>Ga0307518_10002132_pt1 | contig 14523 bp, 11 predicted proteins | sample 25_EM_MG_FD_203889 | JGI IMG/M metagenome (GOLD analysis project Ga0307518, IMG submission 203889) | Populus trichocarpa ectomycorrhiza microbial communities from riparian zone in the Pacific Northwest, United States - 25_EM | ecosystem: Host-associated > Plants > Roots > Unclassified | place...
TCTGGTATGGGAGTTGGACTGCAGTAGATTGCATTCCTTTCTCATACCATAATGGACGTTATTCCTTCAGTTTCTTCTGCTTCTTGGCGGTTCTTGTGCGAGTGATGACTGCTAGACATCAGCAGTCATCTATTGCATCAGGATAGTCTTCTTGTGCGATAGATGGCTACGGTGAGGCTCCGTCATGCTCATCCTTCGCATCAGGATCGTTTGATATTGACGTTATCTTCCATGTTCACTGTACCAAACCTGTTTGGTGTGTGACATCGCGTAGACCAGAAGTATTTGGCTTTGATGTAGACTTGATCACCAACCTTAAAGTCCGGTGCCAGAGAGCGTTTAGCATCTGCCGGACCTTGGTATCGTAGTTGGGTGTTAGCCATTTCTTCCTAAGGTATTGATGTAGCGACTCAAGGTCGACTGCATAGTCACGAGCCCGGGCAGAGGTCATATCATGTTCTGGGTAAACAGAGATGCTAGGGTGATAACCCTTGTTAGCGAAGAAGGGTGACACTCCGGTGGTAGCACTAGGTGTGTTGTTGTATGCGAACTCCGCCAGTGGGAGTAAGTCCGCCCAGTTATCCTGCTGGTAGTTGCAGTAGATCCGGAGGTACTGTTCGAGGGTCTGGTTAGAGTGTTCAGTCTGGCCATCGCCCTCCGGGTGGTAACCGGAGGTGAAGTGGAGGCGCATGTCGAGAGCCTTTCTGAGTGACCGGAAGAAGTGCGAGACGAACTTGGTACCGCAATCTGAGGTGACATGGGCGGGAACACCGTGCTTGGAGAACACGTGGAGTAAGAAGAGCTTTGCGAGCTCCGGGCTAGTGATGGTGTCATGAGTAGGAATGAATATGGCTTGTTTAGAAAGCCTGTCTACTATGACCAGGATGGCTGTGAAGCCAGTGGATGAAGGGAGTTGCTCTATGAAGTCCATCGAGATGGAGTTCCAAGGTTTCTCCGGTATGGGGAGCTGTTTAAGCAGTCCGTAGGGTCTATGGCGTGGTGTCTTAGCTCGTGCGCAAGAGGTACAGGACCGGACGTAGTCCTTGACAAAGGTCCGGAGACCAGGCCAAGTGTACTCACACCGGATTAGTTCTAGAGTTCAGTTTTGCCCAAAATGACCAGCAAGTGGGTGGTCGTGTCAATACCGGAGTACCCGGAGATGGAGGTCATCCAAGTCTGGTACGTATATATGACCGTCTAGTCAAAGGAATCCAGCCTTGTCAGTGGACCAGCGAGAGTCCGGTGGATCTGTGAGGTGGACCTGGGCAATGGGATCAGAGGGTAGTGCAGAGAGGATGTCGCTATGGAGTGTTTCCACGTCCATGATTGCAACTGCATGGAGGACCGGGAACTCTAGATAGGTAGCGTGAAGTGAATTAGTGAGCTGTTCTTGAGTGAACACCGGCTGGAGATTTTGGGGGTTAACCCAGGCGTAGCCACTATCCCCCTCTTTGGGGTAGACATCCCATCATCTAGTGAGGGCATCAGGCTTGGCACCGAGCTTACCAGGGCGGAAGCCAATGACAAGATTAAATTGTGATAAAAACTCGGACCACTGGGCTTGCCGGCAGGAGAGTACTTTTGAGGTTGAGAAATACTCGAGATTCTTGTGGTCTGTGATGACATTGATAGGAGAGGCGGAGCCTTCGAGGTAGTGGCGCCAGTTCCGGAATGCTTCGAAGATAGCAAGCAATTCCTTATCATGGGTGTCGTAGTTCACCTCCGGAGCGGTCAAAGTCCAGGAGTAGTAAGCGACCAGACGGATTTCTCCGTTGGCGCAGGTAATAGACAAGATACCGGCAACAGCATAGTCGGAGGCATCGGTTTCCACGATGATAGGGATATCCAGAATGAAGTGAGTGAGAATGGGCACAGTGGTAAAGGCATGCTTAAGTGCATTGAATGAACGTCGGCAGTCCTCGGAGAAATTCCAAGGGGCATCCTTCCAGGTGAGCCAGGTAAGGGGGACCACTATGTCAGAGTAGTTAAAGATGAACCAGTGGTAGAAATTGGCAAAGCCTAGGAAGGACTGGATGTCCTTTACCTTTCGTGGCTCAGGCCAGTTGGAGATGGTTTGGATCTTGTCCGGAGACATAGTCAAACCTTCTGGAGATAGGCGGTAGCCAAGATACTCTACCGAGTCTGAGTGGAACTCACACTTCTCCAGTTTGGAAAACAGGCCATGTAACCGGAGACGGCAGAGTACTTCCCAGATGTGTTGCTGGTGGGACTCCATATCCTTGGAGTAGATGAGGATGTCATTGAGGTACACGACGATGCAGATGTCGAGCATATCAGCGAAGACGGTGTTAACAAAGTGCTGGAAGGCTGCAGGAGCATTAGTGAGGCCGAAGGGCATGACTAACCACTTGTAGGACCCGTAGCACGTGCGGAAGGCAGTTTTCCATTCATTGCCTGGAGCAATCCAGACGAGATGGTAGGCATGCCAGAGGTCGATCTTGGAGTAGATCTTGGCACAGCTGGGGGAGTCCAAAAGGTCGGAGATGAGAGGGAGTGGATAGCGATCCTTTTTAGTGATTTTGTTAAGGCCTCGGAAGTCAACGCAGAGGCAGAGTGAGCCGTCCTTCTTTTTTACGAAGAGGACCGGAGCAGCATGGGAAGAAGCAGTAGGACGGATGAAACCTGTATTTAGATTCTCGTCGATGAAGGTCCGGAGAGTGGAGAGCTTGACCAGGGACAGTGAGTATAGTGTTCCCAAAGGGGGTGAAGTACCTTCTTCTAGGTCGATCTTCAGGTCATAGTCACGATGCGAGGGAAGTTCAGAGGCCTTCGCCTTGCTGAACACATCCACATAATCACGATACTCCAGAGGGACAATATCCAAGTCCGGCAGAGTAGAGGTGGAGGAAGAACGAGCCTTAGCTGAGTCAGAGGGATGCAGCTGAAGTTGGTATTTTGTAGATCCCTCTAATTTGCACACTTGCACGAATGCGGCTGCATTTATCAGAGAGATACACAGGGGGTTGCAGACTGGAGTGTCGACAGATGACACAGAGCCGGAGTCAGATTGGCCAGAGAGGCCGGAGACAGGGTTACTGGGTGGAACCGGAGAGGGAGTCGATGGGGGCGCTGGCAAACTTCCTGCAAGAGTCCGGAATGTTAAGCTGCTCAATACCCAATCAATCAATGGATTGTAGCGGGTGAGCCAGTTATGTCCGAGAACAATAATGCATTCAGAATCCAACGGAGTGAGGTAAAAGGTCATGGGGGTGACATCACCGGTAGCGTGGAACTGCACTGATAAGTTGATAGCTTCTGTGATTACAAAGTTTGAAGAGCCGTCAAAAAGCTGGAGAACTATCGGGGCTACAGAGTAAGTTGTAAACTTGTTTTTGTGTGCGAATTTTATGTCTACAAAACAATGGGTGGAACTGGAGTCCACAAGTGTGCGAATTTTAGGTAAGTCCAAAGATAAGAGGGAAACATGGGGCATAAGAGAATTAGGATCTAAGAGAGCAGACGTGTTGAGGCGAGCCTCCTTGGGTGCACTTCTGGAGTCAATGCAGCTCACTGGTTGTGCAGAGGGCCGGGAGCTGCTTACTCTTTTTTTGACTTGGAGTTGGCACCTGAGTTTGAGTCCGTTTTACTGGACTTGGTGGCATCAGTGGCTGCAGCGCGAGCCTTGGCCTTTTTGGTCTTTTTGGGACAGTTGTCCGCAAAATGACCGGGACCCCCACAGAACATGCAGAGGTTATTGTCTAGTTGCCATTTTCGCTCATCAGTGGTGAGCTTCCCATCCTTACCAAGTTTGTTGGTGAGGTCTGGTCTGGAAGTACCGGAAGAGGACGGGTTGCTGGTGTTTTTGGACGAGCCAGTGGGGGCGGAGCTAGTGGTGTTGCCAGCTTTGGATTTCTCCTTGCTGGACTTGTGTCAGAACCGGTTCCTCCGACGAACTCCGACACGAGCGGAGATAAGTGCGAAGGGTTGTCGACGACAGGCGGAGGAGATGCGGAAGTGTTTGAGGACTTGGCTTCAGCGTATGTGCTGCGCCCTTGCGATACCTGCGTCCTCTTTATTTCGGAGGACTTAAGGACAGAGTGACGGAGGTCCGACAAAGGTCGGAGTTGCCAGAAGGCAGAGGAGACAGAGGAGAACAGAGGGGAGTTCACAGGAAGTATTCAAGATGATATTCGAACTGAGGGACAATCCCCTCAGCGTGCGGAGTACTTATAGTTTACATCGGATATGTATAGTAACCGAGAAGCGGAGGAGAGACATAGCGGAGAGGTAGCTAAGAGTCTGCGGATGACAAACGGATGAGTAACATACACAGAACGGAGATCAGTGATAAGCGTAACGGATCAAAAGGTTAACGGAACACAGCTATGAGTAATCAGACCTAATCTAAAACGGGAACAAGGGAAACAGGAATGGAAGTGGAACGGAAGTATACAATAACCGGAGGCGTAAGCGCGGAACTATTTACTAAAAGGAGACAGAGCGTCAACTGTCGGAGCGGAGATGGATACGTAGCGTCAGAGGTGTCCGATCACGATCGGACTTGAGTCTATAACAGACTAGAGGCCTTGCGGAGTCACGAGGTGTCACGCGGTCGTGACAACTTGGATGAGTTGCCTCCGGAGTCGGAGGACTTAGCTGGGGATGGGGTGGATTGACTCTTTGTGGTACAAGCAACCTCGTCTTTGCACTCCCAGTAACGTGCATCAATCTCCTGGCATAGTGCCCGGAGTCCATGGAGAGTCAGGGGCTTACTGACTCGAGCAATCTCATCTTTCAGACGATCCGGGAGACCGGAGTAGAACAGGCGGCGTAACACACCATCTCTGTAATCCTGGACCTGGGAGGCAAGGCGGTTGAAGTCCACGATATACCGCGTAACACGGTGTGTGTCCTTCATCCGGAGGTGTTCAAGCTGGTGCTCGGCATTGGCGATGGGGTCATGAGGTCCGAACGTACTTTGTAGCTCAGCAATGGATTGAATCCAGCTGTCCATCCAGTGCGGACAGTCAGCCAGATCTCCGGAGTTCAGGAGGTCCGGTTTGAACCACTCCAACGTCATACCTTTGAGATAGGACTGGGCAAACGTTACCTTAGCCTTATCTAGGCAGAACACTTTGGCATGGTCCTGGAAGCAGAGCTCACATTGGACCAAGAAGGTCCTGAGCTTTTTGAGGTCCATGCCGTCGAAGGTGTCCGGTTCCCAGACTTTGGCATGGGAGGAGGAAGACTCGTTGGTCCGGTGGGAAGAGTGGGAGAGGCGGTTAACGGTGATGGCTAGATTGTGGAAAACAGCTAAACCAGGGTCTAGCTCTTCCGGGGTGTCGACAAATTCATCATTGTTGTTGTTGTTGTTATCGCCATCTCTGGGTCCATCCTCAGGGCCAAACCATTGGTGATGGGCAGGTTCACGACGATCCAGAGTGGGGTCATGATGGTATGGGAATTGATCACCAGAAACAGATTCATGGTGACCGAAGTCCGCAGAACCACGAAGGCTCTGGGATGCAGCATCTCGACACGGAGTCAAAGGTACTGCTGGGTTGCAAGCTGTAAAGCTCCGGAATTGGCTTACAGAAGCTGGAGGTTGCCTGCGGTTAGACAGGGCTTGTTGGGTGGCAGTGGGTGGCAGAGAGGTGGGGGTCGTCTACTGCACCTGCTTCCTCAGCAAGTACTGCAGTGGTATGAGCACGAGAGTGCGTGGTCATAGTCATAAGGGAATCGAACAGGGTATGCATATGAGGTTTTGAGACAGTGAACCCACACAAGTGTGAGTCTGAAATACTGTCAAGTCCGGGTCTACTCCGGTAGGGGGTCCGGTCAAGTCCGGACGGAAATGGACGAAGGAGAAGGGCAGAGGCTGGACAAGGGTTTAGTCCGGCCAGAGTTGGGACCGATTGGACTCAACGACAAGGGGATCGAGCATTGATCCCTTGCGTAGGTTCCGGTCAGGCAGAGACAGAGGCAGAGACAGACGGAACAGGAGTAGAGACTAAGTTGATTTCAGACTGAGGTATACAGGACGGAGTACAGGGTACTTATACTATGGAGAACTAGGGTCGAGTATTTACGGTGACAAGTAAACATCTTAAAGGGCGGACAAGGAACGACCGGAGTTGGGACTAGGTCAGGTCTGATGAAAATAAGTAAGGTCCGGAGAAAATGCTACAAGGTAGGAGATATAAATGGAGCACGGAGAACTCATGGTACAACAGGGTAGGTGGAGAAGTGTGGTAACGACTGGATTGAGACTAACGCAAAGGGTCACACTTAGCAGAAGGGTATGTGCGCGTCCGGGACCGGAGTGATGCGTAGAGGTCCGGAGTTGAGCTGTAGTGTTGCGATGCAACCGGAGTAACTGGATAATTGTCTGGAGTTGGACATTGTCAAGTCCGGGTCTACTCCGGTAGGGGGTCCGGTCAAGTCCGGATGAAAGCGGACGAAGGAGAAGGGCAGAGGGCTGGACAAGGGATTAGTCCGGCCAGAGTTGAGACCAATTGGATTCAATGACAAGGGGGTCGAGCGTTGATCCCTTGTGTAGGTTCCGGTCAAGGCGATGGAGTCGGAGATGGAGGTGGAGACAGACAGAGACTGGAGTAGAGACTAAGTTGATTTCAGACTGAAGAATACAGGATAATCTACAGAGTACTTATACTAAGTAAGAACTAGGGACGAGTACTTACGGTGACAAGTAAACAGCCTAAAGGCGGACAAGGAATGACCGGAGTAAGGACTAGGTCAGGTCTGGTGAAAATGCTACAAGGTATGGGATATATCGAGTTCATGGAGAACTCACGTCAAGGCAGGGTAGACGGCGAAGTGTAGTAAGGACTGTACAGGGATTAGACCAAGGGTCGTACTTAGCGGAAGCATAACTGCGTGACCGTGACCGGAGTAAGTGAGGGCGACTGGAGTTGAGCTATAATGCTGCGATGCGACTGGAGTAACCGGATAAGGCCCGGAGTTGGACATGGTTGTAACAGTATCCCCCCTTTAGGGGCTGAACCCATGAGGCCCCAGTGAGGCTGACGTGGTCGCCTAGGACAATGCGGAGTCTGGAGTGTTTGTCTGAGTACGAATTTGTGGATCTATAAAGATCAGACCAGTTTTGCCTGTACCCTCAGTTTCCTGCTCTTGATCTCTAAATGTCTGCCATTGCTAAGTCCAACAGCCCCATCGCTTCTGCTGCCACTGAGTCCAGGGATTGGACGAAGGCCTCAACACCGGAGCTACAGTCCGGTAGCGAGGATGAGTCCGACGTCCTCGACGCCAAAGCGAAGGAGCGCCGTCGTCGCAAGCAAGTGAAGAGGGAAGAGAAGCAGCGCAGGGAAGAGGCGGAGAGGCGAGCGTGCGAAGGGACGCGTGACTCACCCCGCTGAAAGACAAACTCCACTTCAAACTCCGGCGATGCACTTCGACCAGGGCACATCTTGGCAAGCAGAACTCGGGGTAGGCGAACTCGGGGTGTGAATGAACTCAGGGCGAGTTCGTCGGTGTAGAAGATTTCTCGGGCCAAAATATCTCAGGGTGCACTATAGCGGGGCAACTGTTTCACATAGTGCTGCTATAGTAGTTTCATAGTAGCTTGTCACACTTCAGAATTGAATGCAAATAACACAGATGATTGCACAATGTAATACGAGACATGGTTTGCAGGTAACTAATGATTTACACCGCTCAACAAACCAATGATTTACGCTGCTCAACGAACACCATATGATTGGTGGTGCTTCTCCTTCTTCTGAAGCTCAAACTTTGCCAACTCGCACCATGGATGCTTCATTGGAGATGGGGCTGATGGAGATGGTGGTGACTTTCCTTTGGTATCAGCTGTCGGGAGTGTAAGGGGAGGAGGATCGTAATTGCCGGAAAGTTGTTCTTGGATGCTGGGGCTAATATGATGTGCTAAAACGGCTTGATTATCTTGATCGTGAGAGAGGAACAATGCAACACACAGCGCCTTGACAAGATCATCTTCTGCGCTGAGTATATTCTGCATGGCAATTGCATGCTTGTTGTTAATCGCCCCGGTCTCAAGGTTTTGCATTCCCATCGAGTTAGAATGAAGAACAGGGGGGAGGGCCGGCACAACAGAAAGAACCACTGAAGATGGTGGTGTAGAAAGAGGTGTCAAGGGTGACAATACCGAATCTGGAGATCCCAGCTTGGGGTTGTTGAAGGTGGCGAGATCTTTGATGATGGCATCATCGTCAAGCGTGAATTCTTGCCACATCGTATCGTCAGGAGTGTCTGCTAGTAGTTGCACATGCGGGAGCTTGATGGGGGACACTATGATAGATTAAATAAGATCCGCAAAAAAAAAAAAACACATACAAGGTTCGGGAGTGAGTGGCTGGATTCGAGCTTCTCCAGAGGTGATTACAAGGTGGGATGCACAAAAATGCCCATCGACTTCCTCACCCTCTGTATCCGTATCCTCATCACTGCCAGTTCGATCACACATCTCTTCCATCCATTCCAACTCGCCAAGCATATCAAGATTTTCAGCCGCATTGATCTGTGCATCTGACAGCACAAAAGAGGTATCAGGTGATGCACACAAATTGGGAGGTTTTGCTTGAATGGGAGGCACTGCGTGGCGCATTTCAAGCATATACTTCACTTTTGAACGTTTTGCGTGCAACTCCTGAAAAAGGTCGGCATAACCTGGACATTTTGCCGTGCCCAACGATCAGTAGTAGAGTGCAAACAGAAGAACTAAATACCTTTGTAATCAGGACAAGGACCCACACGTCAATACGTGGTAGGCATCTTGAGTGTTGATATGATGCGAAGTATTTTGATTTAATGTGATGGTTAAATGACTCGAGGTGGTTGGTTGTGTGAGGGAGGAAGTCCTCAGAGACGCCTAAAAGTTTTGAAGCCTCGTGGAAACCTGCAGGCGACCAGGCATGCCAGAAGTCTTGCAGTTTGAGATAGCCATGGAGATATGACATAAATGCCAAGCCTCCCTGAGACTTCTTTTTGGAAATAGTGTCCTGCTTTGTCCCAAGTTCCTGGAACCGGGTAAGATGGGTATTGTACAAATCCACAGCCTCTTCGAATCTGTAGACATCCTTGAGTAACTTGCAAAGGAATTCGGCTAGTGTGCGTCGTGTTTCCTGGTGTTCGTCTCCTCAGGGAATAACACAGAGTTTGCGATTCAACACATTTCACCAAGCTTGAGTGATATGGAAACAGCATAGTAGTAAAAGCGCCATTGGGTAAACTTCGGCTAGAGCATTACGTTCACGTGTATCGTTATCTGTAAGAACGACCTTGATGTCAAAGTCCTCGCCCTTGCTGTTCTTTCCCATCGCGCTCTTCCATTTACTAAGTAGATCTTTGAGGAGCTTGCCATCGTAGTCAGCATGAGCAGCCTTTGTGATCTTCCGTGCAGTAAAATGGAAAAATACAATCGGAATTCCTTTCCGGTCATCGTCGATTACCATACCGATAAACAACAATGAGCGAGCGCTATTGATACCAAATGTGCCGTCAAGTAATAGAAGCTTGTGGTGGCCATATCGCCATGTGGCCTCTTGTTGCTCGGCAGTTGATAAGATCACAATAAAGCGATCATCTGGTCCATCTCCACACGGCTGGTAGTAAAGGCACGCATCTGTTAACTCAGGGTATGGGGGCTGAGGGTTTTTTTCATGGAACCATAAGTCTAGATTATGCTCGGCAGCTGAGCATTGCTTAATACCCAATTCGGTATAGAGGGTGCAATATAATGAGGAGGTTTCATGATCACTGAGTAAGAATCGATGATGCGGGTCACCTGCAACTTGATCACCAAATCGTTCCTTGGCATAATCACGGCAACGTTGCTGCAGTTGAGTTAATGGGACGCTCATCCGAAGAAGTTCCAAGGCAAAGTTTCGTATGTCAGGGTGTAATGGGATGCGAGGGTTGCGGTCCATCTCTGTCAACTGTTGGCAAGCATCCATGTGATCAAAAACACCTGACATCTCGTCTATACAGAGCAGCATCTTGTCTATTAAGCAGATCACTGTTGTTATTGACTTGGAACAATATCATGACTCACTTTTAGCATCATTTTCATCATGAGTCGTTACCAATTTAATCCAACTTGTGCACGCCACATGACGCCAGCCAATCTCTCATTCCTTTGTTGGTCGCTTACCAGCCTCTGAGTCTGTCCCACAGAGACATTGATACAGTCATGTACATCATATGTATGTTGATCCACGAGTCTTCTTCGCCTTGACAACTTTCCGATCTGTGTTCCTAATAGAATACTTGCTCCTGACATCACGGGGAATCTCATCTGGAATGTGTAATCCTATTGAGTGCGTGAAAGGTTTAGCAAATACGTCACCGATGCCATGGGGTGATGAATAAGTAACCTATTTGCATTAATAGTTCATAGGCTTCATCTATTATGGCTTAAGTAAGTGCATATAGGCGACCCTGACCTTATGTTGCTCCTGGCGAGTATGAGAAATCCTTCGGATATCCAAACCTACGGTACTGAGGTGGAGTTCCAATGCAGGTATAGCTTCCTTGGAAAGGAGAAGCTTGCTGGGAATGGTGGATTTCCCACTCGATTTGCGTAGCGTAGGGATGTCATCAAGGTCGTTGTACCGCATCCATGGTACCGGTGCTGCTGGATCCATTGTCATTATGGGCTGTCGATATGGGGTGTAGGATTGCAATGGTATGCGTGGATGTATGCTACGGTATAAAAACTCTACAATACAGAAGGAGAACAGAAGATGGTAATGAGGTTGAAGGGGGAAGAGCAGGGATGGGGCTCCACCCCACACACAACGGGGCTGCGCCCCGCACACCGAGTTTGCAAATTTTAAATTCCGCACCACTTTTTCTCGGGGTGAGTTTCTAATCCGCATGAGGCGGAGGCAAGGGCTCGCGAGGAGGCAGAGCGCGCTAAGGCAGAAGCGGAGCGGAAGGCGAGAGAGGAGGCAGAGTGCCAGGCGCGTGAGCAGGCGGAGAAGGACAGGGCGGAGGTGCAGCAGAGGGCTGCAGAGGTTGCAGTGAGGCAGAGGGCACTGGCGCAAGAGGCGTCGAAGAAACGAGCAAGGGAGGAGCTGGAGGTGGGTCCAAGTGGCGACCGGAGCGACGAGGTCCGGTAAGTATTACTTTTATTTCTTTTGCTTCTTTTTCTTTTTACTAACTTCCTGGCAGGTGCCTCCGTTGCACGAAGCACAAGGCTAAGTGCGAAAGGGACCCAGAGAAGCCTAAGCAGTGTGTGTGTATGAAGTGCGCAGGGCTCAAGGAGCGATGTGAGTGGCCGGAGGCGGGGAACGCCGGGTCCGGGTCCAGTGGTGACAAGGCGAAGGGCAAGGTGAAGGAGAAGGAGGTGGCGATGTCACCGTGCGGAGGCGAGAAGCGCAAGAAGAAGAAGACGACCACAAAGGTCGTCGATGACGACGAAATCGTCAAGGTGCCGGGGCCGTCTGGGAAGTGGTCCGGGTTTGACCCTGGACCGTTCCTGGAGCGGCTAGACCGGCTGACCAGGGCTGTGGAGGAGATGACCGGGCAGATGCGCCGGGTTGCGGATGCCACTTGCTCGGTGGCGAGGGGAAATGAGTGACTGACGGCCGGCCTCAAAACGTTTCTCGAGGAGTGCCGCTTTTTTATGGCACCATGGGACAAGGACGAGGAGTTGGAGGACAGCAAGGCAGAGGTCGACCCGGAGGAGGTCGAGCAAGAGGTCCAGGGGCTCCAAGAGGAGCAAGAGAACCCTGGCAGCGGTGTGCCGGAGTAAGTGGTCCGGTCCGGATTTTGTAAATAGAATGTAAATTAGTTTTACTTCTTTGTTTATAAAGAAAAGTGACCTGGGTTTAGTGAGTGATACTACAAGATAAAGTGAAACAGAGAGGGGAGACAGATAAGAGAAACAGATAAAGGAAATGGAGGCGAGAGTAATACTACATGGATGCGAGTGGTCCGGGTTTGTCCGGGTACCGGACATGGTAATCTTCTAAGAGTTCCGTAGCGTTGCCAAGTTCAGTGGCGAGAAGCCATGACGTTTCTTCGTCAGTTCCTTCGTAACCGGACCAGCGCACCAAGTACAACAGTTTGCACGATTTGCGTCGATGGTCAACCTTGGAGTCAAGGATCTCAGCGATCTCGAACTCCGGTTCACCATCTACTTCGACCGGTGGCGGAGGAGGCTGTATCCGGTCTGGTATGGTATTGGGTATGGCCGGTTCGAGTTGGGAGACATGGAAGACGGGGTGAACGGCACGCATGGAATCTGGAAGGCGGAGAGTAAAAGAGAGAGAGCCTACTTGTGCTATGACAGTGTAGGGACCCAAGTTCTTCTCTGATAGCTTTTTGGATGGTCGAGTGGACCGGAAGTATTTGGCTTTAACGTATACTTGATCGCCTACTTCGAAGTCCGGTGCCGGAGTACGTTTGGCATCAGCCGGACCTTGGTAGCGAAGTTGTGCGTTGGCCATTTCTTCTCGAAGGTATTGATGCAGCGACTCTTGGTCAACTGCATAGTCACGAGCCCATGCAGAGGTCATATCACGTTCCGGATAGATGGAGATGTTAGGATGATAACCTTTGTTAGCAAAGAATGGTGAGACTCCGGTGGTAGCACTAGATGCGTTGTTGTATGCGAACTCCGCCAATGGGAGTAGGTCCGCCCAGTTGTCCTGCTGGTAATTGCAGTAGATGTGGAGGTATTGTTCGAGTGTCTGGTTGGATCGCTCTGTCTGGCCATCGCCCTCCGGGTGGTAACCGGAGGTGAAGTGGAGGCGCATGTCGAGGGCTTTTCCGAGTGACCGGAAGAAGTGTGAGACAAACTCAGTACCGTGATCTGAAGTGACGTGGGCGGGAACACCGTGCTTTGAGAACACATGGAGTAGGAAGAGCTTCGCGAGCTCCGGGCTAGTGATGGTGTCGTGAGTAGGGAAGAAAATGGCTTGTTTAGAAAGCCTGTCTACCATGACCAGGATGGCTGTAAAGCTGGTAGATGAAGGGAGTTGCTCTATGAAGTCCATCAAGATGGAGTTCCAAGGCTTCTCCGGTACGGGGAGCTGTTTGAGCAGTCTGTAAGGTCTATGGCGCGGTGTCTTAGCTCTTGCGCAAGAGGTACAGGACCAGATGTAGTCCTTGACAAAGGTCCTGAGACCAGGCCAAGTGTATTCACGCCGGATTAGTTCTAGAGTCCGGTTTTGCCCAAAGTGACCAGCGAGTGGATGGTCATGTCGATACCAGAGTACCCGGAGACGGAGGTCGTCCAAGTCTGGTACGTATATGCGACCGTCTAGTTGAAGGAATCCAGCCTCGTCGGTGGACCAGTGAGAGTCCGGTGGATCTGTGAGGTGGACCTGGGCAATGGGATCAGAGGGTAGTGCAGAAAGGATGTCGCTATGGAGTGTTTCCACGTCCATGATCGCGACTGCACGGAGAACCGGAAACTCTAAGTAAGTAGCGCGAAGAGAGTTAGAGAGCTGTTCTTGAGTGAACACTGGCCTAAGATTTTGGGGATTAACCCAGGCGTAGCCACTATCCCCCTCTTTGGGGTAGACGTCCCATCGTCTAGTGAGAGCGTCCGGCTTGGCACTGAGTTTTCCGGGGCGGAAACGAATGACAAGATTAAATTGAGATAAAAATTCAGACCACCAGGCTTGCTGGCAGGACAATACTTTTGAAGTGGAGAAGTACTCAAGATTTTTGTGGTCCGTGACAATGTCTATAGGAGAGGTGGAGCCTTCGAGGTAGTGGCGCCAGTTCCGGAAAGCTTCGAAGATAGCAAGCAGTTCATTATCGTGGGTGTCGTAGTTTAACTCCGGAGTGGTCAAGGTCCGGGAGTAGAACGCGACCGGACGGATCTCTCCGTCTGCGCAGGTAATAGACAGGATGCCAGCGACGGCGTAGTCAGAGGCATCCATTTCCACGATGATAGGGGTATCCGGAATAAAGTGAGTTAGGATGGGCGCAGTGGTGAAGGCGTGCTTGAGAGCGTTGAAGGAACGTCAACAGTCCTCGGAAAAGTTCCAAGGAGCGTCTTTCCGGGTGAGCCGGGTAAGAGGGACCATGATGTCCGAGTAGTTGAATATAAACCGGCGGTAGAAGTTGGCGAAGCCCAGGAAGGACTGGATGTCCTTTACCTTGTTGAAGTCGCATGTGCACCCAGCGTAAACCGTCGACGAAGTGCGCACAAGACTGCGACCCATATTAGTGTAGACTTAGTAATAGTCCTCTTTAGAGTAGATGTTACATGTCACACGTCACACGTCACAGTCACGCATCACAATGTTTGTTGTATATAAACAGTGTTCATCGCTTATATAATATAACAGCTCTTGACCAGCTACCGCTATCATCTCAGCTTGTCCCCTCCACATAACAGGTGAGCAGGAGTAGCAGTTCCTCTACGTACATAGGTATTGCTTCAACAGGTTATGAGCCCTGTGAGCGCACTGTGTGCAGCAATGCACCAGACAGTGCTCCAGCTCCCTGTAGCGTCGCTTTAACTAGCTTGACGCTGTGGAAGACAGTGAGCTCCTAGTTGAGCCCCTGCACAGCCACAAGGCGAAG
>Ga0307518_10002134_pt1 | contig 14515 bp, 12 predicted proteins | sample 25_EM_MG_FD_203889 | JGI IMG/M metagenome (GOLD analysis project Ga0307518, IMG submission 203889) | Populus trichocarpa ectomycorrhiza microbial communities from riparian zone in the Pacific Northwest, United States - 25_EM | ecosystem: Host-associated > Plants > Roots > Unclassified | place...
GTGGTTTATTTTGATTATATTTTGATTTATAGCAAGAATTTAGAGGAGCATGTAGAACATTTAAGAAATATGCTGGTTTGTTTTGTGAAAAGAATGTTTATATGCTAATATAAAAAGTATGACTTTTGCATGTAAAAGTTTGTATTCTTGGATATGTTGTTAGTGCAAAAGGTATTGAGATAGATTAGAAAAAAGTTAGGGCTATCTAAGAATGACCTACACCTAAGTCAAATACTAAGGTAAGAAGTTTTCATGGTTTGACTAGTTTTTATAGGAGATTTGTTAAAGATTTTAGTACTCTATTTACACCTTTAACTAAGATAAATAAGAAATCTGTGGGTTTTTAAATGGGACAAAGAACAAGAGTATGCTTTTAATTTATTAAAGAGAAAAAAATTAATTTCAGCTCTATTATTATCAGACATAACTTTCAACTCAACTGTTGGATCAGGCTGATATTTTGAAAAACGTTTCTAGACATGTTCTAAATTAAGTTAAAATATCATGTCAATTAAAGTATGGTAAGTGATTATTTCAAATGGTCAAAGTTACTGGGCAAATCTTGTCAAATTTATATATCTGGACCTTTGTTTGTTGTTCGGACTATATTTATAGCTATAGAAGGAATTATGCTAAGATTGGGTTAGAAAGTAGACATTCATACCTTTTCATCTATATAAGATAGGATTGTTAATTCATTTAGACAAGAGAGAACCACGTGTTTGAAGTCAGGACTAAAATCCACGAGGAATGTGTGAAAATAGGAGAAACATTGTTTCCTTGTGAATTATGGATTCCAATTAATACAAGGATTTCTTAATGTTTTTGGAAGCATGTGTGGTAACAATTGGCTTACCTATTCTATAAGGATTCCATATCAAATAAGAAGACATTTATGGTAGCAACTATTATTTATGGTATGCAAGAATTCCACATCCATTATGGAATGTATGTAGTGACAAGGAGCTTATGATTATTTTGTTGTTCTTTTCCTTATTTTATATGATTTTCTTATTCAAAAGAGAGATTATGGAAGCCTATTTAAATGAGATATTTCAATCACTTTCCTTTCTATTTTTGAGGGCATACTTTTGGCTAAACAAGGAAAGAAACTTCAGCATTCAAGACAACATATTTAAAGTAAGGAAAAAGAATTAATGGACGACACAAAAAGATACCTTTTCTTCTAAGTTTTGGATTCGTCTTTAAGGGATCCAATGCAAGGAGATACAATTTTGGGGTTGTTTCGATAACTTGTATTAATCTGAATATTTCTTAAGGTTTATTTATTGTTGTAATTAATATTTAGGATAATTATATTTTAGTTTTAGGGTTTTTATTTATGGTAGGTTTGTTTTGGCCAAAATCAATACTTATGTTTATTTTAGGCTTTAAGCTTGTGCTTAACTGAGTTTTAGTTAAGACCCATTGGTTTGTAGTCTAATATAGGACTATTAGAGTTATTATCTTAGGATTATATTTTGTTTTGTTTTGCTGCAAATTTGGCAGCTTTTAAACATCAATGAAATTTAGTTTTGCTTTAGCAAACTTCCTCTTCTTTGTTGGGACAAAGAGTAAATCCGACTTATAAATGTATATCTAATCTTGTGGCATCATTCGTTATTATCCAATACCTCTAGTTTTTAGTTACAGATTAGCTATGGGTCAATGTTTAACCGAACTTGATTATTCGATTTTCTTGGGAAAGTTATCATCTTTGTTGTGGGTTGTGTGACCACGTGATCACGAGGTTCACATAAAATAATACACCATAAACTTTGATCGAATGATGAAATTGAAAACTATTAAAATTTTAATAAAAAGGCCAAGGAAAAAAAATAAAAATAAAAATAAAAAGAATAAGGACCAAATTGAAAAACATAATATATTACAAATTGTAATTGAAAGACTAAATTGAAAATAAACAAAACTTTTATAAAAGGGTCAAGAAAAAAAAATCAAAAGAATAAGGATTAAAATTAAAATACCAAAAACAAAAAAGGTGAAGGTGTTCCCCTTTTACGATAAGAGCGAGAGAGAAAAGAAACAATTACTAGCATTAACCATCCATCATCCTCCATCATAAGCTGCACTGGGTGGAAGAGGACGAGATAACACTTCCAACGACATGGTAAAAAAAGCAGATTTAGCCACCAAGAAGTACTCATATTTTTTGCAGAGGCGTTGTACGCACTACTCAAAAGGTGTGGGTGCCTCTTACATGTTGATACGTGATGTAAACAAGCTAATAATTTTTTGATTAAAAAAAAATCCAAAATACCCTTCATGATTATGGAATTAACTAAAAAAAGCCCATGTAAAAAGATAAAAACAACCTTAAACACATGCCTTAAATTTTTTTTTTTATTCTAAGAGAAAAAAAATCCTTTTACTGTTTTGTAAAAAAGGAAAAGATAGAAACACTCAGGTTCAACTCTAATATTTCTGACTTTAAAGTGAATCTGAAAAAAATTAAAAAGGTGAAAATACCTCCTGACAATGTTGTGTTTTAATGACCAATTAACTATTAAAAAAAATCAAATTACCGTATAAAACAAAGCACCTCAATTTTTCTTCTAATGACAAAAGCAAAATTTAACTTTAACAATAAATATTTTCTATGTGCTTTCCACGTTATTTTTGCTAGTGTGGATGAACGGGGTAAAATAGTCATTGCGAGGTCGTACACGTGTCAAATGTCCCACTCTTTATGATGTTCGTCCGCTATTCTTTGGCCACTTCTTGTTTTGTCCTTACTTTGTCTTTGTCTTTGCAATAAAAAAACCCAGACCGAATTTTAGCAAAAACCTCAACCGGCATTAGTTCCTTCCCTCTTTATTATTATTATTTTTTTGTAAAAATATCCCCTCAGCTAAATCCAAATTTATCATTTTTTAGCTACTCTCTCCAAGTTCACAACTCTTTCCTTTGCTCTAGAAAGAAAAAGAAACAATCTATTCTAGGGTTTTAAACAGTGAATCTTTCCTTCTTAATTTGATAGGTAAGAGTATCTATACTGTTTCATTTAGGGTTCTTGACGAGTAAAGTTATTGTCTTTACTATATGGGGTAGTTACTATTATTCCTTTTATTGTTTGACCATTTTTTTTAGAGGAATAACTTTCTTGGATACTCGTGTTTCGTTGTTTATTTTCTATCATTTCTGTTTTCTTGAATTGTGTTCTAGTCATTTTATTTGTTTATTTTCTTTGAATTTGTGGGGTGTAAGCGACTCTGTTTTTGGCCTGTGTTTATGCAAAATGGCTGCTTTTTTGGACAACAAGGGATTGTTCTAGTGCCAGTTTAGAGAGAAGGTACTGTCCTAATATCTTTTTGTTTTGTTGATGAGGAAAGCAAGAGAATAGAAAAGTCCGGAACTTTTTTTTTCTCCTGAATTCCAAATAGTTAGGAACTCGATTCAACCGGGTTAGAGTAAAGTGCTTGGTTCTGCCGTTTGGAAGTCTTCTTTTATCTTATTTATTTAGCTTTTGTTTTAGCAACCAACTAGAGAGTCTTAATGTTGTGAATTCTTTTGCTGATTCTTTCTCTGTGTTTTCATAGCCATATGCATGGTGAACGACTTCTAATTGAACCTAAACCCCTCACAATGGCAGAAGGGAAACTCTTTGGGATGTTGAATTAAGAATTCCTAACGAACCAACATGACAATTTCTCTCAATGCACTTGTGGTTTATGCAATTCTACAATTTTCTTTACAATCTAGCGTTTATGTGTCTCCAAATAGCCGAGTCACATCTTTAGCTTGATATTTCCTTATTACTCATGACCATGGTAAATTGATGCATCTTTTTCAGGGGACTATGTGAGATATCCTGTCACTCCTTAATTAGGAAAGAGCACCATAATAATAATAGTTTAGCAATATGGCAACGGAAAGTCCACTTAGAATGCCCTCGCACAAGGAGCCAGCAACCTTTGCACCACCAACTCCTAATATGGCAGTGGAGGAGTTGGGATTTCCTAGAAAGGGTCAAAGATTCCATGGAAGTGGGAGAGACACAGTCCCTAATCGAAGTGGAAGTGCACCCCCAAATATGGAAGGCTCCATTTTGGCCATAAACAACCTCATTTTCCACCAAAATTCCAACCTTAATCCTAGGTTGGGGCGTTCAAATGATGCTCTTCAAGAGTTTGACTCAGAGAAGCAGTCATATGTATCTTATTATGGTACTGGTGCCAACCCAAACACCTCACCCATCCCAAGGGAGAATCAGCTTGCAGAACACCATGCTGTTAAGTTTGGTACTAATTGGGGATTGACTCCAATAGATGACAGCAGTAACAGTTTCTTGCATTTGTCGCAAGGAGTACTTTCTACACACAAGGAAGAGTTGGAGGATGATCACTCACCCAAGCAGCCCGTGGAAAGTTTAGTCAACACAACAAATGGGTTTTGGTCTGGTGAGGCTGCTGCTTCATTGGCAGGCCAATCCAAAAGCTTGGTTGATTTAATTCAGGTAGCTATTTTCATTTCTAGGAAATGCTCATTGATTTGACAGTTAATTACTGTGCTTGGATACCTCTTTATATAATTTACTTTCCTGTTGGGTTGACACTTAATTTCCCTGCCTTTCAGATAGCTTCCCTTGATAATTGTTAGCTACATTACTCTGATGCAAATGGAAGAGTTGTTAGTTTTAGCATGTAAATTCCATAACTGACAGAAGTTTGTCATTACTAGCTTCTAGTCGTGTTCCATTTGAATTTCGTCTGTGTTGGAGTTTGCCTGCAACAACAACATGTTCTTCATTAGTTATGCACCACTCATGCTTGGATATATTTCATATGTAATAGTGACTTCATTGTTAACTTCAAATTTTGGTTTCATGTTTCTTTCTTTTGTATTTTTGTTGATTAAGTTAATCATGGATGTACCACACTATAGTTCAGACATGTTTTGGTTTGTAAATTTAACTGTAAATTTTCATTTGTTCCAACAAAACAACAGTAAACATAGCAATCCTAATTCTATAAGGTTGAACTAAAATAAAAATCGACCCATCATTTAACGTAATTTATATGCTCGGTATGCTGCTTATTGGCTTAACATTAGCATGAAAAAAGGAGATTGATTCTTTTATTTTTGTTCCTTTTGAATTACATTATTATGCACGTGTTATTTATTGATTCACATTTACAGGAGGATTTCCCCCGCACTCCATCTCCTGTATATAACCAGTCTCGCTCCTTAAGCTCTGGAATGACAGATGAACCTGCTGATCATGATATTGTTTCTAGTTCCTTGCCTGACCCCACTGTTAGCACATCCAATGCTGTTCCATCAATTCTAGGTACAAAAACTGTGGGGCTACCTTTGAATGCTGATCCCCTAGTTGCTCCTGTTTCAAGCTCATTGTCTCGTAATCGTACAGGAACCATACAACCCAAACCACCTCGTAGCAAAGGATTTTTAAATACTGCAGACGTCAACGTTATTGAACCTGGAATGAAGGATCTTAATATATCTAACCTTCAGAATCCCAAGGTGCAAACAAATCAAGAGCAGTGGCAACACAGCTACCAAAGCCAAGTGCAGCAACACCAAGTCCACCAACAGCCGAACAATTCATTTCAAGTTCAAAGTGCCAAGTCTCAAATGGGTCATCAAAATTCTGCATACATTGATGTGGACCAAGCTCTCCATGGGCCATCAAAGTTCTCAGCGGAGGTGCAGCCGGTATTGCAGTCATCTGGGTTCACACCTCCTCTTTATGCAACAGCTGGCTACATGACTTCACCAAATCCATTTTACCCAAATCTACAGGCTCCAGGATTATGTGCTCCACAATATGGCACAGGGGGGTATGCTCTGAATTCAAATGTTATTCCTCCGTATGTTGCTGGATACCCCCCTCATGGTACAGTTCCAATGGTTTTTGATGGCTCCGTTAGTCAAAACTTTAATGCCGGAATGTCTGGGGCTTCAAGCGGGGGAGGCATTGCCCACGGAGCTGATGTGCAACACTATAACAAGTTCTTTGGGCAGCTTGGGTATGCAGTTCAACCTTCATTTACTGATCCTGTATATATGCAATACTATCAACAGCCTTATGGACTGGCATATAATACGTCTAGTCAATTTGATCCATTGGCATCTGGAGGTGGTGTTATTGGGAGACAAAACAATGCTCCTGACTCAAAGAAAGGATCTGAGGTTGCTGCTGGCTTGGAGGATCAGAAATTGCTTCACCAGAGAGGTGGAGCAGGTAATCTGAATCAAGGTAGAGGGCAGATGATGAATCTTCCCTATTTTGGAAATTCTCCAAACATGGGTATATTGCAGTACCCCACATCACCACTTGCTAGCCCTGTTTTTCCAGGATCCCCAGTGGGGGGCACTGGTATTTCTGGAGGGAGAAATGAATTGAGGTTCTCGCCAGGCAGTGGAAGATATGCGGCTGTACATTCTGGTTGGCGAGGTCAAAGAGGATCAGAGAGTTTTAATGACCCTAAAATATATAATTTTCTTGAGGAGTTGAAATCTGGCAAAGGCCGCAGATTTGAGTTGTCTGATATTGTAGGGAACATTATTGAATTTAGGCAAGTCCTTACTGAGTTTGCTTTCTTTGTTTTTGTTTCTTTTATATTGAAAAGTTGAATGATGAAGACTTTTTAAACTTCAGTGCTGATCAACATGGTAGCCGATTTATTCAGCAGAAGTTAGAGAATTGCAATGCTGAAGAGAAGGCATCTGTATTTAAAGAAGTTCTTCCTTATGCTTCCAAATTAATGACTGATGTTTTTGGCAACTATGTTATTCAGAAAGTGAGTGCTTAAAATATGCAATTTTTTGGTGCTATGTTCACCATTTGCTGACAATGTTGATTGTCTTGGTGTCCTTTTCCTTTTGTTTACTTGCAGTTTTTTGAGTATGGAAGCACTGAGCAGAGGAAGGAACTTGCTATTCAGCTTACTGGTCAGATTTTACATCTAAGTTTGCAGATGTATGGCTGTCGGGTAATCCAAAAGGTATGTGTGATTCTTGTGGCACATTGTTATCATGCATTCCACACAACCATTTAGTAGCTTCTGATTTTCTGTCCGTGATTGACTGCTTGCATGCAAAGAAAACAAATGCATAATGATTCGGTATAACAAATGCATAATGATTCTGTATACAAGGTGTGGGAATAGCTATAGGATGTTTCATTGTGTCTTGCACTGACTTTTGTTTACTCCAATGTGGCTAAAAGAATGCTCCAAGTGTGCCTTAGGGACAAGAAACTTGCCCCCATGATGAAAACAATTTTTATGCTCTAGCCAAAGCCCTTCACCTAGGTGTGTCTCTAGAGGCACTCTTTTTTGCGTCTAGATGAAGATGCCTCTCTACTTAACTAATTATTTGTTTTTCTGAGGATGTATTTCTTACTAGTTTATCTATTATTTTTTTTAAGGTGGTCACACAGGCATATTTAACCATATCAGTATGATTCATAATGTTTTGGAAATTATTGGATAGGATTAAAAAACTTACATTGTTGATGTAGAATTTTGATTCACAACCTTTCTGCAGTGGCACAATGTTCAACCATTTGAGGTGATAGATAGGCTACATAGATCATTTATCATTCATTTTTGCATTTTGTTTTTACTTATACTATCATTTTTTTTTTCAATCCACTTACTATAAAAAATCATATATTTACAATAAAGGCGGTGCCTTATTTTGCTTTGGTGCACTCCTCACTTAGCACCTTGCATCTAGGCTCTATTCTCTAATAGCCTTTAGCGCTTTAATGTGCCTTAGCACTGCTTTACACAATGGAAATACCATTTACTCACGTTTCTTTTGGGCAAATTCTCTGGTTACAAGTAAGAATTGCTTTGGGATATCACTGGAGTATATACCTTTTGTAAATTTTGTTAATCATGTGAGCTTCTTAGGAGTTTGTGTAACATCATAAAGTTAGGCATGGTTGAGATTCATATACTTGTGGAGCTGTGGTAGAATGTTTCTTCCAGCAAATTTATGGTTATTTCTATTGCCATCTGATGTAGATTGCTTTCAAATTCCAGTACTTTGCTGGTTATTTCAATGGCATGGAAATGTACCAGTCAATGAAAGATACCTGGGATTTCTGATTGCAAATGTTGTCACTAGGCTTTTTTTTGCTGGAACTTTTTCCCATATCTCTCCTAAGTGTAATAATGGCATATATAGAGCAACTTTTGGAAAGTTTTTGGGTCTAAACCTCTGTCCATGATATTTATGTAGTCTTGTATTTTCATTCATTTAGATTAAGGTGCATTTGATCATGTTGTTTTTCATACTGGTTGCCTACTTGATGTTCCCCTTATGTGTGCTATTGAATGTATGAAAGTATAAAAAGAAAGGTAAAAGAAGGGAAATTTGAATCCTGAATGGATACTTGCTGATGTGACCAATTTCATAAAGTTAGGTTGTGGTCCTTGTGGATATTCTAATGGTTCTATTTGTTATCTGAGCGGGCCTGAGAGAGAAACCTACCAGAAATTGAGATGTTCAGGAATTTGGTTAAATCATAAAGATGGATACAGCTTCAATGAAGCTTTAGCCATTTCTTTGTATACTCAATATAGTTATATGAGTTAACTTGTGTGACAAGTATGATTGCTTGTTTTTATCGTGTTCCTAAAATTCCACAACACTTTGGTTGAGCTGGGTTTTAAACTGTTTTGTGTTTTAGGTAGATAATTTTGTATTCAATTGGTTGCAAGATTAGAATGATTGTCAGATTTGCATTAGCCCCAATATTGAATTTCTGCCTATTCAAAATAACAACTATTAGTTTGGCCATTTTTTCTTATAATCAGATTATTTTTATGTGTTGATCTTGAGTTAAAGGAGAGCATCCTGTCTTCCATTTCTCTTCACCCCTACAATAGGCAGCCTATTGAAGTCTGTCATGGGCCTCCGGCAGTTTCCTCAGATGGGGGTGCCTACCCTCGTTGAGTTCAGCACCATGGAAATGTGTAGACACTAGCATACAGGCTGTCAGTACTGAGTAAGAATAGGAATGCCAAGCTTCTTATTGGTGTTAGGTGCTCCATCAATACTGATCCCACATCAACTCTGGCATTAAGCCATTTTTATTGTCTGGTGCAGGAATCAAGAGGGTTCTTTATGCATGCTCTCTGAGGCTAATCACAAGATGCTAGCCTTTACATTTCTGAAAGATAGAGAAAATGGATGGGCTTTAGGAAATTAAAAGGAATCGTTTAATTCAAGACATAGTTTTTCAATTCATTTTATGTACATTGTGTGAATTTACGGACCATTAGGTCTTATCTCACCACTGGTCCATGATGCAGCCGCGGCACAAAAATGAGCCTCCTGTGGTTCTGGTCCTTGCCACAAAATTCCAAGTGTTGGTGAAAATCTTAAAGAGTTGTGGATCAATCTGAGTATCTGACTAAATGGATATCTTACCTGAACCAGCAACCAAGCTAAAGAAACCCAATTTTGCCTGACCCAATTGGGAAAGGGGCAAGTTTTCAGCAATTTAGGGTTTTCTTTTTCTTTTTCTTTTTGATGTGCAGTCATCATGCAGAAAAGTAAATATTTTTAACACGTCCAATGTCTGTCTTGGAAGCCTTGATTGAATGATGCTTTTTTTTTTTGGTTTCTTTAACAGATGTCTGGATGAAATTTGATGTTAGATATTTAATTAATTGCTTCCTATTCAGAATATAAACCTTCTCCTCTTTGTTATGTTGGAATCGCATTGATTTTGATCCTATGATGTTCTTAGGCACTTGATGTGATTGAACTTGATCAAAAAGCACAGCTTGTTCGTGAATTGGATGGACATGTTATGAAGTGTGTACGTGATCAGAATGGTAATCATGTCATACAGAAGTGCATTGAGAGTGTTCCGGCAGAAAAAATTGGATTTATAATCTCTGCCTTCCGTGGTGAAGTTGCAACACTTTCCATGCATCCTTATGGTTGCCGTGTCATACAGGTATGTTAGACTTGACTGGTGTGTTGGAAGCTCACCTGCTCTCTTTTCCTCTCCCGCCTATGGTTGTCTGTCAGAACATTATTGAACATTGATACATTTGGTTTATTGTAGAGAGTTCTAGAGCGTTGTGCGGATGAGCTGCAATGTCAGTTCATAGTGGATGAGATCTTGGAGTCTGTATGCATTCTTGCGCAAGACCAGTATGGAAATTATGTTACTCAGGTCAGTGCATCTTTTGTGCTGTATCACCTTGGAATTTATAGCAAGCAATTCATTCTTTCTAAAAATCTTCTTTATATTTGGGGTGGGTTTGGTATAGGGTGAAATGGTTTGATAGTTGATATAGTGACAATTAATGTTGTTTGGTAAATTTTGGGGGACGGGAATTGTTATTGGGGAAAGGGGATTAATATTTATGTTTGGGGGAGGAAGAATAAGAAATCATTAGATACTTGAACTCCCAGTGTACAATTCCTGAAAGATAGATCTTGTTCCCTGAAAGATAGATCCGCGTCAAGTGAGAGTGTTACAGTGTAGCACTATGACTTGGATGCAGATCTATTATCCAATTGAAACACGGAATTCAGCTTAAACCTTCCTCCTATTCTGTATTCAATGTGAATTCATGTTTTAGTTGCTGTGTTAATGGTGAATTCCATGAAAGTTGCCAAGTTATCCAAAGGGACTTTAATTCCATGTTTCAATTGCTGTATTAATAATGATGCGTGTATTTGTAACAGCATGTATTGGAGAGGGGAAAACCTCAAGAAAGATGCCAAATTATTAGCAAATTGTCGGGGCATATTGTTACACTCAGCCAGCATAAGTTTGCGTCCAATGTTGTTGAGAAATGTTTGGAGTATGGTGGTGCCACTGAGCGGGAAATAATAATTCAGGAGATTCTTGGACAAAATGAAGGAAACGATAATCTATTGGTGAGTCTAGTGAAACTATTTTTATTTAGTTTTAAAATCCTTCAGCATATCAACCTTTCTAACAGGTAGCTAACTTAGTTGCTCTGCTGAGGTCACCGTGAATAATTAAAATCAGAATTTATGGAATTTCTCTAAACTCATTGACAGAAAGCATATTAGCTGCTACTTTTTATCACCAACACATGTTGCCAACATTCTCACTGCCTTCAGCTTCTAAATACTATATATGGTGTATGTTCATGTGTGTACCATTTTAAATAATTTTTTTCTTATATTGTAAACAAATTGAACTCCGTGTGTGATTGGCATCAAAGGTGAAGGGAAAGCAATGCACTTACTAGACTTAAAGTTAATAAACTAACATGCATTTCTCATTTTTCGAACTGCATTTAAATCATGCTTTATAATGTCAAGAAGCTATTTTTTATGCTTAGGTATCAGTATGAGTTGCACAACTCCTTTGTTATGCAATGATCATGATATCAAACTTTGAAGCATTTGATTGAATTTGTTATAGTTAGACTATTATGTATTCCATTTTCTTTCATAAATTTTCAAGGCTTTGAAGGATGAATCTTAGCATGTTTAGGATTTCTCTATTGTTCATTTTTTGTTTGATATACAACAGTGTTCTATTAATAACTGCAAAAGAAATATGAACTTGCATCTTAAATCTTTTTATCTCATATGAGAATCAAAATCAACAACGAGCTCCAAATTGTCATTTCATTAGTGTGCCAGAGTCCAAGATTTACTCTAATCATCACTGATAGTTATTTGCAATCACACATGTTTTCTTTACTCCTTTAGCAGTTTACACGATAATTTTCCAGATTTTCTCAAATTTTCTCACTCTCAGAGTGGTTCTTGCTCATATATTGAGAATCTCTTTCACAATCTTAATTGTAGGCACAAATGGGTCTGTTTCTTGTTATAATGTTTCCCTTGCACGCTTGCCAATACCTTCAATCTCTAGTTCAATTTCACTTTGAAGTTTGAAATTCTGCATTTCCTTATGGAATTGTATTATCTAATTAGTTTTTGAAAGAGTTCTAAATGTGTCATTTTTTCCCTGTTGCTATGTTTAGATAATGATGAAGGACCAATATGCAAATTATGTGGTCCAGAAGATTCTTGACACTTGTACTGATATTCAGCGGGCAATGTTGCTTAATCGTATAAGAACACATGTGCATGCTCTGAAGAAATATACTTATGGGAAGCACATTGTTGCTAGGTTTGAACAGCAATTTGGTGAAGGTATAAGCTTTTTAGTTTCACTAATTCTACATGTATTTGAAATTTTGTATTGCTTCACTATCTATTGCAAGTTGGACATCAGGAGACCCCTTTAGAGTAGCTTGACTGCAGGTTTCATTTGATCACAGCTTCTTCCAGCTCCCAATGTCTAGTTAAGTATTATTTGTTGGGAAATAAAAAATGGACGAATGAATTCTACCTTGAAGATTTATTTGAAGAGATATTGAGTTCATAATTTGGAAGAGATGTCACTTGAATAGCAGGTTAGAAAATACAACAGTCTGGGGACAATAAAGTGGTAACTTTTGTAGGAAACTCAGGAATTTTTAATTCCATGAAAAAGCAATAAATGTGATTGGAAATCTTATGTCCCTGTGCCAGAAGATCCCATCATTCCCAAAATGAAGTATGGTGCAAAGCTATTACGACGTAGTCATCTTTCCATGTCAAAAACTACTCGAAAGTCTCCTCTGGGAATTTATTTCCCTGGAATGACTAACTGGGAGAATCTCAACTTGAACTTCCCATAATATCTTCATATTTGCTTTATGAGTTACAATATCAAGCTTGGACGAACACATGATTTCAACTTGTATGGGTGCACCGTTTAATACGAACCCTTTCAGTTTGGATATTGTCCTGGTTGAGAGAGATGGTTAGATATTTTATGACTGGATTGTATAGGATACTATTGGTTTTAAAAAATCTCTATGATAATTTTCATGTTGGGTTTCTACTTTTTTTGTGAATAATGTACTACTGGCTATTGATTCTGGCTGATTCATTGGTAAATGGAACACGAAATTAGCAGTGTCCTTTGATTATTTGAAAATTTGCTTGTGTAGCCGACCACAACTAGTTTGGGATTGAGGCTTTGTTGTTGCTCTCACTTTGCCCATTAAACTTATCGTTTATGCAGAGGGACAAACATCATGATATGACGCAGATGCACTGTCGTGGATTGTCTTGTACTAGCGCAGCTGCAACATGTGACAACCTCACAGCTGATCCCATTCTTCCAACATTTGCAGAAGTAGCATGGGACATGCAACAACCATATCATGCAAGCAATCTTTGACTTGATCATGTTAAGAATACATGAATGCCTCAGGAAGCTTCCACCATTAGGAACAGGGTTGGAATTGTAAAGTCAGTAAACGTGTGCCATCAAACGGTTTGTATTTATGTTCTGTAGTTCAACAATTTGGACCCAAAGGAAAAGGAGCATCAGTAGGACAACAGTTTAGATTGCAACAGATTCGAAGGGAATGAATTATTTGGAAGGAAAAGCTTCCTGATGGCAAACGCTGTAAAATCATCTGTTGGGTTTGTTTTTGTTTGGTGACTGGCTTTCCTTTATAAAAGTTGGAAAATATAGCAATATCATGTCTCTTTCTTTTCTACTGGGGACAAAGCAATAACTTCGTGATGAATTCCACATGTAGGAAAAATCTTACTCCTAAAAGTTTTCCCAGAAAATTAAGATGATCTCAAATGCGTTCATTACAAGCTGGGAGGAACTTGAATTCTTTAGCTCACCTATTTTTGTAAATTTGCTCTTACAAGGGTGACTTGCGATATTTCTGTTGTAGGTACTGTTATAGTACTGTATTTTACTTGGGTTGCAAGAATCTGAATAGGTTTAAATTTCAGTTCTTCTAGTTTAACTTTATGAATGGGAGTGGCTATTTTCTGACTGGTAAAAAACATTTTAAATATAAGGGTGGGGGAGAGAATCTCTAAACAAATAAAAGGAGAAGTTTCCCTGGTCCCCAAGCAGACACAGATGCATTCTGTCACTTCGAAAAGTTAAGAAGTTAAACCTTTCGAAGTGCGTGCTAATAATGTTACTTCTCTCTTTCTTTTACACCATATGCAAAGGAAAAGGTAGCATATATACTTTAGTTTTTTTTTTTTTTTCATAATTCTTTGTGTCTTCGTATCATTCATACTTGTTATGAATTTGTTTTGCTATTTATGTTTTAATATTTGTAGTTTGATATGGATAGATTTTGGTTTTTTATTTCTTGAGTTTGTATTATTTTGGATTGCGCTAATTTGTTTTTTGAATTTTATGAGTTAGTTTATTAAAAAATTGAAATTTTGAGATTGAGAGATAAAAGGAAAAAATATGAGCATATATTATTATTATAAAAAGCTAAAGTTTTGAGTGAAACATGAGAGAAGTGACATTTATTGAGCGTAAACACATTAGAGAGTGTGATGATATTTTTTTTTACTACTAACATGATTTGTAGATCTTGACGATGTCATCCAAAAGTGGATTATTATCGCCAAATGATAAGAACAATCCGGAATGAGGTTATTTGACTATGCAACAACAATTGAAAATGAT
>Ga0307518_10002135_pt1 | contig 14509 bp, 11 predicted proteins | sample 25_EM_MG_FD_203889 | JGI IMG/M metagenome (GOLD analysis project Ga0307518, IMG submission 203889) | Populus trichocarpa ectomycorrhiza microbial communities from riparian zone in the Pacific Northwest, United States - 25_EM | ecosystem: Host-associated > Plants > Roots > Unclassified | place...
TTAAAAAAAAAAAACAAACAAAGTAAATTGTCATGATTACAGTATTTTTGCCTTTCACTTTCTTTCTTTTTTTTTGTTATAATCTATATCTTTCCTTTTATTAAAAAAAAAACCCGGAATATGGAGAGGGTTGCTCGCACCGGCAACCTGTAGCCCCTCTCCAACAGCAAACAAGATAATCCATCTCCTAAACAAATACCCTTCTCCAACAAATCCTCTATTACATTCATTCCAACACCACACTTGTCTATTGTTGCAATGTCACGGTCACACAAATTAATTACCTTAACTTAAAACATAACACACAAGACAGTATAGAGCAAGTAAGGGGTTGATCTCACGAGGAAGGTTCAAGTCAGATTTTTATGCTAGATGATATGCAATTTAGGGGGGGTTGGATGTTATTTAGGCTAAAGCAAAAGAAAATAGAAACCTATCAAGCAAAATTAAATAGAATCAGAAAATTATCAAGAGAACAAACATCGGTCGCAAGTAAACATTCACCTACAGAAATCAGAACTGATCATAGAAACGAAATGTCAATTTATACTCTGAATATCTATCTTTTCTTATGTTGATTAGTTAGCAGATTCGTTGTATAACTAGTCCTAACCATCAAACAACCACAGTGTCCGCACTAGTAATTTAATTTAATGACAACCTTAAGAACTAGATGAGTTGATTATCTAGACAACATAACTGTCTGCAGTCCATGTTTGATTTGATCAATCGAATGCTCTCCCTAAGATGACTAATCTGGATCCGCCACAATTATTAATCTTAGTTGCTTCACAAGTTTATATATCACAACTCCGGTTTTGATAGCAAACTTAGCAATAGATTGTTCACAATAATAATTTAGAGTTCGCTCTAGCAATTAAAATAAACAATCATAAAAAATAAGCATAGGAGAACAAACATATTCATTCATCATATAAACTAAAAAGAAAATGTATAATAAATCTCACAGTTCTTGAAATCCAAAGGTTTCTGTATCCTTGTAACCAAGGAAACGAGTTTAGCCTTGCATGTTTGTTGAACAACTAATCAAAAAGAAAAAAGAAAACATGATTTCGGGTTTGTGGAGGAGAAGGGGTGTTTTTTCTCTCTTGGTTGGCTGCCCCCCTTCTCTTCTCTCATTCTTTTTATATCCTAGGAAACCCTAGTCTCTATTTTACAAAATAGTCATCCCTTAAGTAGACAGTTTATATTTAAGTACTTCAATAACTATTTTCCAAAAAAAAGAGAAATAGTCTTGCATGAAATCTTCAAGCTTTGATTTAGAGGAGCTAAATTGCTAAAATAAAAAACTTGGATGTTGGTTTGGATGCTTCGGGACATAATTTGAACTCATTTCTTCACAAAACCTGTTTGTTGGCAGAATTCATTTGTCATCTTAGAAAAATCATATCTCCCTCATATAAGATTTTTATTTTTTTTGCTGAAATTTGGTACGTGAATAGGTCTTTGAGTCAGGAATCAAAAACAATTGTGTTTGCATCAAATGGAGTTCTGTAGCTCAAGATATTTAAGTCAGAATGAGTGAAGGTCAACACTGGTAGATTGCGACATTTGACTTTGAAGGCTGTGATTTTCATGCTCTTCCTTATTTTATTTTCTTGCCTTAGATTTCCAGAAAGGTATGAATGTTAGATTTTTAATTCCACTGGAATCACTTCATTTCGACTTCTAGAGCTTACGCTCTACACAAAACATCGACTGAAGGTCAAATCTGTCAATTACCTCCAATTTACTTCTTTTTGCATCTTTCATCCAAAAGTGCCTTCAAAACATAAAACAAAGAATATCAATGCATTATATATATAAAATATAGGTAAAACACTAATTAAATGTAGATGAAACTATCAAATAATATGGTTGTATCACCTACCACTTTATAACTGCCTCCCAAAACTTTTCCCTCTTGCACTAATCTTTACCCAACTTCATAAACCCCATGGTGAATGTCTGATAGAGATGTTGTGTCGTGGACTGTTTTAATTATGGGGTATAGGAATGCTAAGAATTATTCTGATGCTTTGAATTGCTTTTGATAAAATGTATAATGCGGGTATAGTGCCTAATCGTGTTACTATGGTGAATGCTTTGGGTGCGTGTGCGGGTTTTAGAGCGATAGAAATGGGTGTTTGGATACATGATTTTATAAGGAGGAATGAATGGGAGTTGGATGTGATTATGGGAACTTCTTTAATTGATATATATTTGAAATGCGGGAGAATTGATGAAGGGTTGAAAGCTTTTAGAAGTATGAAAGAGAAGAACGTTTCTACTTGGAATGTACTTATTCAAGGGCTGGGTTTTGCTAAAAGCAAGTGGGAAGCTGTTTGCCGGTTCAACAGAATGGAGCAAGAATGGTTTGAGGCGGATCATGTCACTATGGCTACCGTGCTTAATGCTTGCAGCCACTCGGGGTTGGTTGATATGGGTCGACAGATATTTAGTTCTTTGATCAATGGAAATTATGGATTCTCCCCTAGTGTCAATGCATTACGCATGTTTGATCGAACTCTTGGCATGCGCTGGTTGTCTTGATGAAGCTTTCAAACTAATCAAAGAAATGCCTTTTGAACCCTCAAAGTCTATCTGGGGATCATTTCTGACCTGTTGTAGGCCTTATGGCAACTTAGAATTAAGTGACATTGCAGCTAAGAAGCTTGCGGAACTGGAGTCAGACAATGTACTTATTATGTTTCTTCTGTCTACTTTACATGCTGAAGTGGGAAGACACAGTGATGTTGCTAGCGGGGAGGTAATGACTAATGAAAGACAGTGGACTTATGGAGTTGGATAGCAGTTCTGTTGAATCTGGACGCCTGGAACATGATTATGAACCTCTTTGTCTTTTCATGTACAGAAATAGTTGTTCACTATAGGTGTTTGTATTGTGCCTAACCAGGTCATATCAAATGCGATCTTGATGGCCTGAGGAATGCATTATCGTTGTCAAATACTGAGTTCAAGGACTGATTTTACTGTTGGTAGTCTAATAGTCATACCTCATCGAAATCGCCAACATTTTTTTGCAATCTATGAAGGTTATTTAGGTTTTTAAAAAAAACAATGAGCCTAGTAAACTTAAAAATTTGGAGAATGACACTAAAAAAATTTTAGTGAAATGACACAGTTTGATTTTGTCGTGTTTCAGAAACGTAACATCTACTAAATATCATACTTTTGAAATGCGACAACTACATGTTATGCTTTTAAAGCGTGATATTAACTAATGCCGCACTTCTGAAGCGCTACAACTTAAGATGTCGCACTTCAAAAGTGTGACATCAATTAAAATTTAAATAAATCGACACTAACAAAACACACAAACACTCTCGAGAAAAAAAAAACCATCGACGCCCTCACATCTCTCTTAAAAAACTTGTTAATCACTTAGATTTTGCTCTTAAAACAACTAAAAATCGAACTCATCCTAATCTTTAAACATCATTTGATGTTTTTGTGTTGAAAATTCATCGCTCCCTTTACTGACACCACTGGTGCCACCGCTGTCATAGCCATTCTTGTAGTCCTATAAACAAGGTAAACATGCTATATTGCTATGAATTTGTATTTGATTTGGTTGAAGTCAAATAATTATTTAGGTTGAATTTGGGGTTTATGATGAATTTAGGGTTTATTGAATCAATCATAAATTAGTTAAGAATATAATCAATTACAGTTTATTTGATATAGTTGAACATGAAAATAAGATGAATTAACTATTTTAATTAATTATATGTTGCTTTTAATTTAGGTTAAGTTGTCGAATTATAAATTTTATGTATATTGTTGGAATTGGCCAATAATTTAGTTAAATACGCACACATGTTCATTGAATTATTGATAAGTTGATGAATTTAGTATTTTCTTTGAATTATATTAATTTGCTATGAATTTATGTTTGATTAATACAATTGAGCATGAAAATATCAATTGGTAATGTATCATAAATTATATTTAATTTTTGGTTAAGTTTGCTTTAACGTTACATTTTGAGTATTTGATTGAATTTGCTATGAAATTTTCCGATTAGAGTTGAGGTAATGCAATTTAGTTAAAATTACGTTAAATTAACTAGAATCTGATTTTTTTTATATAGAATGTCTAATAACATATTTATGTTATGTCATTACAGTGACGATATTATTCCTGAAATGAACAATAGTATCACATACAATGGCGGGAGCAATTTGTTGTTAACTAGTAATTTAGGTATGTCATATGTAAAAATAAAAGAAACCATTTGTCATGGACATGGGTTGGATTATAATGATATTGATGTTAAAATAACTTGAAAGTGTTAAATTGGTGAACAACAGTATTATACTGTACTGATTGTGTGTGATGGTAGTTTTAAGACAATGATTGATTCTCTCATTCAAATTGGTGAACAACAATATTATCTTGTACCGATTTTGATTTGAACATGATAATATTGTATATGAGTAGTCGACCAAAATTTATGTGTCCCAACTTCTATTGGTCCTTCAAATTTAGTTGGTAGAGGTAAAAATAGTATTGTCGGATGATTTGCTGCAAATGATAGATGATATTATGTTTGACAATCTTTTTGTTGCTCAGCATAGATTTGAATATTATGAACCTAGTGACAACGAAGATGATGTTGATGATGATGATGATGATGATGATGATGTTGATGATGATAATGATGTTGATGATGAAATTATTCATCATGTTCCTGAATTTGGAGATGCTTCTAGGTCTACTTTTGTTGTTTCACGTGATTGGGCACTAGTCATAGATGTATTCCAAGAGGGTCTAATTTAGAGGTTGGTAAAACATTAAATAGTAAATATGAATTGGTTAATGTTGTTAAACGGTGGCACATTGCACACTCGATTGAATATCGAGTCCAAAAGTTGAACTCAATATTTGTTCAATTACAATGTGTGCAAGCACTAGAATGTAAGTAGGGGATATCATAAAAGGTTAGATTCATTTGAGATAGCAAAGTTAAAAGGGTCATCAATCGAATATTGATTAATATGTAATCGATCGAACACTACTTGAAAAAAAAAACGACTCTTCTGCTCAAAAATCAAATGTTCCAAATGTTCCTGGAAATTATTGCTCCCATTAGACCATTTATATCTATAAAAATTAGGATCCCAATTCATGGATCTTGACATGATCAAAAGATTGATGTCTTATCCCAAGTGCAGAAGTGTAGAAGTAATAAATAACCCAGTAAGACCGGGGTCGAACCACAGGGAGGTGAACTATATAAAATTACAAACAATAAAGAAAAGGAGTTGAAGAGAACTTTTGAGATGTGATATTGATGTAAGGATTAAATAAGGATAAAACAATTGTCAAGGTTAGAGGATCCACTAATGGTATTTCAAAAAAGTATAGTATAAACTCTTTTTATTACTCAACTGGAAACCACACACAAAGGAGGTTCCAATCGGATTATAAATTATTAACATGGTTATATTAATTATCTTATTTGAGTAATGTCAATACTTGTAAATGTGGTCAAGTATTCATGGTGATTACTTATGTTAACAAAAAATCAAGTTCCTTTCATAGCACAAGTGTCAGTTATACCATACAGTAGCTATGAAAGTGCCAAGTATTTATTGTACCAAGGGTTGTACAACACAAATCTAGATTAACCATTTAACAAGGTATTAAGAGTGAGTAACATAACAAAAACAAAACATGTTAGTATCAAACATTAAAGTCCATGTTGAGTTTATATTATACTTATTCTTACACCATTAGTGTACCTTTTTCACCTTGACAAAATTAACTTAGCTAAACATCTTGAAGAAGAAAAACATAATATATATATATATATATATAAGAGCATAAACATGATATAAGTTAACTAAGTATAGTAAAGGAAATGAAAAGTATAAACAAAAGATTAATATAACATAAAATAAAACTTAAACATTACAAAATACAAAGAGAGAAAGTGATCTTGATATGAACACCAAGATGTCTAAATGTATGGCAAATGCCTCCTTTTATAGGCTAAAATTCAGAACTATTGATTTGATGATTAATTATTGAGTGGGTGGCCACCTCTTTACTTGGTGACAACCATTATCTTATTGTCTAAACAAAATATCATTGCTAACGTCAGAATTTGAACAGATAGTCTTCATGAAAGTTCTAGGAATTTGTCTCAGCTTTCCCACAAAACAAGAATGAGCTCATTTGGACTTCAAGAACTCGAGATATGGGCTAAACACTGAATAGTGTCTGGGCTACAGGACAGATTCTGACTTCTCTTTTGTTGCTACAATTTGAACTTGAAAACGGCCATTTTGAATCTTGGACTCTCATGAAAGTTTTAGGCCTATGTCTTAGCTTTCCATCCATATAAACCAGATCTAAATCCATGTTCTACAACTCCAGTTATGATCCAATAACCAAATGATGTTCCAGTTTGAATTGAACCAGCATTTCTTCTTTAAGCTTAGCCCTCTCTTTGTCTTTTCACTTTCAATAGTTAAACACATCAATCAATCCTTTAAATTGTGAAATATACTTGCATTCAAAATAAGCATTTACCATAAATTAAATATATCTTATGTTATCATACTTGTTATTATAAAACATGCTTAAGTTAGGGAATTTCATGATACTTTAAGTGCAATATGATGATATAAAACCTTGATAAAAATGCACTTTTAAGTACTAATCATATCTCTCGGTTCAAGAAAGAAAAATAAAAGGATCGAACCATTTCTTCTGACTCTGTTTCAAATTCGATAAATATTGGTTGATCGTTTATTACACACATGTGTTTCAACCTTTGTCCAAAAACACCACCATCAACTTGATGCAAATTTTATTGATAGTGCTATATCAACTCTTATAATGAATAATCTTTCAATGATGATTGCAAGCATACGAGATGAAATAAAATTGCATTACAAGTATAAAATATCATATGACAAAGCATGGGTTTGAAAACAAAAGGTGATTGAGCATCTTTTTGGTTCAAATAAAGAGTCTTTTGAGAAATTTCTTAGGTTATTGTTGGCAAATAAAGAAATCAAATCCTGGAACAGTTGTTGATTGGAGACACAAAGGATATCTTGATAATAGTACAGTTTGGTAATTTGGACCTTGTATTAAAGGTTTCAAGTACTGTAGACCACTTACCAATGTTGATGGGACACATTTGTATGGGCGATATGATGAGGAGTTATTGATTGTGGTTGCTTTTGATGCAAATAATAGGATTTTCCTGTTAACTTTTGAAATTATTAATGAAGAAAATAATGATAATTGAAGATGGTTTTTGCTTTACTTATAAAAATATGTTATTGGTGGTAGAACCGGTATATGTATAATATCAGATAGACATACAGACATCAATAACAGAGTCATAGAAATTTGGTGTCAACCTTTAGGATACAATCGGTATTGTGCCAGATATTTTGGTAGCAACTTCAACCATAAATTCAAATACCTAAGTACCAAAATAGATTTAATGAGAATGTGTTAAAAAACTTCTAGGCACAAATGTGATTTGTGGTATGAAAAAATATGCAACTTGAACCCAACATATAAAGAATGACTTGAAAGGGAGACAAAAGAAAAATAGGCTTTATGTTATGATGGTGGTTGCTAGTATGGTAATATGACAACTAATCTTTTAGAATCATATGGTAATATGACAACTAATCTTTCAGAATCATTTAATCATGTTCTGAAAAATGCTCGTGTAATGCCTATTTCTGCTCTAGTTCAATTAACATTTTATAGATGTAATGGTTATTGGGTCAAACAGAGATGTGAAGCTAGTGATGTCATTCAAAGTGGAGTAATCTGGCCTCCAACAATTCAGCTTGAATTGATAATGAGCAGGGATAGATTAAGAGATTATACTGCAATGTTGTTTAACTCCGAGGAACATGTTTTCCATGTCAACACCTCTATTAAACTAAGTGTTATGAAAGAAGTTAGATGAGCAATCAGATTGAATGATAGAATATGCACATGTGGTAAATGGCAAACATTTCATCATCTATGTTCACATGTTCTTGCATGGTGTGCCGAGATCACATAGTTTGTTAATGATTACTATACAGTTCAAAGTTACAGGTTAGCATATGACAATTCATTTCGTCCATTACCAGACAAGTTAGAATGGACTAATTACACTGGACCTAGAGTTGAAGCAGACTCATCTAGATGAAAATTAGGACGTGGTTGATGAATGTCTACTAATTTGCACAATGAGATAGATGCAAGAGAAGGTCATGCACATTATAGGTGTGGCATATGCAATGACACAGGGTATAATAAAAAAAAATGTCATAATCGACAACGTATATATAACAATTTGTTAGATTATGTTATGATATATTATGATATTTTTTTAAGAATTTTATACTTATATAATTTCACATCAATTACAAGTACTATTACACAGGATGCCATACACTAGAGGTGGTAAATCGTCTGCTCATGTTGAGTATCCATATTTGGATGATGATCATGGTGACCATTACAATGAGCATGGAGAGCATGCCTATGATATTCATATAGAGCATAAGTATGATCATGTTGAGCACGAGTCACAGTACATGCCTATCGGACCCACCGACACTTCTGTCATGCGGTTTCAAGATCGACATTGATTGGAAGACGTATTGCTGGCATTGTAAAAATATTTAATTTTAATATATTTTTAATTTATGTTTAATTTAATTATCATTAAATGATATATTTTCAATAATTATAATTTAAATTTTTATGCAAGATGAGACCATTATTTATTGTCGTACATATAGACGAATGCAACTACATGAGTGAGTCCAACATATGTGATCTAGGCTGGTTTTTTGTATGTCAATTGTCTTGACCACATCAAGCTTAACCACGACTTGATCCATGCACTATTGCGCGATGGAGACGTGAGACACGCATGTTCCATCTTAGATATGGAGAGATGACACTAACACTACAGGATGTGGCAGTTTTGCTTGGATTGTCTATTGATGGACAAGCAGTCACATCTACTGGTGTTTGTAATAGGATTGCATTATACGAGTGGTCATTTGAATTAGCACCCCCTCCTTCTGAATTGAAAGGGGAGTAGCATACATCTTCAGTGGATTCAGGAGACATTTTTTACATCACCAGATGATGGTGATGGGGAGGTCTTGCAGAGGTAAAAAATAAATTATGATTTAAATATGTTGATTATTTATTATGATTGCGTTAATTATTTTGATCATTTTAATTTATTTGTAGGTATACTAGAGCATATATACTCCATTTATTTGTTAGTGTATTATTCACTAACATCATAGGGAGATATGTTCCTTTGCTTTATTTAACGCTCCTGAAAAATTTCGATATTATCCCCACATATAGTTGGAGATCTGCTATATTGGCAACCTTGTACAGACATTTATCTCTTATATACATGAAAGGAGGCAAACAAGTTGGGGGATGTTTGCTATTTCTATAGGAATGAATAAAAAAATATAAATAGCAATTTAGAATTGAATGTTTCATGCACAACAAAATTAACAAAATGTTTTTATTTAATAAAAATTATGGTCGTGGGAATATCTTCAAGTGGGAAGGCCCTAAATACCGAGATTATTGGATATGATAGTCCAAACTATAAGGGTTACACTTCATCTCCCACTAGGATGCAGGTATTGCAATGTTATTTTTGCAATTATATATATATTTATATTGTGCTCTTAAAACTTTAAAAAATGCAATTAAACTAACATGTTTTTAATGTTAGGTGGTGTGCTAGACGAGTTTTTGAAAATAATCTAGCACATATGCTAGCATTTTATCTAAGCAAGCTAAATGGACAACATGCTATCCAGGTTTTTTTTTTTTTTTTTGAACTACATGTTAATTAAAATAATTAATTGCACCAAATCATTATTGTTTGATATTTATTTAACTTATAATCTGCAGGTCATGTGGATGTCTTACTCGAAAGAAAGATTGGTCGTTGCTCTAGCTGTCTGCACCAGCGGGATGGATATATGGACAATAGTGGTCTCGCTAAATGTTTTGAGATAGTCGAGCTACATTGTCTAAATTGAGTAATGCAATAGTTCAGCTACAAGATAGCATATTTCGGTCTATATCAATACAAGTGATGCTTTGCACGCCATTACTCGTAGGGGTAAAAATTATGATTACGACTAGTTAAGCCAACATAATGCTTATGTATCACAGTGGGATGCACAGAGAAATGAGATATTTATAGAGATGCATCATGTGATTACTGATAAGAAGTATATGATTTGGTACATATGTATAACACGATGGATCATTACTCTGGATCCCGAACAGGTTCCTCCACTTGGATATATACAGTATCGCAACATGCCCAACGAATTCAACGTCACGTACGTAATAAAGCCTTTTTATGATTAATATATGTTAACCATTGAGTTTTATGTATTTATATTTTAATTTAACATTAATGTTTTATAATATTAGGTTGGCTTCTTGTTAGGGCAGGGTCGAGAGACCGGATTTTATCTGCGTAGTACTAACGAAGAAAGTGAAGTTCACACTGTAGCGTCTCAGTGGTTAAATGTTTGTCATACTGGACTTTAAGCCTTTAGAGAGAGGCTAACTCTTGATGATGTCATGACAGAGGACGATGCCACTCAGGTAGGAGTAGAAGCTGGATCTAATCATGTTATTGATGAGCTCAGATCATCCAGTAGACGATGTAGACATAGATAGATAGATGAGTTATATTTATATATTTTGGGAGTATTATTGAATTATTTTTTATTCATTTTGCATGCATGTGTGTGTGTGTGTGTGTTTGTATTTTTGAGACTACTTGTGATTAAGGAATATGAGAATATGTTGAGTTTAGTTAGAATTTGTTGATTAGGGTTATTGTGGTTTTTTGCAGTGTTTTTTAACCAAGATAAAATTTTTAGTATAGTTCTTATATAGAGGAAACTCAATCCAAATTTTGATAAAATTGTAAAAATTCTAAGTCTCTAAAATCATAAATTAAATAAAATCTCATATTAACAAAAACTATGATTTTATAAACGTTTTTAGGCTAAAACACAAAAATGACCCAAAATCTTACAATAGCCAAAATGGTCTCATCATTTTGGCTACTTTCCAACCGTTTTATCAAATGTCCAGTTATTTCTCAAAATGATATCCTTGAGAATGTCATGGTTCTCAACCGCGACATTGAATCGAATGTCACGGTTTAGAAACGCGACATTTTGATAGTGTCGCGGTTTAGAAACGCGAAATTTGATCAAATATCGCGTTTCAAAACCGCGTCAACTAATGTCCCGATTCACAACTGCGACATCCACAAACTGTGCTATTTCGCCAAAACATTTTATCCTTTTAGATGTCAATTGCCCAATTTATCTCGTCATTTAACTCTCCACCTGCCATTGGTATTCTGAATTTATTACAAGTAAATGATAATTCCATATTTTGTTGTCATGATTAATTAAATTCCTTTACTTCTTTTTTTTTCTTTTCAGATAAGACTAGATTGATGGCCCGCGCTTCGCCGTGGGCTGGGCCAATTTCTTTGTAGAGAAAAAAACGATGCTAAAGCATTATCATTGTATTTTAAAGAGCGGAAAAAATCAATGACTCAACATAATAGAAAGAGAACTAAAAAAAATAATGATCGTCAAACCCCTTGAATCAAACTGTAAAATGATGAAATCAGGGAAAAAATCAATGAAAAAAAGTATTAAAAAACAAAACATTAACAAAATCAAGTGAGATCATCAAAACCCGCAAGTAGTATCATGTCAAATCTTAAATATAAAAAAAAATATTGAATTGAATGACAAAATCAAAAAGAAAAATCAAATTCACAAAAAAATCCAAACCATAAAAAAAACAAAGAAAATCAATTTTCAACGAACTTAATGATAATGGATGAAATTTTTTAAAATAATTAAAAATGACTAAAGTGAACCCGGTCCAACCTTCAAAATTTATGACACAGATCATGAGGCCAGATCACAATGTAAAAGGCAAACCCAAAAAAATAACAATGTAAAATTCCAAACCAACCAAAATAATTAGGGATAAACTTGAAAAAAAATTAAAAAAAAAAGTGATTTGAAAAATGTAGATTTTAAAAGAAAGAATCAAATTTGACACAAAAAGAAAATAAAACCAAATCATAAGGGATGAAATTGGAAAACAATTTCAATTAAGAAAAGAATAAAAACTAAAAATAACAATCCAAATAATGATGATCATATTTTATATAAAAATAAAATGTCAAAAAATGAAATCCAAAAACAAATTAATTCAATAAAGGATTCAAGACCAAAAAGATCATAATTTAAAGAATGTGGACCAAAGCTAATATAAAAACAAAGTGTAAAGAGATGCAATTGAAAAAACAATTGACTTAATAAATGATCCAAGACCAAATACATTATAATTAAAAGAATGAGGATCAAACCTCATATAAAAATAAAATATTAAGGGAAGAAATTGAAAAACAAATTAACTCAATAAATAATTCAAGACCAAATACATTTGCAATCAAAAGAATGAGGACGTAATTTAACTTAACAAATAAATAGCTAGACTTTCTTGTTTTTGCAATGGCCAACATGTTTTTCTAGGTGGAGAGAGGAAAAAGAGGGGGGAAGGGAAAAATTCCTTGTCGGAGCTTCTCTGTGTGCCGCTGGAGAACACGCGTCTCACCACCGTGAGAGGGGTGGTGAGGCACGTTGAATGCCGCCTCGAATGGCGGCATCCGGTATTGTGTGGGCGCTGCACGCCCCACCCGAAGGGCTCGGGCACGCCCAATTACTAGCGCGTGCAACTTTTGAAATTTAATATTAATTTAAATATATTAAAATACAATCATCTCTAACCCCACTTGAGAATTTCAAAAAAAATCATAGCAAAAAACCTAAGATAACTTTGCATCCATAATAAAGATAGTTTATTTTTGAAGGACATTTAAATAATTAACATATAAAAAAAATATGAAAAACCTGAAAAGCCCCTTAAAGGAACTATTTTTAAGGATTATTTGGTAATTATATTGTAGAAAAAACATGAAATTATTAATTAATATTTTTTTCTAACATAATTACTAATAAATCTAGTGAAATAGACTTTTATACCTTTTTAAAGCTAAGCTTGGTCACCAATCGGGTTCTGACCTCTTTTAGTAAATAGTTAATGGAAAAAATTATATTTCTCTATTTCACCAAGGAAATAAGGCCTCTGTGATCCTCTCTATAGGCTGTTCAAGGAGGTTGTGGTCAATCAATTCATTCAGCTATAAGAGCTACTTTATTTAGGCTGCCTTGCCCGTTAACAGTACAGTCTAGCACTATTTACCTCATTCTAGGACGATGGAGGTATGTTGACTCTCCTCCAACAATGCTGTTGTGAATGCTTTTTGGACTTTTGACACTATTTCCCAGCACTTCTAGTAGAAGATAGGCTGAAAACCGTCCGGCCCAGTGGAATTTAAAGGCTCCCATGGCGAAGATTGTCTTTTTAACTTAAAGTCCGGTGAGAACTGGTCCGAGCATAACGTTAACTATGATGCTATAAGATGAGCCATATGCAAACCGAACGGTGTCATGTTTCCAGACCATCCATTTCATTGACTTTTTTTGAATGGCAAAAGTTTTGTCGGTTCAGACAAAACTGTACCAAATAGCCTTCGATTCTTTATGCTGGTAGGGCTAAAATTTGACTGAATCGCTGAATCGCCCCTAAGAAACATATGCTACATTTTTTAAAGAACTTGGGTATTTTGAGAAACGCATTGTCGCCCACCCTCTTGACAGAATATTGTCAGATAGAGTTGGAACCAGGCTGCCTTCCGGCGACACTGTAAATAACGAGTGCTGACAGTCTCCAGCTGAAGACTATTATGTTTTATTATATTTAACTACTGTAATCTAACTTAAAATTCATGCTTCCAAATCCATCTCAAAAAACCAAAAACTTGAAGAGTACTGAATTAGAAAAGCCCACCGACAAAATACAAAGCCATTGTGCCATACAAATTCAACAGCGACGAGAGAATCAGTCCTCGACTAGAGGATTGAAGTCTCAACAAAACAGCAAGATAAAAAGATCGACAGGTACACAGAAAGACCTTATTCAGGGGCACTATGGCTACCAACAATTTATTGTGACTGAAGTGGATAGCAGCTGCTTTAATTTTACTTGTTCATGGCAACGACCTTGGACCAAGCTGGCCTCGAGGTGATATCTGCTACCCATGCGCTAACATGGGGTCGGGAATCGAATAGTTTCTTCACGTGTGTCCTCATCGCGCAAGATATGTTAGGGAGATGGTGCAAATCAGCCAAGGTGAAGATATCGCCTCCCAAGTACTTGGACTGAGCCAACCTTGACTCGTAGACATCGAGAACCTTACCGAGCTTAGCCTCGTTTTCCTCCACCGCTGCATTATCTGTGGGAATTCCAAACATTGGCTTAAAAACTAGCTCCCAGTTCAGCTTTGAAGCTA
>Ga0307518_10002136_pt1 | contig 14507 bp, 7 predicted proteins | sample 25_EM_MG_FD_203889 | JGI IMG/M metagenome (GOLD analysis project Ga0307518, IMG submission 203889) | Populus trichocarpa ectomycorrhiza microbial communities from riparian zone in the Pacific Northwest, United States - 25_EM | ecosystem: Host-associated > Plants > Roots > Unclassified | place...
ACCCTAATACATACCTCCCATCAGGTTGCTGAAGGTTCCTTATTGACATGGATATCAATTTGGAGTCGATATTTAACAAATTAGAGCCAACAGTCTTCAATATGGATAGTGCGCAATAAGTGCTTGCTAAATGGCTGTGATTGAGAATTAAAATCTATAGGCAAACCAAACATCATAGGTTATATCTAGGAACAAAGTATATAGACACACGGATTACATAAGTTTTCTTGCAGAAACATGATGAAATGCTTAATGCAATCACTATTTTTTTTTTTTAAAGTAGGACAGTTCAACACTTCAACTCTATTATATTCATACCCCGTTATTGTCAGAACGGAATTGAGAAGAATGGGAACCATGGAACCCGTAAAACTGTCCTGTAAAAACCCAACAGCTCATTATAACTAAATACTATGGTGATGGTAGTAATCCAATCTAATAAAAGTCAACAACATTTATTAGCAATCAAGTTCATACCATTTTTCAATTCAGCTTTATCTCCAGAATTAGCTTGCAAAGATAAAACCCAAGCAGCAACCGCATCCTTGTCAACCTATAACACAACAAAATATGACCCGTTTGTTAAATCAATGTAAAACATCAAGCCATTCATTAATTTTATCAAAATTCTAAATCTAAATGACGGACAATGAAAAAAATATTCGTGCTTGCAATAAAATCCAATCCAAAAACAATCCAAACTATCTTCCAACTTGTAAATGCATTGCATGTTTTGAAAAAATAACTAGTACACATCATAAGAGCTCACGCGATCAAGGGAACCGAGGATGTCGAGGCCGGATATAACGAAGTAGGCAAGAGAGAGATGGTTGGTGTCCTATGTTTGGTAATGGTAAGATAGCATGTGGAAAATCATCTCTAAGAAGGCCACGTGGCGGTCCCTGTCGAATGTTAGCGAGGAAGATGACGTTGATTGACGTTGCTGTTGCTGCTGCTGCTGCTGCTGTGGACGTAGTCAAGGTGGAGGTGATCGACCAGCACGGAGATCTTGGATTGGTACCAAGTACCAGCACTTTTTGAGTTTATGAAGTTCTGCTGTCTCGATTTTTTCTTAAAACGTTTTCAACGATTTGTGCGGGCTAATATGGGCTTTATCTCAACGCAGCCCAGACTGTGATATGAGACTTCGTTTGTGTAGCAAGTGCTTTTAAAAGTTCTACTGTCTCAGTTTTTTCTTAAAACATTTTCAACGATTTGTGCGGGCAAATATGGGTTTTATCTCAACGCAGCCCAAAAGTTCATTTGTTATTACGGTTTTGTAAAAAATATTTTTTATTTAAAAATATATTAAAATAATATTTTTAATATTAGCATATAAAATTAATTTAAAAATATATAACAAAATTATATTTTACAAAAATGTTTTCCAATGACAAGCAAACGAAATTGAAAATAACTACAAAACCATGAAATTAGGAAATATCAACAACATGTGCCATCAAATATTTATCTCTTGTCTACTTGAGGTTGTGGTCTAGCGGTTCTGGTAGGGAATTTCTCATCTTTGCACCCAGGTTTGATCCTTCATGTGCACGTTTGTTATTCCCGCGGTGTTTTACTTGCCTACTGGGCTTGCAGGGTGTTCAATAGGTCTGGGGATTAGTCGTAGTGCGTGTAAGCTAGCCCGGACACCACAGGTTATCAAAAGAATATATATATATATATATATATATCATGTTAATTTCAGTTTTTTATATCCTCGCTGTAACTGCATGATATCGAGTTATTATTTTTGTAAGTACATGTGATGTATTTGATTACGTATTTTTCATTAACTAGATCTGAGGTGGGAGAAGAAAATACAGTGGTAAAGTTTGGTTATTGTTTGGAAAAAAAAGGGAAGGTAATGATTATATTTTTCATTTAAAAACAATCAAAAGCAGGAAATGTTTGTGTAACAACAATTAAAAAATTTGAGTCTATTACTGTTTATATATAATAGCGAGACAAAAAAAATTTATTATAACTATTTAACTTTTTTTTACAATAAAACCCTACTAAAACATAATTTGAAGAAATTAGGCTTCAAATTATCATAAAAATGCAAAATTTAAGATAGAGGACTGCAACGGAAACCACATTTTTTTTCTTTTTTCAATCAATCCATTTTTTTTATATTTTTTAAAATTAGTTTTTTTATTTATATTTTAGTTGACACCCCTTTTTTGTGACTTGTTTTGGTTTTAAAATAACAATTGTTTTTAATTATATTTGGCGTGTTTAAATTGATTTATTTATATTTTATACATATTAAATATTTATTTTTTACAATATCTTTAGTGTGTACAACCCTGCGTAATATTTTTTTTATTCAATAAGTTATGTGTGGGTGTCGATTTATATTATAAATTGATTTTAATAAATAAATTCATTGAATCAACCAAGTAAATAACACATGTTGTGATATTAATACCATGATTTATATTTATCTCTAATTTTTTTCAATTATGTTTTTATTTATCATTAATGACTTTTTTTTTTCATTACCTACACAATGGTTTGTAATTTATTTATGATTTTTTCATGTGAAAAAAACATGGCAAAAAATTCTATATGTTTATTTTTTTAATCATATATTGGTGTTTTTAATTTGATCCTTATTATTCATATTTATTATTTTTAATTTCACCATTCAATCCAAGTTGATGATGTATTGGTTTTTTTTTTCATTCTTGGTTCTTTCATTTCTTTCTTTTTTCTTTCTAATTTTTATTTTGTATCGATGCCTTTTTTATATTTATTTTTTAAAATAATTTTTAAATTAATGCTTTAATTAATACCTCGTTTCTGTTATTTATTTTTGGTTTTTTTAGCCTTTTTAAATAGCAATTATTTTTTATATATATTAAATATATATTTGTTTGCAATATCTTTAGTTTGTGCAACCTTGTATAAAATATTTTTTTTTCAATAAGTTCTATGCGGGTGTCGATTTATATTACAAATTTATTTTAATAAATAAATTCATTGAACACAACCAAGTAGATGATTCATTATGCAATATTAAATATCATGATTTAAATTTGTCTCTAAATATTTTTAATTATGTTTTTATTTATTGCTAATGACTCTTTTTTTCATTACTTACACAATTGTTTGTAATTTATTTATGATTTTTTATGTAAAAAAACATGTTGAAAAAATCCATATGTTATTGTTTTCAATTTGATCATCATTATTATGATTTATTATTTTCAATTTCAATGTTCAATCCAAGTCGATGATGTATTGTTTTTTTTATTGTTTTTTATTTTTTATTTTTTATTTTTGATTAATGCCTTTTTTATATGTATTTTTTTAAATAATTTTAAATTAATGTTTTAATTAATATCTCTTTTCTATTATTATTTTTAATAGCAATTATTTTTTAATTATACAGGGTGTATTTAATTTTTGAAGAGGTTAGTATGATTTGTTTGTAATTTCTTTATATTTTACATTGATTAAATATTTATTTTTTATGACATTTTTAATACGTGTAGCCTTACATATTATTTTTTTCTTTTCTTTTATTCAATAAATTTTACATGTGTGTCGTTTTTATTACAAATTAATTTTAATAAATAAATTCATTAAACACAACCAACTAGATAGATGACCCGTTCTTTTGGTTTTGGATAAAGATTTTTTTCATTTATTATTGTGATCTCTTTTTTTATATATGTATTTTCTTGATTGTTGTCGTTGCTTATTTTTTTTCAATATGGCTCAAATAAAGCTAACTTATTTTGTTGATCGGGACTATAATCTGAGTTATTGGATTTTGTTTTTTAAAAAAACACGCTTGCAGTACTAAATATTTTACTAAAAAAATAATATGAACCGACAACATAGCGCAAACACAAGACTAGTTAAAACTCCACTTAAGCTAACCATCTAGTAGGTGACCCAGTGGTAAGAGCTTAAGACTAAAGGGTTTGGTCCCCTTGTGGTCTCAGGTTCGAGCCATGTGGTTGCTAATATGATGACCACTAGAGGCTTGCATGGTCGTTAATTTCAAGGCCCGTGGGACTAGTCGAGGTGCGCGCAAACTGACCCGAACTTTCACATTAATAATAATAAAAAAAACTCAACTTAAGCTCTGTATTCTCTATAGTCTGTTTAATATTGTGACAACAATTGGTTTTAAAAATATTTTTTACTTAAAATACATCAAAATAATATATATTTTTAATATTTTTAATATTTATTTCTAACATCAATATATCAAAACAATTTAATAACACAAAAAATATTAATTTAAAAAATTTTTAATTTTTTTGAAACCATTTTTACATAACAAAAACAAACGACCTATTTCACTCTTCAACCTCAACTAGCTTCGTAAACCCTCGCTTTTGCACCTGCTACCCGTCTCTCTCTCTCTCTCTCTCTTCACTGCCACGCCCACACACAAGTCAAGCCTTTGAAGGAGTAATTTCGTCGATCAATTGGCGTACAAGAAGTGAAGAAGCGTAGGAATCATGAAAGGCTGCAAAACTACTATCTTGACACTTGCTGAGAAATGCAAGGTTTCTCTCCTTCCTCCCTTTCTCTGCAACTCCAGAGTTTGTCACTGGTTATTGTTAAAGTAAAAATCTATTTACTCTATTGCAGAATATACTTGCCTCCAATTGGCAAGCTCAACTTAATACCATCAAAGCTGATGCCAAAGGAAGGTGCCCATTTCTGTTCTAACTATCGGGTTCTCATTTTCTTTGCCCTTCTTTGCCCTTTATAGATTAAAAATCCAAGCTTTTGTTGGTTCCTTACAAAAGTTAAAAAAAAATAAGAAAATTCTCAAGTTGATTAATGGGTTTCCTTCTTTTATTTATTTGGTGTGTTCATGTTAGCAAGGGGGGCATATACAGTTCAAAAGTCAAGTACATACTCAAGAAGGGGAAGCCATATCTCTGGGTTAATGAAAAAGACATGCATAACGTGGTAATGTTTTCACTACGGTTGTGGGTTTGCAATGTTATGTTCATTTAGTGACAATTTTTCTGTCTGTTCGTGTTTTAATGCCTATAAGCTGAACTAACAAAGCATGAAGTCCTATTGCTTTGTTATATAAAGAACTAAAATTGTTTGAAGAGAGTACCCATAAATTACATGATCTTTGATTTTCATTTGCGATGAAATTTATCTGCTAAAGTTGTCCAATTATCATTTCTGATGCTGTTTGATTCATTCCCTTTCTTTGACATAGAACACAATCATTGATGACCGTGCTTCATTGGCTGTTGCTAGTCCCTTTCCAGGACCCCTGGCAAATTTATTCAAATCGATGCAGAAGGTTAGTTCTTAATTTGGCTTGTACTTTTTTTGTTGTTCAGTTGCTTCAGAGATATCTTCCCCTCCCTTCATCATTTCAACTATACCCTAGATATGCAGCTAGGGCCTAACATGCTGATTTGTACTCATGCTGCAGTTACCAGCTAGGATTGCGATAACTGGGAATGTTGTGCCTCTTAAGGAGGAAAAGGTTTGGCAATTTATAACATAACTTCAAATGACTATCCTTTTTCGGGTGTGATAGGGGCACATATATACATATATGTATGTATATATACACGTACACACACACACACACACACACACACACACACATATGTATGTATGTATGTATTGCATAGAGACTAGTCTCTGTTAATTTTCTGTGAACTTTCAGTCGTGCAGTGAAGAATTTGTTTGATAGAAAATGGAGACTTTTTTATAGCTGATGCTGAAGAACGTTATTTCTTTGAAGAATTGGCAATGCAAGTTTAGGAGCGTTCCAAATAAAATAACTTTCAAGAATCTTCAGAATATATACCTTGCATGCTGTATCTCTATGCCTCTTGATAGTTAAGTGATGTAGGAAGAAAAGGAAAAGGATATCTAAAGATAGCTAACATAGCCAAAGGTTGGGTGTCTGGGAAGAAAAAGAGAACAAACTCTTCATAAAATTATCAAAATATCAAAGTCGTCGTTTATTTACAGCATTAGCAGTCCTTAAAGATTAGTTAAAATCCTAAATCCTTGTAGGAAAATGATTCTTAGTCTTAGTCCACAAGTAAAACGACTTAGCCTATAAGGAAATGCTTTAAAAAGCTGCATGCTAATCGCATGACCCTAGATTAATTAAGTACCCTAATATCATAAATATTCTAAAGAAAGCTCCCGTTATTCTTCTTGGGCTGGAAGAAACTCATCCTCTAGCTAAAATCATTTTTGCCTCAATCTCGTGCATGTCCAATCAAGACTCTCTAATCCCTTTTCTTTTTTCACCTCAGGTGTATAAATACTATAGATACCAGCTTAAGTCCCCACATGTTAAATTTTGCATAATAAGAAATGTCAATTGACAACTCATCGCTCTTTCTTTGACTTTCAGAATAATGAATTGCAAACCTCAAACTTGCTTCATCGACATGTATTATATTTATATAATCCTTGAACAAATCTACTTTTGTGATTATAGCAAACTTGTAATCAAAAGAATCAACATATCATAAATTAACAATTTTCTTTTATTGAGTAACTTTCATGTTCTCTTTGCACCCAACCTTTAGCTTATTGATTCATTGCCATTATTGTCATTGTTCATGCTATGACTAACATCAAGATCATCATCAAAATAAAGATCATAAATTGATGGAGAATCCTAATTCACATCTAACTCGTCGTAGAATGTTGAAGAACTCCAATCTGTGACTTTTTTCTCAACATATATTGCCTGTAGTAAAAGGATTCTTAGTCTTAGTCCACAAGTAAAACTACTATAAAGAAATTGCTTTAAAAAGTCACATGCTAATCACATGATCCTATATTAATTAAGTAACCCTAATATCATAAATATTCTAAGGAAAGCTACTGTGTCATTGAGCAATAAGAGCAAAATATTGTTTCAAAGTTCGAATTCAGTGTCCTTGGAAGTTTGTTATTAATTCATAAAAATACATCTGCAACTAATATTACCATGAGAGAACGTGCAAATCCATATTTAAAGTACTCCTGTTACTGAACCTAGTATGCAATGGGAGAAATGGCTGGCTTTCTCTGATCCTAGGAAGCTGCGAGATCTTGGTGTTCCAACAACTCGTGAGTTTAGTCTGATTGGTGAGCAGAGCATTGATGCCAAATCAGAATCTATTCTGTGCACTGTTTTGATTTTATACAATATCATGTTGAGTGTGGAAAAGGGAATACTGCCTTGACTATATACCTTTTCTCTTGTTATAGGTTCAGCTGGTTGCAGAAAGCCTTAAAGAAGTCATGCTTTCTGAACAGCGGCAGATCAATGAGGCCCCCTATACAGTTTCTGGTGTATTAAGTTCTTCTAATCTTATTACCACATCACGAAGTGAAAACCTTAAGGAGCTATTGGATGGTGTTGAAGAATACGGTGTTTATAGATTCAATCTAAGGTACAAAACTCTCAGTTACACAGTATCAGTATACTACTATTGTCAGCATCATTGAATATGGATCTAATTTTTCTGAACTGAAATTCTGAAGAACAAGGAAATCCTGGTCTTGAATTAAGAGAAAAGTAAGAAGTGCGCATTTATTCATGCATAATGAAAACTGAACATTTCAAGTGTTTGAATTTATGTAGACGGGCACTAACACATTTTAAGGTTCTGCATTATGCAACTTTGGTAGTTAAGTGGATCAAGTCAGTAGTAGAGGTCAACCTTTTCTGATAGAGAAAAAGTCATCAGAGCAGGAAAGACCATTGTATGATGTTGCAATAGCGAATCTGCTGTTGCCTCTTGTTATAAACCAAAGTATAACCTTTCATCTTTCTGAAAGGAAAAATAATAATAAAAATAATGTATAGCATGTTATAGTAGAATCTCATGCAATAACGATTAGGATGAGTGTCTCGTGTATGAAAAAGAAAAATAAACAAGTAACGAGAATTGTGAACTTTTTGTCAGTTCTTGCATGTTTATTGATGGCCATGGAAAAGAAAAATAAACAAGTAACGAGAATTGTGAACTTTTTGTCAGTTCTTGCATGTTTATTGATGGCCATGGACGCACTCACGAAGTGGATATGGAAGCTATTGAAGCGTCTAAAGTAGATCCATTAGGTAAGACCCTTGTTAAAACTTACAAGAAAAGATGATTGCTTGTTTGAATATAATGTGCTTATATTGTCGCTAAAGAAACATGTCTCTTAACTTTGTTTCTCCTGCAGCATTTCTTTCCGCAAAGCTAATCGATGGCATCAATCGAAGTGAATCAAGGCGTAGAGCTCTAGTACTTTTTTGTTTCGTGTACTTGAATGCAGATGCAAGGGTAAGATACATGCATTCATCATACCTTTTTTTTATATACATATACACGATTACTTTTGACAGTATCAAGTATGCAGGAGATAAGTTTCAATTCTCCTGTCATTTAATAGGTTTGAAAAGACCATTTAGCCACGACATAGGACCCAGTCAATCAAATTTGGGGTGTTCAGCAAAAAAATGTACAAGCACACAATGATCTATCTAGTCACCTTACGTGGTACTATACTGAGCAACTCTAGCCATTAACGAGAAGAGAAGATATAAATTAATTTCATAACCTTGGGTCGAAGAGTCTCATCAATCAAACACTCTCCTTGTCTTGCATTAAATGTTTATTAGCAACAAAAATAAAGGAAAGCCTTACCGAGCAACACACTTGAAATGTTCATCCTTACATGTCTGACTACTAGAAAATGCCAGTTTGTTCTTCACAAGTGCGCGGGGAACAATTACTCATAATTAACAATTTGCATTTGGATCTCAGAACCCCCAATGTAAACTATTGTCTATTTGATCAGGATGCTTTTATGCTCGCTGTTGACCGCAAGGGATTTGATGTGCTGGCAAAAGTTCCTAGTTCACGATTAAAGGATGGCACCAGTGAATACGTATGGAAACAATTCAGATTCCCTTTCAAAGAAGAGGCGCTTGATGTTGAAACCTTTTGCCATCAACTTGTGAAAATGGAGGAGGAGGCTGTCAAGAAGGTTTCAGGCTACAGCGGTTTAACATGAAGGATGATTTTGACGATATTGCAAGTGAAGGAATCATCCAAGAAGCGTGTGACAGTGAAAGTTTTGCATCTGCTCGGAAGATGGATGTCTAGAAGGGTTTTGAAGACAATAGCTTAGAATCCGAACCATAATATTTGATGGTTTATCTGGTGCGTGCGCATGTATTTCATACATAGGGACAGATAGGCCCGATTTAATTCTTGAGGGGAGAGGTTTTTGTTAAGAATATGGCTCTATATTTCGCTCATCAAAGAAAGCTACGGGTTTCTATTTATCATTTTCCCATGGTTAAATTGGTTAAAAATTACTGTTCATTTATTTTCGCAGAGCTAAATTTGCAGAAAGGCTAGTAGAAGTCATCCGCGAGAAAAACATTAATGGCAACCCGTTCAAGAAGAAGCTTGTATTCGAATGCAAACCCTGGGCGAACACGATGGAACTCATACAAGAACAGAACTAAACACGTCAGTTAGACTAACCAATAATTCAGGAATATCATGTTCTTCCATGCATGGAACTATACCATAGGCGCAAAACACAAACTATAAACTGGTTAATATATATATTTCGAGCGCGATAATGTATTGGAGAAAAAAACTGAAATAAGAAAATCTTCAACACCATGACTAACTGCAGAAAATAGAAATATTATAGTGTACTAATATCCACGACGGCGATGAAAACAAACACCTAAAATAGCACCACCGCCTACTCATCATATCATTATAACAAAAAGATCAAACGGGCACACTTAATCAACCTCTTCGATCTTGGGACCAGCACCACTGCCGCTAGCTGGGGGAGTATCATCATCCATTGCACCACCCATGTCACCACCTCCGGCACCTTGATACATCTTGGCAATAATGGGATTGCAGATGCTCTCGAGCTCTTTCATCTTGTCCTCAAACTCATCAGCCTCAGCAAGCTGGTTGCTGTCCAACCATTGGATAGCCTGATCAATGGCATCCTCTATCTTCTTCTTGTCATCCGCAGCCAGCTTGGAACTGATCTTGTCATCCTTGACAGTGTTCCTCATGTTGTAAGCATAGTTTTCCAGAGCATTCTTTGCCTCAACCTTTTTCTTGTGTTCCTCATCTTCTGACTTGTACTTCTCAGCCTCCTGAACCATCTTCTCAATATCTTCCTTTGACAACCTACCCTTGTCATTAGTGATCGTGATCTTGTTCTTTTGTCCTGTAGTCTTGTCCTCTGCCGACACATTCAAGATACCATTTGCATCAATATCAAAGCAAACAGTGATCTGAGGAACACCCCTAGGTGCTGGAGGAATGCCAGATAGCTCAAATTTGCCCAGTAAGTTATTGTCCTTTGTTCTTGCTCTCTCACCCTCAAAAACTTGGATCAAGACACCAGGTTGGTTGTCAGAGTAGGTCGAGAAAACTTGCTCCTTCTTGGTGGGAATGGTGGTGTTTCTTGGGATCAAAACAGTCATAACTCCACCGGCAGTTTCCAATCCAAGAGACAGGGGAGTGACATCAAGAAGAAGTAGATCCTGCACCTTCTCATTGCCTTCCCCGGTCAAGATAGCAGCCTGGACTGCAGCACCATATGCAACAGCCTCATCAGGGTTGATGCTCTTGCAGAGCTCCTTCCCATTAAAGAAGTCTTGCAATAGCTGCTGCACCTTGGGAATCCTGGTGGAACCACCAACAAGGACAGCGTCATGGACAGTGCTCTTGTCCATCTTAGCATCCCTCAAACACTTCTCTACAGGCTCCATACACTTCCTGAAGAGATCCATGTTCATCTCCTCAAATCTTGCACGAGTAATGGTTGAATAAAAGTCAATACCCTCATACAGAGAGTCAATCTCAATGGTGGTCTGAGCAGTGGACGACAGAGTCCTTTTTGCCCTCTCACAGGCAGTTCTCAACCTCCTAAGAGCTCTAGGATTTCCACTGATATCTTTCTTATTTTTCCTCTTGAATTCTTGAACAAAGTGGTTCACCATTCTGTTATCAAAATCCTCGCCTCCAAGATGGGTATCTCCAGCAGTGGCTTTCACCTCAAAGATACCCTCCTCGATGGTAAGAAGAGAGACATCAAAAGTACCACCACCCAAATCAAAAATCAACACATTCTTCTCCCCAACACTTGTCGCCTTCTTGTCAAGACCATAAGCAATGGCAGCAGCAGTAGGCTCATTTATAATACGCATAACATTCAGACCAGCAATAACTCCAGCGTCCTTTGTGGCCTGTCTTTGAGAGTCGTTGAAGTAAGCAGGGACAGTGACCACAGCGTTCTTGATAGCGGTACCAAGGTAAGCTTCGGCAATCTCACGCATCTTAATGAGAACCATTGAAGAAATCTCCTCGGCGGAAAACTGCTTCTCCTCACCCTTGTAGGTAACCCCAATCATAGGCTTGTCACCAGGACCAGAGATGACCTTAAATGGCCAGAGCTTGATATCACTCTGGACTGAAGCATCAGTGAATCTCCTACCAATCAACCTCTTTGCATCTACAGTAACATGACCAAACACCAATTAGCTACAGAGCTCACTCAGTTAACTCAGTAATGACTAATAATTGAAACTACAGGTAAGAAAAAAAATTAACCAAGTTTATGCAGAAACTATAAAATACCAGAAAACAGCTTATGAAGCTTATGCAGTAACTACAAAATACCAGAGAGCAGCTTATAATAAATAAAAAGAAGCTACTGGATCTTAAAGCAATATCCATCCATCTACCAAAACTAAAATGTCTAAATAGAAACAACACAAGATCATTCTTGGATAAGATCAGAGCAGTATATATATAAGATCCTTCTTGGCTAAAATCAGAACAGTATAAAAATATATTCTGAAAGAATACTAACCAAAGACAGTGTTGATTGGGTTCATGGCGACCTGGTTCTTAGCAGCGTCGCCGATCAAACGCTCAGAGTCAGTGAAGGCAACATAGGACGGTGTAGTTCTGTTGCCTTGATCGTTAGCTATGATTTCCACTCTGTCGTGTTGCCAAACACCAACGCATGAGTATGTGGTGCCTAGATCAATGCCGATTGCCGGTCCTTCTCCTTTTCCGGCCATTATAAAACGATTTTAGAATAACGCGGGGGACGATAAAAGAGAAAATTGAGTTTTCGGGTTTCGCCTTCTGCGATGGTGTGCGGATTAGAGAAGGGGGATGCGTATATACGTGTTTTTTTTGTAAGTTCTGGAATGTTCTGTAAAGAAAGAATGGATCGGTGCCGTTGATTTTGAGTTTGTTGACGGTTTAGATGGGTTGAAGAAAATTCTGAGATGGTGGTTTTAACTTATTGGAGACGTTTGTGGTTTCCTTAAAGGGGTGGGTTTTCTGACCCGGTCGAGCCGACATGCGAGTTTGTAAATTAGTAATGGTACAACGACATGTCGCAAGGAGCATTGGGTGAATGATTTATTAGTGCTGCCTGTTTGTGGGTTCCTATAATGCTGGCATTGGTAAAATACATGCATGGTTTATTTGTTGTAATGTGCTATGATTGCCCGCGATTTGAATTGTGATTTTTTTTCAAAATTTTATCTAACTTTTTCTTCGTACAATTGAACTTTGTTAGCTAAATTTTTATTTTTAATTAAAAGATACAAGACTAAAGTGAAAAAATACGGTATCAAAGATGACATTTTCAAATTTATTTGTGAAATATATTTTAGTTGCCCAACTTTTTTTTGCTATAAGTTAACCGATTCCTTTAATTGTTTAAAAATACATTTTGGTACGAATATTTATTTTTATTATTTTTCAGTTTTTTTAATAGGTGGAGAGAGATGAGTTGTCAGATTTTGGTGAAAAGAGAAATTTTTTTGTCGGTGATGATTTAACCACCAAACAAGTTAAAAATAGTGTCAACAAGTTCTACTAGATAAACGGAGTTATATAGTGGTTGTTTTAAATCTCAATATAGCCTAAAAACCCAGATCTAGGTCAAGGACGCAATATTTTTTTCAATTTGATTTAGTGGTTTGGATCTTTTTTTAGGCTTAATGGGTTAATAAGTTGGTTTCTTAGTGTTCTGATGGTGTTTGCAAGGTAATTTGTGGTCGAAAAAAGGTTTTTGAGTAAAAAACCTGTAGGCCTGATTTTCCAGCCATCACAGTGGTGTTCGAAATCTGGACTGGCAGACGACACGACATGTCGTTTGCTTATTCTTTTTTAAAGAAAAATAGGGATGGACAACTTGTCTGACGCACCTTTTAAAAAGGAAAAAAATAGCAGGCCTAGGCGCGCGAGCCTGGGCTTCAAGGCCCACGCGTTCGAGCTTTCCCTTTTTAGGTATTTTTTTTTCAACTAGTACTCTTTTCATGTCTTTTTAAAAAATAGTTATTAAGTTTGTTTTTTAATTAATACTCATCCTTTGTCTTCTTCTTTTTACTTGTTTAGCATTCTTTAAAATAACAATTAATGTTTTTAATTATTCTTCATGAGGTTACAATGATTCATCCGTAACTTTTTTTTTATATATTTCATATTTAATATGAATTAAATTTTTTTTATAAATTAAAAATATTTTTTTATGATATTTTTAATACGTGCAACCTTACATGATATTTGTTTCCCTTTATTTTATTCAATAAACTTTACGTGTTTGTTAATTTCTATTACAAATTTTTAATAAACAAATTCATTAAATACAACTAAGTAAATGGCTCGTGTAGCGCTATTAAATATCTTGATTTATATTCGTCTCTTAATTTTTATTTATCGTCAAATTTTTTTCTATCAAATTATCCTAACCTCATGATAGATGACACATGATAGACACATAATCTTGACATATCTCATGTCCAGGTCATGGATTTCGCATGCTAACCCAATTTTGCCCAGAGCAATATTTGTTTTTTGTTGTTATTACCTCATGTTTTATCACATTATCAAATTAATCAAAATTTAACTCAATTATTAAATTTCTCTAACTTTTTTTAAAACATGCTCGTCACCTTTTTTTAGGTTAAAAACATTAGCCCGGCCCACGGTATTCCATGGATTACCAATTTAGTAAACATAAAAAGTTGACGACTGATTGTCGATTGTTTTCAAAATCATTGATAATGGTTTTCTAGAATTATGATAACGGTTGTTAGTTTGTTTTTTCAATTAAAAAAATTCAAAAAAATCGAGCTTTATGTTTTGATTTCAAAAAAAAATTAAAAAACAAAAGAAAATAAAAACCGCAAATGATACCAAATCATCGCTTAGCTTTCACTAGATAAGTGGTCCTAGGGTTGAGCATTTTTGGTTCGGTCCGGTTTTGGACCAAAATAAACAACCAAACCGAATTTTTTAAAAATTTTTTGAACCGAATCAAAAACCAGTTCAAACCGATTAATTTTGGTTTGGTTTTTTTTCCTTCCAAACCGGTGGGTTCGGTTTGCTTTTAGCAACCCAATCCTTATCAAGCCAAAACAGGGGTTTGCTTTTAGCAATCCAATCCTTATCAAAAATCTGTACATCAGCCATGGCACAACCTTTTAC
>Ga0307518_10002137_pt1 | contig 14505 bp, 19 predicted proteins | sample 25_EM_MG_FD_203889 | JGI IMG/M metagenome (GOLD analysis project Ga0307518, IMG submission 203889) | Populus trichocarpa ectomycorrhiza microbial communities from riparian zone in the Pacific Northwest, United States - 25_EM | ecosystem: Host-associated > Plants > Roots > Unclassified | place...
ATCTTGAATCCAGAAAAGCGAAAGATCCGGCGCGAAGGGGAGCGAGATATGCGCCAAACTTGAGGGGGGCAGGAGGAGATGACACTGAAAACTCCCAGAAAAAGACAGAAAAAGCTAAGGAGTGACTGTGGTTGGGTAAAGGGGGATCTAGAGAGAGGGTAGGGAGTGCCTAGACACAGAAACCCCTCGCGGTGGGCTCCAGTTGAAAAGACAACAATGTGTTTGGGTGGCTGCTCCCTCAGATGAGGTGCATTCGACCCAGGAGCTTCTGGAGGTCAGGCAAGGCTCCCAAGGACTGGGGAGACTAGAGGGAATAGGGAGAGTAGAGGTGTTCAGTCACTCCAGGACTGAGCTCAAACATATACAGAGGAAAGAGGGAGATTGCTTAGTAAGCTAGTACAAGCCTACATAAGCTAAGGTAAGAGTCCAGTGTCAGTACTACTATCAGCAACTCTACACACCTAGAGACAGGACAGTCTCTACAGCGTGGAGGTTTCAATATCATTTTGAGGTCCTTGAGCGCAGCCTCGGCTTGGACAATGTCAGGAGGTTGCCACAAACTCTCCTGAGACATGTTGCTACTGCCAGAGAGGTTGCCCAGATCATCCTCAATGGTAGGCATTCCGAGACCAGGTGTGTCTGCTTCAATGAAAATATCATCATCATCTTCTCCGAAGTCTTCGTCCTCATCCTCCAAGGATTGCTCCATGACTTGAGGTTCTGACATGACGTCTCCTGCAGGCCGCCATTGCCATCATCAATACTGCCTTCGTCTGCCAGTATTGTCAAGAACAACATACCAATTGCTTCGTGATCACCATGGTCATGCTCACAGAAGTGCTCCGCTGCCTGGAGAAGCAGCTCTGCACCCAACCAAAAAGGTGGGTTGTTTTCAGCACTTGGTGTGGGCCTTATTGGATTGGCTGGTGGGTCGATGAATGGAATTTCCACAGTAGTATCATCACAGTTGGGAGGCTGCACGAACAGATTTGCAAGATGAACTTTTGCATAGTAAGCAATGACCTCTCACCAGAGCATTCTCTTGCTCAGTTTTTGCATTCTTCTGTAGCCGAGGCTTCTTCATTGCTTTGGGAGCATAAGCTCCGAGGTTTTGCAGATTCCCAAGAGCCCTCTTGGGCATTCTGTTGGCAGCCTTTGTGCTGTGTCACGCCACTTCCTCCGCTCCATTCCGTTTCCGTCACGCATATTTTTGTTCACACCCCTGTTGTGTATGATAGCCACCCCCCATATTCACGTAGATTCTTAATAGCACTTTTACATCAAACTTATTCAAAATTCTGGCCGCACAGAGTTGTCAAGAGCTGCAGTACGCAGAACTCTGTGGGACTCATTTTCTCGGAAACAGGTCTTTGTGACTGCCATTAAAAAAATACATGAAAGTCACGCTCCATCACGTCACATATAGTGGTAAGTGCTTGAGCCCTATCTTACCTGTATGTGGCGTGTCAGCCCAAGCTTACGCTGCCTTTCCCGCTGACGCAGCACTGCGTTCTCGCTGATGCAAGCAAAAGACTCCCTGATTCGAGGACTCATGGACCAATGGCTAGTTGTTACATTCGAATTGTATTAGCTAGCTAATCTTTCTGGTCTGAGCGCTCGGGCCATTCGCAGGTGACCTCCCCGACGTGCAGCTGTACGATCAGGCGTCCCACATCTGCTGCTTGTATCATCCACTGTTCCTGTCTTACGACAATCTTGGCAGTGCAGACTCATGTGCACCACCGCCAGGGCCTATATCAACGCCCCTGTCTCTGGACTGTACCACCAGTTCATGAACTAGCCTTCACCTATCGCACTTGCTTCGTCTGCCAAACTTGCCCAATTCGGTCTCGTCGTGCAGGTGTTGATACTGGTCTACAGGTCGTCATCGTTTATTCAATGCGGGTGTATTGCAGGTTTTTGAACACATCCACGAATTTTGTTTTCCGTTTGATTTATTTGTACATATCATACATTATACCAATAACGCGGGCATTCAGTGTCGGTACATTTGATGAGGGTACAATCACGACTGTGCACCAGAAAAGCTGGTTCGTGTCATGGGCTCCTTGAACTTGACTCGCTTCAGTGGTCTGCCTTCTCGATCATCTTCCAAAGTACGCTTCGAACTCGAAGCAAGGTTGGCATCGTGTGTATTACCAGTTGTATGGTTTACTGATGGTTCATATAATATTTAGATGACAATACGAAACAGTGAGATCAATACATACCTGTGACCGGATCCAAAGAACGAAGACCAAGACGATGCTCTTCGTCAGGGTGCATTATCGCATGATACAGTTTGTCCGCATGCTCTGCACTCAGGTCGTAGATCCCTCTATTGCGCTTCCGAGGAACCCCAGCAGGCCAATTCACTAAGCCGAGTCCCTGCTTTTCTAAATCACTTTCTAGGGTAGACCAAGGAAGGCGGCCATGGGATATGAAAACCTTGGATGACCCTGTTAAACCCAGAGGTATTGTACGAAGGTAGTATAATAGTTCACAATCACGACTTACTGAGCATCTCGAGGAGCCTTTCTTTGATCTGCTCGATCTTGTCCGGTTTGGACAGGCCAGTGAGCTGCTTACTGGAGTGTTGCGTGGGGAATTTTCGCAAGTCACCATCCCTTTCGATGCCAATGAGATGATCTTGTTTGAGTCAAATGACATATGGACTCACATGGGACCCGAGATGGAGGGAACACTGGACGAGCAACTTGGGAGAAGGCCAACAGACAAGTTCAAACCAATCGAGTCCGCGTATCGAGTCTGGGTGAAAGTGTTATAAAAAGAAAGCAAATTAATGTCCGAAATACAGACCAATGAATTGAACTTCCTAGCCAACTGTGACTGCAACTCTTCCTGGGTAAGATTCTTGTTAATCATAATGTCTGTGAAGGCTTCCATCCCCACTATGTGCTCAGATATAAGGGGATTCATCTTCCCAGTGGTGATATGAACCAAAGACGAATCGGGGACACTATCGGACTCGCCCAATTCTTGATCAACAGTATGCTCAGTAACAGAATCTTCGGTATCTGACATAAATTAGAAAGACATACCAGGATCATCAGAGTCCAGAGACAAGGCACCTGGACTCGCAGAGAGTACTGTGTCCGAGAAGGAGCGTGCAAAAAGAGCTTGGCACCGTCGACAACAGTGAAGCGGGACATCTTTCTTCCTTAGGAATATTGCCACGACCACGAAGGTTTTGAGGTTATGTTCTGGCTTTTCGTGACCAAATATCCAGCGCTCGCAATCAAAGGCAAGGTCTGCGTAAAATGCGACATCTTTAAGAGAAAGCTTCGGGAGTGCGCATTCAGTAAAGGTTTCGAACCACAGTTGTAAAGTACAGTGAAACTCGCGATGCCATCCTCCATCATGCTTATCGTTGTCACTCTGAACAGGAGGTGACTGAAGACAAGCAGCGAACCATGCAATTGTACCCAAGATGAGTGCGGGAGGTGCACCATCGAGGAGGCCATCAGGGATGTCTATTGAGGCATTGGTCAGAAGCTTTGTGCATGGCGGAAGTCCAGCAGTGCAAGACAACCATGCAGCACATTCTCGTAATTCATCTGGAAAATGGTTATTTATATAGGGCATATATGTAACACCTTGTTCGTCGGACATCACGAGTCGAGACAGCAGTTGCTGTTCCACCCGTTGCCTTGCTCCTGGACCCACTAATCTAGAAAGGAGTGCAGCCTTTGCGACGGCCAAGCTATTGTCATCTTCGTCATACAAGGTAGCACGCAAGCATAGGACATCCCACAGTGGGACTTTCGGATGTGCGCCTTGAACATCGAGTCGAAACCTGTCGTAACGTGAGTTGGCCCTTGGGAAATCCTTCATCAGAATAGGGACTCGAAGTAAAATGCTGGACACACCAGGATTTACAACACGTGCAGTAGTACCCAATAACTTCCACTGTCGGCGGCTTTCCATCTAACCAATTCAACATGTTGAACCAGCATCGTAGGGGTTGTTCTCTCCATTTTTGCTTTAGGCATGTACACCCATCCTTTTCAAGTTTCGTCGCTGCCACTTCCCACGCAGCAGAGTCCTGAGGAAACGCATTCCATGAACCGCAAACGGCGAAATCTATACCTGACACCATATCGGACAGCTTAAACATCCCCATTGGAGTGCGTCCCAGTTCGATAGCCAGATCCTTTACGTGATTCGAGTTGAAAGTAAGCCAGTAAATGGCTGCAAGGCGCTGTTTGGGAGTGGCATTGCGGATCTGTTCATTCGGAAGATTTCCAGTAGTGTTGTGCGGGTGATTGATTCGCCGACGTAGCGCCGACTGTGCATCCACCCAATCGCCTGTAGGAATTTCAATTTCGGGCAACCAATACGTGAGGAAATTGGGGCCAAGGTGCTCTCGAAGCCACTCTTCATCTCTGTCCATCCAAAGCCACACATCGTCTGTGAGGTCATTCCCCTCAATCATTCGGATCCACAGCTCCCGTCCTTTGGGGTGTATGGGGTGTAACCGCCAATGTCGTGTCCCTCTAACAATGGCTCTGAGGATGACTGCGATCCGAAAATTTCCTCGAGAGGCAAGGTCATCTGCAGAAAGTTCAATACAAGCAATGTCGTCGGTCAAAATATTGCTGCTTTTCCAAGGTTCGTGGTTTACAACGTTCTAGCTTCAGCGCCATGGACTACGAGAATGCTTATGACGCCTACCTGCCACCATTTTTAGGGATACCAAGGCTTGGGTCTCTTGTCGAATGTGGTCCCGCAGAGAGTGAATCTGTCCCAAGAGCCTCGGTATAGGGATCGTGTGTCAATGACGGATTGAAATGCGATCGTGATTCGGTCAGATGATCCCATGGTGGGGACCACCCCGGATCTGCAACATCCCTAAATGCCACTGTGGAGACCTGGGAGCTCAAGGAGTTGATGTGGCCCAGGTCATCTTCGGGTTGTGGATCCAATTGTCTAGAGCCATTCCACAGATCATGGTCGGGATTGTCCGTCATCGCAAGATTTGTCGAGTCGTTTCTCCTGCATGCAGCCTGCTGGGACCTTTTTCCCACCACCACAGCTTTCATCATTCACCAAGCCTACGTCCCAAAGTACCAGGAAATCCTAGGCCTTGTTCCCATGCCCTCCACCCCCGTGCACCCCATCACTCGCTTTCCGCTTGGTGGTTCTTTGGTTGCCAGCTGGCCGAGAGCTTGGATTCATTGAAGGGCGTGCACTGTAGTCGCAAGCCAGCAAGTGAGGAGCCCACGCCACTGGTATACCTCTCTTCCCCCAACTCCCCGCCTCTCTCTGTGGTCTCATCGTCTTCTCTACTGATTCGCATCATCGGTATCAGTTTCTTCCTCTTTCATTCATTCCGTTCCTTCATCGCCTCTTTTCTTCTCCCCCCAAAACAGAGAACTGACCTTTCTAGATCCGTAGGACCTACCACTCCAACAATACCTACTCCCACAACTCCCATTCTGCTGGCATCTGAGAACGGTGGGTCCAATCCAACACTAGTGACCTCCGAGGTACCATAACATACTTGAAAGCATTCCACCTGCAATTTGGACATGGTCTACTTCACCTGCATCAAGCGTGATCATGTATGATTCGCATTTTGCATTAACCTAGTGTGACCCACCATCTGGTGCATTGGTGATCACAGGTGACGGGGATTTGGGACATGAGGTTCTCAGATACACTCTTATGAGAGAGCGAGAGCGATGTAGTTGGCTTCGGGGGTGAATCTTCCCCTGGGGATGGGAATCGGGTCAGGGATGACGATGAACCTGGCACAGGAAACCGGGATGATGTTGTCGTATCGAGGATCAATAGGAGCGCACAAGATGATACCAAAGAAACAAAGGCGAAAGTCAAAAAAAAAAAGACGAGAGCTTGTGTGGGAGGCACCAATGCGGAGATGCTCACCGAGCAGCTTTGCGATCCTAGTACGTTGTTCTAGCGGTCACAGCCCATGATCCGGCTACACTTCTCGGCGCTTGTCAACTCTCAAAGCCGTGCACTTCCTCGACCACACGGCATTTCGCCAGCATGTTGTGCAGGCGATGTGAGCCGCACATACCGAGTGCATCGAAGACAAAGCACCCGAAGGTGCGGTTGTGGTGGTGAGAGATGGTTTAGAGAAGGCACGTTTGGTGAGTCGAGGATGAGGATGGGGCCCATTGCGGTACCAGGCATGTATGAGTTTCTTCCCAGGCGCGTCTTCACCTTTCGGGATGTGCAACTGGTCGGACGGACGAAGATGACTGTAGTGCTGTGCGGGCCTGATTTGGTCCACCACGGAGGTATGTCTTCTTTTTTTCTCTGTACTAATGACCACACCCGTGTAGACCCCATATCTATGTGCACAGAGATGGCCACGGTTGTTTCATAGATACGTGCCTCATAGACACGTCGTCAGTGCCATGTCTGATATATGGTAAATCCTGCATTGTGCGGCCACCACTATAGTCGGCATCGGGAACAGGAATGACAGGTGTGATGTGTGTAATTTCAATCATCCATCTATTTCTCCATCTATGTAAGTTGGCCTTGCACACCGAACCCAAGTGATCGCTCGTGAGACTTCCATCTGTCGCCAAAAGGACATGCACGACCTGCCACCTGGTAAGCACTTTCTAAGGTCAACCTCCAACGTGATAGGCGACCTTTGAGTTGGATCCCAGAATGTGCTACTAAACAAACGATACCTGCGGTGAGGTTACATGCTGCCGTCGTTCTTTGTGAAATTGACAGGAAGTAGAATGCCCACCCAGAAAATCCACCGACCCGCAACAAGGGCTCTATACTCTAATAGTTCGATGACATTCGCTCTTAGATGGCAGGAGACGCCATTAATGAAATTGTAATAAGCCAGCTGGAGATTTAGTGTGCAGATGTAAGTACATAGGATAGGACACCTTAAAGCGGCGTTTTGACTGCACACAGGAAGCGCGAACATCGGGGCATTACAGGAAGCTCCACTATCATTAGATACATTCATTGGCATCTCAAGAGCGTACCTTACTTGACTTGCATGTTTGATGGACAGGGTCAAAGACAAGATGCTATAAATCCAGTAAAACCTAGATCGTAAAAGGTAAATAAAGATATGTATTCCACAACGAGAGTAATGCCATACTAACTGCGGAGAGGGAGACGATGATAACAACAGAACCACCTACGTCATCGACATCATGGTAAAACCGAAATATCCACAACCAATCTGACGCACAAGCATCAGTCAACCCGCCAACTTACGCTGCTAAAGCCATTGTACAAGATGTTCGGTAGAGGACTCATTGTAAACACCAATTGCACGGAACATCAGGGACTCTAGCGACTCCCAGTGGTCTGCAGGACATGTTCTGTCGAGATTCGTCCTGAAGAATGCATGCATTTCCACCCCACGTAACGCACGTTTGCGAACACGGATGGTACACTCTTCAATGGCGCACTTGACTTCTAAGGTAGAAGTTGGCGCATCCAACATGGATGTCGGACATTGCGAAACTGGGATTCGAATACAGGAAGGTGTTGGATAGCCCGTCTCAGAAATTGATGAGTGGGAAGTATAAATACGAGTCTTTGAGTGTCATGCTGAGGACTGAGGTAGCAAGCTGCAGACAGAGCAGTACGTCTCGACATGGCCGCTGGTGACTGAGAACAAAAAGGGACTCAACAACACAATGATGGCAGAGCATCGCTGCTTCTACTTCTGGTGCCGTGTCCAAAAGTGTCGCCGAATCACCGCACGGTTTTGCTACATGCATGGGAGTCAGTGAGTCGGAATGAATCTGTCTGGTGTGGTTTACTGTTTGATGTTGCTGCCCAGCGTTGATGCACATTCATGGGGTTTACTTTTCCAGACCATCATTGGGAGTGTTCCCAATTCCGTGAAGAGCGCATAGTATACCCCGTCGTTTATCGAGCATCGATAAGGATCCTGCACACGTTCAAGACACGTCCAATGCCCACGGGAGTCCGACACTAGGCGTTGGGATATATGGACGTATGGACGTACGGCTTTCTGCTGCGGTTAGTCCACTCATCCCCTTTGTCTCGGGACAACTTCTGATGGGTCTTAGGTCGGCACGGGCCCCTATGCCACCCGTAGGTTACCCTGCCGTACCCAAGTGTTAGTGACTGATTTCCTTGTGAATCATAGCCAATGATCACCAAGCTAGCGAGAAAGCGTATAATGCACTCATCCTCGCTCAGCGTGAGATGCCTTACGAGTTTGGCCAGCGACGGGCCGATAATGAGAACCACGAAGCTATCAACGAACTCGTCATTTGCGCGAGGGAGCGGATCAAGTTTGTGTATGAAATAACTGATGACACACTCAACGCAGGAGGGAAGGCTAGACCTGCTCCTGAATCACAGCAAACAGTGGACCAGAGGATGTTGCAATCGTATATGTAGTTCCGAGTCGATGGGCTCTGCGCGAACCGGTGTGCCTGTGATTGGTGTTGCTCTATCCCGGGTATGTGGTGTGTCAGTCCGAGCTTACGCTGCCTTCCCTGCTGACGCGGTAGCGCCGCTATCTCGCCCAAACACAAGCAAATGATCCCCAATTCAAGGACCATCCATGGGCCAATGGCTAGCTGTTACATTCGAAATTTACATACCAGCTAGCCAATATTTCAAGTCTTAGCGTTCGGGTCGGTTCTCAGGTGCACCACCTGCACCACCCCCACGTGCAGCTGTACGGTCAGCCGTCCCACATCGTTGCTTGCATCGTTCACTGTTTCTGCTTCTTGCTGCAATCTTGGCGGTGCAGGTGCGCACAACCACCAGAGCCCAAATCAACGTCCTTGTCTCTGCACCAGCACTACTAGCCCATGCACTAGTCTTCACCCATCGCACTTGGCCCGCCCGAACTTACCCAACTCGGTCTCATTGCGCAGAAGTTGAGACCGGACCACCGGTGGTCATCGTCGATGCGTCAATTGTTGCAGGCTTTTGAACGCATCCATGAATTTCGTTTTCCGTGTTTACTTGTACATACATATCATACATTCAATTAATATCATGGGCATCCAGCATTGGTATATCTGCCGAGGGTACAATCACGACTGTGCACGAGAAAAGTTGGTTCGTGTCATGGGCTCCTTGAACTTGATTCGCTTCGGCGGTCTGTTGTCATCACCATCACCATCCAGAGTACGTTTCGAACTCGAAGCAACGTTGGCATCGTGTGTAGTACCGGCTGCATGATCTACTGGTGGATTATATAATGTTTAGATGACAATACGAAACAGTGAGATCGACACATACCTGCAGCCGGATCCAGGGAACGAAGACCAAGACGATGCTCTTCGTCATGGTGCATTATCGCATGATACAGTTTGTCCGCATGTTCTGCACTCAGGTCGTAGATCCCTCTATTGCGCTTCCGAGGAACCCCAGCAGGCCAATTCACCAATCCGAGTCCCTGTTTCTCTAAATCACTTTCTAGGGTAGACCAAGGAAGGCGGCCATGGGATATGAAAACCTTGGATGACCCTGTTAAACCCAGAGGTATTGTACGAAGGTAGTATAATAATTCACAATCACGACTTACTGAGCATCTCGAGGAGCCTTTCTTTGATCTGCTCGATCTTGTCGGGTTTGGACAGGCCAGTGAACTGCTTATTGGAGTTTTGCATTCGGAACTTTCGCGAGTCACCATGCCTTTTGATGCCAGTGAGATCTTGTCTGAGTCAAATGAAAAAATGCGCTCACCTGGGACGCGAGATGGAGGAAGCACTGGATGAGCAACTTGGGGGAAGGCAAGCAGACAAACCAATCAACTCCGCATATCGGGTCTGAATGAAAGCATTATAAAAAGAAGGGAAATCAACGTCCAAAGTACAGACCAACAAATTGAACTTCGTAGCCAACTGTGACTGCAACTCCTCCTTGGTAAGTTTCTTGTCGATCACAACATCTGTGAGGGCTTCCATCCCCACTAGATCCTCAGATATAAGGGGATTCCCCTTCCTAGTGGCGGCGTGATCCAAAGAAGAGTCAGGGACACCATCAGACTCATCCAATCCTTGATCAATATCTTCAGTAACAAGATCTTCTATATCTGACGTGAATTAAAAAGACATACCAGAATCATCAGAGTCCAGAGACAAATCACCTAGACTCGCAGAGAGTGCTGTGTCCGAGAAGAAGCGTGCAAATAGAACTTGGCACCTTCGACAACAGTGAAGCAGGAGATTTTTGTTCCTCAAAAATATTGCCACGGCCACAAAGGTTTTGAGGGTATGCTTCGGCCCTTTACCAAATACTTCCCAGTGCTCGTGGCAATCAAAATAAAGCTCTGCGCAAAATGCGAGACCTTCAAGAGAAAACTTCAGGGGTGGGTATTCAGTAAGGCTTTCGAACCACAAGTATAACGTCGACCAAAACCGGAAATGCCATCCTCTATCATGCCTATCGCCGTCATTCTCAACAAGAGGTGACCGAAGACAAGCAGCGACCCATGCAGTTGCACCCAAGATGACTGCGAGAGGTGCATCATCGAGGACACCATCAGGTATGTCTATTGAGGCATCTTGGGTCAGATGCTCTGTGCATGGAGGGAGTCCAGCGGTACAAGACAACCATGCAGCACATTTTCGTAATCGATGTGGATGATCATTTATATAGGGGATATATGAAACATCTTGTTCGTCGGACATCACGAGTCGAGACCGCAGTTGCTGTTCTACCTGTTGCCTTGCTCCTGGGCCCACCAGTCTAGAAAAGAATGCAGCCCCTGCAAAGGATGGACAATCATCGTCGTCTTCATTCCAAGTAGCACGCAAGCATAAGACATCCCACAGTGGGACTTTCAGATGTGTGCCCTGAACATCGACTCGAAACCTGTCGTAACGTGACTTGGCCCTTGGGGAATCCTTCATTAGCACAGGACTCGAAATAAAACGCTGGACACACCAAGATTCACAACGCACGCAGGCCCAGTACGACCCAATAACCTCCATTGTCGGGGGCTTTCCATCCATCCAACTCAACATGTTGAACCAGGATCGTAGGAGTCGTGCTAACCGTTTTACCTGCTGTAGGCATGTACACCCATTCTCTTCAAGTTTCGTCGCCGCCACTTCCCATGCAGCTGAGTCCTGAGGAAATACATCCCATGAATGGGGAATGACATGATTTATACCTGACATCATATCGTCCAGTTCAAACATCCCTTGTGGAGTGCGTCCCAGTTCGATGGCCAGGTCCTTTACGTAATTAGAGCTGAAAGTAAGCCAGTGAATGGCTGCAAAGCGTTGCTCGGCAGTGGCATTGCGGATCCGTTCACTTCGAAGATTTCCAGCATTGTTGCGCGGGTGTCGCGACTGGTTGAGACGGCGACGTAGCGCCAACTGTGCATCCACCCAATCGCCTTTAGGAATTTTAATTTCAGGCAACCAATCCTCGAGAAAGCCGCGGCCAAGGTGCTCTCGAAGCCACTCTTCGTCTCCGTCTATCCAAAGCCACACATCGTCTGTGAGGTCATTCCCCTCAATCATTCGGATCCACAGTTCCCGTGCTTCGGGGTGTAACCACCGGTACCATGTCCCTCTTAGAATGGCGATAAGGATGACCGCGATCCGAAAATCCCCTCGAAGGGCAAGATCATCTATGGAAAGTTCGACACAAGTGATGTCGTCGGTCAAAATATTGCTGCTTTGCCAGGGTTCGTGGTCCACAACACTCTGGCTTCAGCGCCATGGACGTACAGGAATGCTTATGATGCTTACCTGCCAGCATTACCAAGGTTTGGTTCGCTCGTCGAATGTGATTCCGCTGACAACAAACCTGCCCCAAGAGCTTCAGCGTATGGATCACTTGTCAATGACGGATGTAATGGTTCAGTATGACTAGACTGGCCGTACAGATGATCCCATGGTTGGGGCCATCCACAATTTCCAGCATCCTTAAATCCCACTGTGGGGACGCGGGAGCTCAAGGAGTTCATGTGGCCCGGGTCGTCTTGGGATTGCGGATCCCATTGTCCAGAGCTGCGAGGCCACAGAGCATGGTGGGGATGGTCTAACATCGCAAGATTGTCGAGTCGTTGCTCCTGCTTGCGATTTGGGAACGTTGGGGCCACGATTGGCGCTGAGCAGACACAGGTTATAACAGGATAGGACCGAGCCAAGACCGAGCGCAGTGCCTCAGTTTGAGCATGCCACCTCCCCCACGGACATAACACTCCATTTTCGCCCAGGCACAGGCACAGGACCCCTCGATTCTAGACTATCCATGGGATAGCTGATAGCATCTGGGCCATTCCAATTAGCGAATCTTTCCGGTCTGAGCGCTTTCAGGTGTATGATGAACTGACGCTAGCTGGAGGTATAGTGTACAAATGTAGATAGGATAGCGCACAATAAGTTTTGACTACACAGGAAGCATGAGCATTGGGACTAGCGTTACAGAAAAAAATACAGTTGACTTGAGGTTCAGAAGCAGTGGGGAGGTCCGTCATCGTATTGTAGGTGCCCTCTCGGGATGCACGCAGTACTGAACTTGCTTGCTTGATAGGTTTGATCAGAAAGAAGACGCGATAAATCTGGTAGAACCTAGACCGCGGGAGGTAAGGAAAGTCATCAATTTCATAATAGCAGTAATGACGTACCAACTGCGGTGGGGAAGAAGATGATAGCGACAGAACCACTTCCGTCTTGATCGAGACGCCTACGATATCCAGAATGCAAATCTCCCGCAATGAGTCATAGAGGTCTGAAAATGAATAGGACTTCGAGCTGTATTCGTCATCATGGTCAGACCCAAATATACACTCAGCCAGCCTGATGCGCAACATTAGTCTACCCACCGTACAAGGTGCTCGGTAGATGACTCGCAGTACGCGACCATCCCACGGAACGTCAGGGATTCCAGTGACTCCCAGTGGTCTGCAGCGCATGACCCATCCAGGTTCATCCTGAAAAAAGCATCCGTTTCTACAGTGTGCATTTCCACATGACGCACGTTTGAGAACACTGAGGATACAACCTCGGCACACTCAACTTCCAAGGTAGAAGACGGCGCATCCAACACAAGATGTCGGATATTGCGAAACTTGGATTCGAATTCGTGGAAAACAGCGGATAGCTGGTGACAAGGAACAACGACGGTAAAGTATAAATACGAGAGGTTGGGGGCTACGACCGCCTTGATTAGTTCTCTCGGTTGCGTCGCCTTGAGTGTAAGCGACGTCAGGAATGGCAGAGAGATGCTGTCTGGTTGAAGGGACGGACTATCAGAATACACGAGTTCGAGCGTGGTCAATTTCTGAGATAACAACAGAGACGGGAGTGTCCATAGTCCGAGGCATTGAGGAGAAAATTGCAAAGAGAGATCTGTGATTGGTTGGCCAGAGGGGAAGTCGTCCACAGGAATGAGGGGACAGAGCTCCAGGCTTTGCAAAACGGGAGAGCTTTCCGGCCTTAAGAAAGTGGGATACTGGATATATGCTGTTGCTATGATAGAAGTGCGTATGAGAGAGGGAAACTTCAGGTCATTGAATTTGTCTAGTACGAGTTGCAAGCAATGGTGACTATTTGAGCGGATATCGAGCGTACGCCAACGATGCGCATGAGGTATGATGACATCGAGTAAGGCAGAAAGCTGAGGACGTGAATTCTGCCAAGATTGAATGGTGATGTCCAGTGGACACTGGCGACTCCTTGCCGTGTGTGCCTTCACGAGGGACATTTGCACGACCAGGGGTGATGTCGATATTAGTCCAGAAGGTCGGAGAGGAAAGAATAACGTCCATCCAAGTGCGCGACTCGGAAGGGTGTGATGGGAGCTGGCTTAGTTTATATGAGACCCTCGATCCTGGACTTGTGTGTTGATCGCCACGCAAACGCTAGAAAGCTGTTCGCTCCTTCTCATCTAGTTGTTTCAGCTCAGCTCGTACTTGTGAGTTCATCCACGACCGTCATCGTGTCCCCGTAGGTCAACGTCGTAGAAAGCTTATGACCCAGGACCTGCAACATGGGTCCAGGTTAGTTTTCCACGTGAACATCAAGTTGCCCGTTACCTACTGACACTTCTGCAAATCTGTCTAGCTTTCTCCTCGAGAGGGCTAAGTATGAAGTCTGCGCTGCTCGGGTATCATGGCCCCAGCCCCCATCCCATAGTTATATAGGTTGTTGGTGCACTTACGTTTTAGCTCCATCCCCATGATACGATCCGTGAATGCGTGAAGTTGAGCGCGGGTGACCAACGCGGATGATCGTGGGCGGAACACACCCGAATGAAATTTCCGAAAGCCATGTTCCACTTGTTTGCCTACTATGTTGATAGCAAGACTCCATTGATGTTTGATGACGTTGGGTGGGGCTCTGCAGCCTAATAAGCACCATATATTGAATCTCTCTACGCTCTTCAACCCACCTTCGCTAAGATAGGGCTCATGCAAACCCGACCAACGTCACGTGATGTGACAGACTGTGACACGGGTTTAGCATCAGCCAGGATAAGTGGTCGCAACGAAAACAATTAGCACTGTATACTACGATATGCTAC
>Ga0307518_10002138_pt1 | contig 14501 bp, 10 predicted proteins | sample 25_EM_MG_FD_203889 | JGI IMG/M metagenome (GOLD analysis project Ga0307518, IMG submission 203889) | Populus trichocarpa ectomycorrhiza microbial communities from riparian zone in the Pacific Northwest, United States - 25_EM | ecosystem: Host-associated > Plants > Roots > Unclassified | place...
ACTTATTGCTATTAACTTGGTATATCTGCGATTCTGCGTGGCCATGAGAACAGTGAACTCATTAATTGCAACATAAAATGTGCTGGTCCTTCTATGCAAAGACTTTGACATGCTAAAACCCTTTTGTTCCAAAATGTTGTTCTCGGTGGTATTTTTCTCTGGAAGCTTTGAAATGCTTGGAGATATAATTTTCTGGAACTTATGCCTGAAATATGAAGTTCAATCGCAAGATCATGTCAAATTGCATGATGCATGGCCATTTCAGAAAGGTGTTTTCTTGAAACCCTACTGGGCTTCAGTTTAACATCTATTCAAACCTATTTATTTTTCACTAAAACCAATCTGTGCACTAACAGCTATGTTAAAGCAGGTGCTAATCGTTATTTCACTTTGTGCTCCACCGACTTTCTTGCAATTGGTGGAGGTGGCCACTTTGCACTCTACTTGGACAGTGATCTGTAAGCCCTGCCTTTGCTTCTCTGTTACTTATGTATTTATTCTGCAATATATACAGGATCTAATTTTTTTTGTTGGTTCCATGCAAAGATTAAATGGATCAAGTTCGGTCTCAGAAACGTACGGGAACCCTTGCCTTGCACACTCTGAAGACTTTGAAGTCAAGGAAGTTGAGGTATGCATGGAGCCTCTCCCTTTCTCCTTCTCTCTCTCACACACACGCACTCACACACACAGCACACAATCTACTGTGGTTCACCAACTCCACAGGGTCAAATGCCTTTTAAGTTGGTTACAGGATAACCGACAGAAGTCACTGTCTTTTCCTTTCCTTGCAGCTATGGGGCTTTGTACATGGTTCAAAGTATGAGGAAATACTTGCTTTAAGCAGAATCGAGGCTCCTGGGATTTGTCGGTTTTGAATGTTAAAGAACAGGACAGGGCTCAATTCACTATGACATGGATCAAGTGATTCCTTTGATACTACTGAATGATGCTGAATGCCAATCTGTTGTATATATCATATGGAAGTGGGTACATGTGAAGATGGCATTTACTATCAACCTTTGTACATAGATGTTCAACCTTTAGACGAGGAGTGTTTTTGTATGATATTACTATCCAATTTTGGATGGAAGCTGGATTTGACAGTAATGCCGGTTGATCATATGACAAGAAGAATGCACATGCTGCTGTTCACATTCATACTCAATGATATTGCCAAGAGCTTTATGTTTAATTGCTTAACGAGTTCATGAGGTATATGACCTTTTGTTGCCTGTACTCTTTATTTTCCTGTCTCAACAACCGAATGAAATTGACTTGAAACCTGGAGGTTGAACCATGCCTGAAGATAACTGAGGCTGTGCTCCAGATGACTAGTAGCTTCGAATACTGAAACAAAATATACTCTATATATATATATATATCAGAGTATATTTGTGATTACATAGCACGATGACTCTTAGCACTCTCAGTACAATGTGCCCTAGCAAAAAAGGCTGCAAAGATGATGACCTGACCCTTCAACTAGATAGCTTTATTTTTTAAAATATTTTTCGATTCTACTACGAACTCTTATTAACAAACATCATAGCAAAACTTTCCTGGGTAGAAATGAAAAATCAAGTTTTGCCTGCATGCAACCTGCTAAGGTGGAAGTTTTGGCTCATTCATGCGCAAGTAACACGGAGGAGCCTCTCACGCATCAAGCAGCGGAAAAAAGTTTCTCATTGTGCTTGGCAAATTAAACATGAAAAAACACGGACTCCCTTGGCGTTAAAAAGAGAAATTTGAAGTAACATTTTGGGGCATTGCATTTTGTTGCATTTGACCAGCTAAAGCACGCCTTTCTAAATTCTAAGGGAAATTTCTTGTTGCTACTGATCCTTACCGAGTGGCTAATGGAATGCTGAATCTGTTCCTTTGATTGATGGCTTAAGGGTACAAACCGATCGGTTTCAGTTCGATTATTTTTTAATAAAAACCGGGTTTTTTCGGTTTGACTCGGTTTTTTTTAGTTTCAGGCTTATAAAACCGATATCAAACCGGTTGGTTTTTAAAAAATTATAATTGATTTAATTAGATTTTTTCACGGTTCGGTTTTTTCAGTTATTTTTTTCTGATTTTCTCAGATTAATCGGTTTTTTGATTTTTTTACTCACCCCTAACATTTAATAGAAGTAAGAACTCTCATATATTCAAGTAACTATCTTTGTAGGGAGAAAAAAAATGATATTTTATAAAGATAGACTTTGAAATTATATATATTAAAATATCAAGAATGAAAAGATTGTGAATCCAAAGCTTAAAGAATTCATGATATATTTATAATTCATAAATCTTATTTTTTTTATTAACAGAGTTGAGAATAGTTTTATTTAGATAATATTAATAAAAAATAAATTTAATTTGCATAAATATTAATAAAAAATTAAAATATGATAGTCACATTAAATATGGCATGAATAAATGGATTTAGCAAGGGCATTTATTATAACAAGACCCAAACACACCTCACTCACTCGCTAGTATATGAGCATTTTTTTTTCTTGTTGCCTTTACAGAACTTCCGTCTTATATCATCAAGTAATCACGTAATAGTACAACACCAACATTATTTGATTCCAATTCAAGATCAATGCCTAGTGTACCCTCTTCAAATTTTATCAAATTCACCTGCCATCACTTCATTAAAACCATATATACAGGCAATGCCATCACTCACTTGAAGCACGTTCCAGTATTTAAGCAAGAGGTTCATTGATAATATATTACTATTCTTACTCGAGTATTTCTTGATTTTTTTTGGAAAAAAAAATAATGCCTCTAATTAGAAATTTCTTTTTATCGCCTAAACAAAAATGCTGAGAATACCCATCCGTATTGCAGTTGGGAACATGAAAGATGGGTGAATGATGCTCGTATAAGATACTGAAAAGGCAACAGGAAACTCATTTAAGGTCATAGGATATGGACTAATAAAGGTGCCAAATATTAAATAAATTTGTCATACTTCTTCGAATGCACAATACTCACTAGCACAACAAACCTAGGAAAACACAGGAGAGGGGCACAGATCACGAGAAGGACTACGTACCCTAACTAAAGCGAACGAAAACAACCATTGATTCAAGTATGAACAGACAGCTAGCTATTCAACATCTGATGATGTAAATTCCACGATCTTCCGCACGAGCTTTCGATGCAGAATCTGTGACAAAATCAGAAGATGCATGTCATGTAATATCATGGAGGAATGCAGCATGAATTAGTGCACCACTTGATTGTGTAGGGCTTTACCAAAGGAAAGAATATAATGAAAAAAGAAAAAGACTTGTTTGGCATAATATCATCCCGTTCAAGAAACCAAGTACCTTCCTCCCATGGTCACCAGCAGCTTCCCCCACAAATACGTGCCAAACAAAACCGCTGCATTGTCTTCAATCAAGCAACTGTTGCAGTTTTCTCCAGCGTGCCTTGTGGTTTCTGGGGGGACCCATTATTCTGACTGGCAGCCTTGGTGTCTACAGTTTCCTCGTATGCAGCTTCATGGACACCAAGGGCAGCACGACCAGAAGGGTCAAGATTTTTTGACCAAGCAGCATCCCATTCCACTGCTTTTGCAGTACTGCATGCCACACTTGGACCTCCAGGAACTGTTGACCTTGCAGAATTCTGTTCAAAAATGGAAATTAGTTAACAATAGTGCAACAGTTAAACAAAGGGTTCTTATAGGCAGCAGCCAAGTTAATGAATCCTGCTCCTTTATATTGCAGAGAAACCTTGGAGAATAAAAGCTCAGATACTAGAAAAGAATAACATTGCACCTTAGGAAAGAATTTCTCAAAGATGGTTCTGTAGTAATATGCCTCTTTGGTTGTAGGAGTATTTTCTGGGTAAATGAAGCTTGCATTCATCAACATTGCATCTGTGACCTGCCCAGTTATAACAGAGGCTAGAAGTTGTTCATATCCTGCTAAGGCATTAAATGAAGAATTCACAACAGCAAAAGTTTGAATCTATAACTAGATTTCTCTTAGAAAATAAAACAAAGAAATCACTGAAATCATAAATTATAAGAAAAGCATCCATTTCCGGGGTTGTCTTCAACAAAACTGGCTGACATGTAGAATCCAAAACAAAAGCCCCTAACAATTCAAAGTATACATACTTGTTTGTTTGCATGATCCTTCAAACCATCAATCCAACTGTACCCAACTCCATCACTGAACTGTTCCTTCTGCCTGTACAATATGTGCTAAACCAAGTGGAAAAAGAAACATTTCAAAAAATAAATCTCATGATGAGGGACTGAGAAGCAAAAGCTAACTAGAATTTTTTTATAAAAAAAAAGAAGAAGAAGAAAAACCTTCGGCAGATATGGATTCTTCTCATCATCAAAAGCATTACGTAAGACCCACTTCTCAATCCTTCCAAGATCAGGCCTGATCTGCAAGGATGAAAGCAAATAATTAGATTCTAATCTTATATAATTAGTAATTTTCATCAGCAATCTTATCCCAACATAAATCACCAGACAAGACCTACATAGCATTAAAATGTGCCTAAAGGCCCTAAACAACTACTGCAATTCTATGTTATGTAGCAGGTGACAACATTGAAAATAACCAAATGCAGGGAAGCATGCCTCATATTTGAAACTACACAATCTATGGCTCATTGAACAGTCAAATACAGAACAATAGCAGGAGAAAGAAGCAAATACAGCAGATCTGCATATGAAGTGTTAAACATGAAAGAGATCAGTTATCATCTTTTGTTCAGCAATTTCCTCATGCAGTGCTGGAATATGTTTGCTTCAGTTATTTTTCTCTGTGAGGGGCCACATATACTTGTATCAAATAATGAAACAGGGAGCGTAAAGCAGGGGAAAAGCCTTTACCATTTTCCACTCAGGGTCTATGCTCATTGCAATGTTGATGAATTCTTTATCCAAAAAGGGAACGCGAGCCTCAACACCCCATGCTGAAGTCGATTTGTTGGCCCTCAAGCAGTCATAAAGATGAAGAGCTTTAATCTGAAAAAAATTAAAACAATCAGAACTGCGAAAAATACTGCATGCAGTGAGATATGTTCAATCAAAACAACATTGGCGTGCAGCATAGTTTATTGATTCCTAGTTCCATTCCTCATCAAAAAGCAAAAAATAATACCTTTCGACATGTCTCTTGGTGAAACTCCTCCTTGTTAGGTGCCTTGTGGAAATACAGGTAACCTCCAAAGATTTCATCTGAACCTTCCCCGGAAATAACCATTTTCACTCCTAAAGATTTTATTTTCCGTGACATAAGAAACATTGGAGTGCTGGCTCTAACAGTGGTCACATCATATGTTTCAATATGATAAATGACTTCCTCAAGAGCATCAATCCCTTCCTGATTTAGCAACAACACTTAAGTACTGGAAATGCACGGCATAGATTCTCTCTTTGTTTTACAATTAAAAGCAGTGCTTACCTGTACAGTGAAGTAAAATTCATGGTGGCGAGTTCGGAGATAATCTGCTACCTCCCTTGCAGCTTTCAAATCAGGGGAACCCTAAATAGCAAAAAAAGTAGAAGCATGTGCATGAATGAGGAAAGCACTATTGTACGCACCAGTGACCAATTCAATTTCTTTTGACATTACTTCGCAAGCATCTTGCAGAGAGGCCAGATAATAATGTCAACATCAATGCCTTTATTATGTGGATACTGAATAGTTAATCATCACATGCCAAGGGAATGACAACAAGGTAGCTTGCAGAGAGGCCAGATAATAATGTCAACATCAATGCCTTTATTATGTGGATACTGAATAGTTAATCATCACATGCCAAGGGAATGACAACAAGGTAGCGTGGAAAGGTCATCACAATTACAGTTTAAAACCACAGATAAGTCTTACCACTAATCCCTTTAGAAGCATGACATGCATTAAAAAACCATGTTGGAAATGGATTTTTTGAATACTTTACATTCTTTAGTCCTCAACTAATGCAATATGTTAGTCAAAATCATTATAGAACCTTCAGAGGCCAAACAGTCCAAATATTAAAAAGAGCGAAACATGTTTATTTAGCAGCAAGGCACCTTCAAACCAATACAGAAGGTATGCAATTGTGATCCCCACTGTTGAGCAGCTTCTGAGTCGGCCAAATGGCGAGAGGCCACAGCAGCAACAAGTGATGAGTCCAGTCCTCCAGACAGAAGCACACCAAAAGGTACGTCTGTCATAAGTCTCTTGACTACAGCCTACATGAAGATGGTCAGAAAAATAAAGTGTACGTAGTTAGAACCATAGGATTAAAAGGGAAATAAAGAGAATCCAAAACTACGCCCCTAAACTTCCAGATCTTAACAATGTTCAGTCTCTTCAAAAACGAGTCTTGGAAAAAGAAAAGGAAGGAAGATAATAAAACCTACAGTGACAATCTAAAGAGCCTAGATCATAATAGCCCACTAGTTCAATGATAGGAAATAACATGAACTGAACTGTTGCTGTGGTGCAAGGTCGCACAGATAGTGCCTGCCTATAGTGTGAAAAGTACTTGCAGCAGTTAAATTGACAGCTTGCTTATGCCTAATGTTTCTCACTAGACACCTGTTTAGAATAAATATAAAGTTCCTCAAGTATAATCATGTTTGGGTTATATAGATATAACAATGCAAAGTGTATACATAAAAAAATCACTGTTCTGCTTTGGCATCAATAAAGCAGATCAAAAAAGGAAGACAAAAAAAAATTACCAACCGCTCATTCTACAAATAACAGCAAAACAACTGTATACTGTATGATGAAAGGTTAGAGATTTTATACAAGAATAACTCACAACTTAGGAAAATATTAAAACAGAAAGACAAACAGATAGAAAAGGAGATGTTTTCACAGACAATCATTACTATTCAGTAAAGCTTGATACAACAAAGATATAAAATAGACTAAACAAGCATATAGGGAGAGTCCAGAACATACCTTCTCAAAGGCCTTCCGCAAAGCTAGGGGATCATATGGGGATGAGGGTATTTGTTCTGAAAACCATGGTGGGTTGTACCACCTTCTAAGCGCTCCTGCAGGCATGTGAGGTAAACAACATAGTGACCTTAAAAGCATGAATTTGAACAATCTGCATAAGGATACAAGAAACTGACAAAAGACACAATTAGGAAGAAATTACTCCTTTAACCCTACAAACCATTGCAAATCCAAAATGGCCCAATATTGCACATACATACAAACTTCCTCTCAAGCTTTTTTCTTTCCCCCTTTCTGGAAGTGGCTGGTAAGTAAAGCAGGGATTTGTATAGAAAAGAGAGGGATTGCTCCCCATGTCATAGGACTAATAATCTTTTCACTGAACCTCTATCCTCCAATGTGTTAGGGTAACTAAATCTATTATTAATAAAATCTGTGCAAAGTTTATACAATATGAACCAAAAAAATTCTAGCACTGGCAAATGAAATCACAGGAAGAATAAAACAGATATAAGGTTGATAAGTGAAGACCATGCTACGGGTGATCATTTGCAATCAATCTTTAATTTAAATGAAAGCGCACATCCATCATTCACAACATAAACAAATGGAAACCTTGTTTGCTTGAATATATATGCCCCGGCAAGAAAGACATGAATCGTTCACAATCATCACTCAATGCTTTCATTTCTGAAGCAAACCATACAGATCCTGAAAAGAATTGGTGCTTGGTTAATACAGAAGCTGGCATTTGTTTTATATAGGGAAAAAATACAACATGAAAATGCAACCTCAAAACATCAACTTTGGAAAACTTGGGTGGATGATATTCAAATTCACCCAGAAAGGGGTGATGAAGTGAAGCTGATATGGAGCAATCATTACCATAGAATATTAAGAAAGAACATCTTCCAAGTGTCTTTTAGTACTATATAGCAGATATGAAGCAAATACACCAATTCAATCTGACGTACCATCAAGACCCCAGCCGATATAAAGTGGGGTAATACCAATAGCATCCCGAGCTGCAATAAAACTTTTGTCACGAGTATCAAGAAGGACAAATGAGAACATGCCGTCCAACATGTCCACAAAATTTTCTCCATGTTCTTCGTACTGGAAAGAAACAAACAGCAAAATTATGTCAAACAACTAGAAAAAAGAAATACAAAAAATGAGTTATTTAAAGGTTAAAGCTAGTAAACTCCAATTTACATGCTACAGCTCAGGAAAAGGAAAGCGAGATAAGGAAAGCACATCTCGCTTCCTGGTAAATTTACTCAAGTTGTATACTAGGGATAGCATGCAAGATCCGAACCATGACGAGAAAAAATACATTCAACTCAAGAAGCAAACAATGTGACTGATTTTTCCTAATGTAGCTTATTCGTGACTTGTGTTTATGTCATTTGTATAGCCTTAGAGCTTCATCATCATATACATGATAAAAATACAGGCAAATGGTAATATGTCTATAAAATCTAGATCACTTACAAGATGAGCAATGACTTCACAGTCACTACCAGTTCGGAAAGTATGAGACTTCAACTGCGCCCGCAATTCCTTGTGGTTATATATCTCTCCATTAACCTGAACCGAACATAAAAAAAAAAACCATCAAGGATTCCATTTTCAAATAGCCTTCATTTGAATCAAGAAATTATTCAGTCAAGAAAATAAAAAAAAATGTAAAAAAAAAACTATCGAGCCAGTTGTTAAATGCACGAATGGAAACGAAATTTGACAAGAAAACCACAGATGAAATGGGCATGAAAAAAATAAAGAGAGAGAGATAGAGAGGAAAAGAGGCAACATACGGTGACAACAACAGTCTTGTCTTGATTGTAAAGAGGCTGGTCTCCAGAAGCAGGGTCTACAATAGCCAAACGTTGGTGAGCTAGGTAACAATCTCCATGGCAATGTAATCCACTCCAATCTGGTCCTCTATGCTTCAACCTGGAAAAAAGAAAAAAGAGGAATTCAATCTTTTTTGTCTTCATTTTTGAATGAGAGATTTGATTTGATTTGATTTACCGGCGAGATAATTCAATGACACGGGAACGTTTCGCTTGAGAATTGTCGGCGCAACCTAAAACAGCGAGGATGCCGCACATGATGGAGGATTGGACTGGCGGCTGCTATCTGCTTGGTCTGGTCTGGAAGTCTCTGACTGTGCAGGGGCGAAAAGAAGAGCGGAAGCACTAGGAGGCTGCTTGCGGTATAGGATGGCTTTATAGGAGCCCCTTGAACTGCGGCCTTTGATTCTCTCTTTTTTAACATATATTTCAAAAGATTCCCCTAGCCCCTTTTTTGCCTTTCCTATTTTTACTGCGGAGTGTGTAGAATTTTAGACAAAATACTTAAAGTTTTAATCTTTTGCTCAAATGATTAGAGAGCCTGTTTAGATTTATTTTTTAAAGTATTTATTTAAAAATATATTTTTTTATTTTTTAAAATTTATTTTTAACATCAATATAAAAAAGAAATTCTAAAACATCAAAAATTAATTTAAAATTTAAAAAAAAATCAAAAATGCTTTTGCAATTTTGCAATGAAAAAACAAAAATGGTGCAAGAGTTTCTCATGGTTCATAGGTGTAACTTGTATAAAATATCATCAATATTCAATGATATGTGCTGTTTAATTTTATGTCTTTTAAAAAAAATAAAAAAAATATGAAAAATGAATCTTTTTCGAAATAATATTCAATAGACTTTTGGTCATAAAAAGGCTCAAAACAATATTTATTATTTTAAATACTGCTTGTTTGACATTTCTAAGGAAAAGCTGCTTTTTTGCACCTTGTCTTTGAAAAAAAAAAAGATAAATGTAGGAATTAAAAAATAGGAGGTTAATTACATTAATTATTTTCCATGGATTTGGAGTCCAGGAAGCCTCGCCATTCATTAACCTCGTGGGACATGAATACATGTGCTAAATGAAGGATCTAGTGGCGTCCATCGTTACTGTAACTCTTTTTTTATATATATCTATTATTCTAACCCTATCAATTAAAGGAAGAAAAAAACGAAATTCCTTTCGTTTTGTTGTTTGTGCTTGCGTATTCAAGATTCATCCTGTGGGTGGATGGGGGTGGGGCAGGGCACAGTGAGTTGATTGGAATCTGCTATAAAGAGTTTTAAATGGTGATGGGTGATTTTTTTAAATATTTTTTATTTGAAAAAAAATTTAAATGAATTTTTTAATTTTTTAAAATAAATTATTTTTTTTATATCCAATTAGTACAGTAAATTAAAAATTTTGATTAATTGATGTAGCTTCAAAAACAAATTCAGTGAAATTATACCATTTAACTATGATGTGATTTAAAATAATGATATTTAATAAATATTACACTAATGAGGCATGGCATGCCGGCATGGCCAAGTTATGTTATTTCTAACTCAATTGGTCTAGTTCATGATAGTTAATGAATCAATGTACTGGTTTCAAAAATAATAAAAATAATCTTAAAATTATTAAAATTGAGGGGTTTTAGTTAAATTTTTAATATTTAAAGATCTGATGATCTGCGTAATATTACAGTAGCATTGATTTTTAATATTTAAAGATCTGTCAATTTGCATAGCGATACAATGACAATTATAGAGAAAATGATCTTCGAAAACTTTTGTAAAAAATTAAGCGCGTCTCAACAATCGAATCAACAGTTATGATCTTTTCGAGCTGTTATTTTGATATAGCGCGACCAGATCTCCTTTTGGACCTTGACTTATTCTATTGATCCATAACTACATCTGTTAGACCATCCATGTGATCTTTTCGGGACAGATCCTCGTTTAATTATAGCAAACTCACATCTAACTATTTAGAATCACTCACTATAACGAGAATAATAACTTTTTTAAGATTTTAATTAAAATTTATTGTTTAGTCAGCATGTTGGAAAGATGTATATTCTAATTTATAAAATATATTTAAAAGTAAAATTTCATAAAATTATAATTTTTATATCAAACAATCAATCAACCGATTAATATAATTGAATCCAATCGATTGAGATATATGATCAGATCATATTACATTACACTTTCATCCAGGTGCGGCTGAGCAGTAAGCGGGGAGAACCTTGTGGGATCAGACAGACAAGTTGGACTTTCACTTTTCCATTTGAATCACTAAAAGTCGTGAGAGCTTTCCATTTAATTTCATTTCCAAACAGTGCATAAAAAGGAAGTCAATAAGGGGGGCTAAGAAGAAATACATTATCTTCCATTCATCTATATAGAACTTTTCAACGTGGATACGTATGTTTGCATTCTCATTTTATATTTTTTTAAGTTTTAACCATTAGATTTTATTGCTAGAAGGTTAAGGGTATCTTTGACTGTCCATGCTGCTTGTTTAAAATTTTAAAAAAATATTTAAAATTAATTTTTTAGTTTTTATGAATTGTTTTGATGTAAATATCAAAAATAAATTAAATATATTAAAAAAATTTAAAAAAATTAAAAAGAACAGCGTTGAGAAAGGAGACAACTTGACCTGTGACAGACCACGTCGGGGGCTAAGTTGATTTCTTTTTCATTTTTTGACAGTAACGTCACTAAATCTTTACTATTGATTTTTATAACATTAAAATTATTTTTTTTATATCATCATGAATTATCATAGTGTTTTTTTTATCAGGATAGTAGTCTCTTGACAAACCAATGAGATAGTATTCTTATGAAACTTTCGCTGTTGAAATTAATTTTTTTAAAAAAAGTTGAATGGGAAATCAGTTTAGCTATAGATACAAGTTATTATTTATTATAATAATATAATTACAAAATCACCCTTGAGTCAAAAAATTCTTCAAACTAGATATTATCTAGAGGGAAGATAATCTTTTTACCACGATATAATTGTTTTTTATAAATAATATAGAACTAGATTGGTAATTTTATATTTTTTTATAATAAAAATAATTATTTAACCTTGTTGTAAAAACAAATCTAATGCCTGCTATTCTAGAATATTTTTGTATTTTTAATTTTTTTTTAGAGTAGTATAAATACTTTGATACTTTTATAGACAACCACAAAACTTTCATTCAAGGTTTTTTTTTTTCATTTTATATTGTTTTTATTGTAAATTTCAAGGGCCTCAAGAGAATTATTGTAAATTAAATTTATTAAATATAATTAAAAAAAACATGTTGGAGCTTGCACATGTCGATGTATACACAACTCTCGCACTATTCAGACGGTTCATGAGAGGTCATCCGACCACCAAATGCAACCTTTTAGGGTGGCGTTTGAAAGTTATCGGCACCTCCAGCACAATAAGGTGGCACGTGCAAATAATGTGCATCGGGTTTGACATCGACAACCATTTTTTTTCATTTTCTCTCACTCACCCTTCAATTTCACACTAGCCCCCTTCAAAAAATCATACTTGCCCCTGCAATCTATTTCTCCTTCACATGTAATTCATGTGTTTTTTATTATTTTTTTTATTTTGAAAGAACCATGAAATTACAAATATTTTTCAATTTCATTCTTTTTAATCTTTAATCTTTTAGATTTAATCATTGTTCTTTTTATTACTGTTTTTAATTTTTCAATGAGCTATAAAAGTACAATTTGATCCTTATTTTTTTATTGTTGTCTTTTTTTTTGGCAAGTTTTTAAATTATTTTTTTTTCATGATTTCATCATTCAAAATTAAATTAGTTGAAAATTAAAGTTTTTTATTGAACCCGATTCAAATATTTCATGGGCTGTGATTCTCGGAGATTGGATGAAGCTTAGGAGGTTTGCCTACACTTTTTTTTAAAAAAAACGTTAATGTTTTTTTTTTACCATTTTTTCAAAAGATTTGCTTTATTATTTTTTATGATTTGCCTTCTATAGAAATAGTCTCGGGTTCATGACGAGGGTTACTAGTTTCAGAGATTAACATAAGTTGATTTTTCTTTTCTTTTTGGGTTTTTTTTATAAATTTATTTATTTTAATTTTATCTTTCATAATTTAATTCATTTGAAATTGGTCATCCTACCCTTTATTTTCTTTTCTATTGGGTTATCTCGGTTTTGTGCCATGATCATGGGGTTTGCGGATTAACCTGAGTTAACTAAGATTTGTTTTCATTGCTACGGATTAATTCCGGGTTCAAGACCAGAGTTACTGGTTTTAAAAGTTAGTGTGAATTGACTTTTTTTTGGACCTTTTTTAAAAATTAAATTATTTTAATTTAATTATTTAACATTTAATTTGATGAAAATTGTTCCTCGTACTATTTTTTCTTTTCCTTTATGCCAGGTTATCCCGGTCAATTTTTTTTATATACTTTAATAATTTTATCATTTAAAATTAAACTGGTTGGGAATTTAGTTTCTTGATTGAAACCAATTCAAGTATCTTATGATTTCCATGGTCGCGGAATCTGCGACCTAACTTGAGTCAACTCATATTTTTTGAAATATTTTTTTTTTATTTTTATCCTTCAACATTAAGTTGTTTGATAATCGAGTTTCGTGATATTATTAATTTTTCTTTTGAACGTGTTCACCATCGTATCACAACTGGATTAAAGATTTTGCATATTGACTTAGGTGAACTCAGATTGAGTTTTTTTACCTTTTTAAATTATATTTTATCTTTAATTTTCATCTTTCAACATTTTATTTGCTAGAGATCGAGTTTTATCTTTTTTTTTATGTTGAGTTATCATGTTCCCGTTTGATTTATTAGGAATTGATGTTCAATTTTTTTTTTGTATTTTTTTCCATGAGATTATGTCAATCTCGTGTCCATGGTCGCAAAGTTTTCAAGTTAATTTAGTTTAATTATATATTTTTTAAATTTACCCATTCGTTCTCAACTTTTTTTTATATATTAAAAAAATATTATTTTACCGGTGGGGCAAAGCGGTGCAACAAATCTAAGAGCCCGTTTGTTTTACGTTTCAAAAGTATTTTTTAAAAAAATTGATTTTCTTAAATTTTTTTTATGCTTTAAATTAAATTTTTTTAATATGCTAATATAACAAATAATTTTTTAAAAATAATAAAATTATTATTTAAATATATTTTTAAATAACATATTTAAAAAAAAAAATTATTACCTTATTTGGAACAAATATTAAAACAGTACTGCAAGTCAGCAACATTCACGATAATGAGAAAATAAAAATAAACTAGGTGGTGGTCCAGTGGTAAGAGCTTGAGACTAAGATGTTTGCTCCTTCTGTGGTCTCAGGTTCGAGCCCTGTGGTTACTCATATGATGGTCATTGGAGGCTTACATGGTCGTTAATTTTAGGACCCGTGGAATTAGTCGAGGTGCGCGCAAGCTGGCCTGAACACCCACGTTAAACTAAAAAAATAAAAATAAAAAATAAAACGTCGATGCGACGACGTAAACGCTGTGGTAAAAGATAAACAGAGAGAGAGAAAGAAAGAATGAAAGAAAGAAAGAAGAAAAGGAACGTACCATGCTTTTCTTCGTGGATTAATTTCCAGAGCTGACAACACAGGAAAAAGAAAAGGTAAGAAAACAGAGAGAGTGAGTCAGAAGGTCGCCTCTCCAAAAATGGCGACGACGAAGCGGAAAGGTGGAGCCT
>Ga0307518_10002140_pt1 | contig 14488 bp, 5 predicted proteins | sample 25_EM_MG_FD_203889 | JGI IMG/M metagenome (GOLD analysis project Ga0307518, IMG submission 203889) | Populus trichocarpa ectomycorrhiza microbial communities from riparian zone in the Pacific Northwest, United States - 25_EM | ecosystem: Host-associated > Plants > Roots > Unclassified | place...
CAATTCATAGCTTCAAGAACAACATCACTGCCTCTCCCTAGCCTCTCTTTCCCACCTCTTCATGGCTCCTCTAATACCACCAACTTCCCTAGTTTTTATCCATACACAGCTACTGCTGCTACTACCTCTCAACCACTACAGCCAAACCTTTTGCACTCATTGCACCAAGGTTCACCCACCAACAAAAATGATGAGAAACAAGAGAATAACTTGATGGCTATGAATTTGAAGTTTGAAAGAGAAAGATCAATACCAGAATTGGTCAATCCATGGTCTAATGATGAAGTGCTTCCACTGTTGAGGATCAGATCTAGCATGGACAATTGGTTTCCTGAATTCACCTGGGAACATGCATCATCAAGGTAAAAACAATATATATGTACACATCAAGATATTGTTTTTGATTATATATGCTTCTTCTATTTCCATTCCCTTTCTCTTTCAGTCACTAATTAGGTATTGGACTTGGTTTTAGTATAATTACTCTATTGAAGTTAATCAGTTGGAGATTTAATTAAAGTGAATTTAGCAAGAGTACTTGAAGATATGATCATGATCAATCAAAATAGTAGTATAGCTTATAAGTTCTTCGTATCAGCATCTCGTACAGGGATTTTGAGTCATATATTTGTGTGGACAGCATTTAAAGAAACACTTGTTTGTGTACTATACAATTAGATAATAATTAATGGAATAGAGAAAATAAAATGCTAATGATATACAGGTTATTTTGGTTTTACACATTTATGATGGCTACAGGAATCTTGCAGAGGTTGGTTTCAAAAGGAGTACTGAGAAGTGGAAGGAGAAATTTGAAGAAGAGAGCGGATACTTCAATAGCAACATTGATATTTACAGCAAGAATTACAGGGCTAGCTTTAGTGAGTTCGAAGAGATTTATCATGGAGATCAAAACCCTGATCAGCAAGAAGCTACAGCTGGAGAAAAGAAGATACGCAAGCCAAGTGAAGATGAACAACAGGATAAGATGGGACAGAACTTGGAAGAAGAAACAAGAATTGATCAAACGGTAGGAAACCAAAGCGTTGAAGATAATGATGGGAAATTAGAGCAGTTTGAAAAATCAAAGAGAAAGAAGAGAAAACGAGAGAAGAAGTTTGAGATGTTCAAAGGTATTTGTGAAGATATTGTGAACAAGATGATGGCTCAACAAGAAGAGAAGCATAATAAACTTCTTGAAGATATTGTGAAGAGAGATGAAGAGAAGTTTGCGAGAGAAGAAGCATGGAAGAAGCTAGAAATGGATAGGATCAACAAGGAACTTGAACTTAGGGCACATGAACAAGCTCTTGCAGGTGATAGACTTGATACATTAATCAAGTTCTTGAAAAAAATCACATCAGGTGATTCTTATGCTGAAATTCTTGGAGAGACTAGTGCACCGGATGTTGTTAAGGTACCAAAATGTTCAAATGCTTCCACTTCATCTTCCTTACTGCTAGCACAAAACCCTAATCCTGCCAGTCAGACCAGTTGCGAAAGCCAACTTGAAACACCTACATCATCTACCACAACTCTAGACCATCAAAAGTCTACCTCCATGCCAGCCAAAAGCAACACTTCATGCACGGAAAATCAAGAACCTCAAAACCCTAATTCAACTCTTGCCCCAAACATTCCACAAGCGCCAACGACTTCATCGACACTAGCACTAGCCCCCCAAAACCCTAATTCTCTCAATTCCCACAACAGCCCATCAGGACCATCTAGCATACTGCCCATGTATAAAGTGCAAGCAAAGTCTACATCCAACGATGAAGATGACATTGGCAAGAGATGGCCAAGAGATGAGGTGTTAGCCTTGATAAACCTAAGGTGCAGTCTCTATAACAACAATGAAGACAAGGAAGGATCAGCAAAGGCTCCAGTATGGGAAAGAATCTCACAAGGGATGTTAGAGTTGGGTTACAAGAGGAGTGCAAAGAGATGCAAACAAAAATGGGAGAACATAAACAAGTACTTCAGAAAAACCAAGGATGCTAGCAAGAAGAGATACATTAATTCAAGGACGAGTCCTTACTTTCACCAATTAAGCACTTTGTACAACCATGGAACGCTTGTAGCACCGAAAAACCGCTCGGCTTCTCCGGAAAACCAGTCCAATTTGTCGGAAACCAGGCACAGTAGTAGCTCATCACAAAATGGGACAAGTAATTCAGCAATGCATGTTGTTGAAGGTGAGAAAAACAAGGTTCAAGTACCACCTTTTGATTTTGAATTTTGATTTCATAATGTTATATGGTAATGATAATAATACAGTACTAGTGAAGGAAAATTACTATGAAAATCCTATAGTTTAGTCATTTTATAATGATTTTTGAAAAATTAAAATTTACATCCCTGAAGAATATAAAATAAACTAAACTATAAGATAATTTAGGATGTAAACTTCAAGTTTTCAAAACAAGAGACTAAGATACAAATAACTAAGCTATAAGATTGCCAGTGTAATTTTCCCTAATAATATATAATACATTGGGCTATAATAATTAAGTGGGTGTGTTTTTTATTTTGTAAACAATAGGTAGTATCTTGTATTTAGCATATTGCTTTGAGGGGAGACATGTATGACTTGTATTTTAGTGAGCACCGACAATTTGAGAAAAGTGTGAGGACTAAATTGATTTATTGGTTCAGATTAAAGATAACTTCTTACACTTTGCTATATATTTTCTGCACCGATAGACTAAACTTTTCTTTAAGAATTGCTTGCAATGATCATTCCATATATATGGGATTGTCGACGTTGCCTTTTCAATATACTTTCTTCCCAAATAAACCTAAAAATTGCAGAGCTTTAGGCAGTCGAAATGGAGAGCTAGCACACATCATTGCTTTTCCAACCCAGCTGGAATCAGAGATACATGAATGGATATGGATATATGCTTAGATTTTCTGTTTTCACAGCAAAACATAAAATGTTTTCAGGATCTTAATCTTATTCTGCGCAAGTCATAACTCCATGACAGTACTGTTACACACACACACACGCTGCTACTAAACTACAAGAAACCTTACAGCGACAACACAGACATGATACAATGATTCTGTTGAGGTAGTGAGACCTACCACACGACCAACTGATCAGAGGAGGCATTTATAGAGATGAAGATTTCTATGGGGAAAGTCTCCAAAAACTCTGAGATTGAAAAGGAAAAAGAAGGGCGGGGGACCCTCTTTCCTTTGTCTCTGTTAACACCAAACCCACTAGGGGGTCCTATCTATAAATAACTCGTATATATGTAATTATTGCTGGATTCTTCAAGATTTGAATTTAAATGTTTTTATAAACAACTAAAAGAAAAGTAATTAAGGTTGTGAGTAAACTCCCTTAAAATGTTCATATTAGGGTATGGTTATAAAATTAATCTACTTAATTTGTTCCCTCGAAAGTTGTATATTGGAAATAAACTGACTATAATTATAGGTTTTTGGACATCCAACATTAATTTTATCACAGCGTTAGTGTTTTTTTCTTTACTTGGTTAGATTTTAACTGGGTTTTACGTGATTAACTGAATCATTAAAAATTAAATCAAGTTAAATAAATTTGATTGAATTAATATATTAATTATTTAATTTAATTAAAAATCCAATACGAGTTAAATTTCAATTCCCTAAACTCAGGCAGAGGTTTGACAAATGAGTATAAGCATGTGATTGAACTCTCGCTGGGATTTGGAAAATGCAGTTGCTCCGATGCTTTATAATTTGACTTAAATATCTTTCTTCAATTTATCGTTAAATTTAACTTTTCACCAAAGAAAAATAGTTCACGGAGCGAACTGGATCGAATAAATTAGATTTAATTTAATTAAAATAAATAACTTGCTGCTTCAATTCTGCAGTGATGCTAGTACAAGATAAATTCTAAATATTAGCTTGAAGACTAATCTCTGTATAACTACTTGGAATATTTAGTTGTTAAAGAATAAAATTGTTTTTGAAGAGTGAATTATTATCTTGTTTGATTATTTCTTCATCATTTTTTATCGGGTTGCTATTTAATTGTATATTATGGATTCAAACTTTACTTATATAGAAAATTTTCATGATCAATATTTTTATATCCTGCCTTTTGGTTTTCTAAAATTTAATTTGAAAAACTACAAAGATGGATGGCTTGATGGTCAGGGAATTAAATGGATATATATGCCCTTTCTCAAGCACCTTTCCTTTTTGTTTGTTGAAAAAGTAATTTTTAAAAAAATAATGGTTTTTGTAGAAAGAGAATTCTTGAAAACAGATTTATTTTTTTGATGTTTGGTAGTGTCATAATTAAAAAATAAGTTCAAAAATAATTTTTAATATTTAGCTATATTATGGAAAATAAATTAGAAAAATAATTTATTAATGTTTTGATTTTTCTTTAAGGAAAAAATCAATTTCATAAATTATTTCAAATAAAATAAATAGCAATCAAAATAATAGAGATCAAATTTGATAGATAAACACCTTAAAAGAGGATGAGATGAAAAAAATAATCATTTTAAATAAAATAAATAGTAATAAATAAAATAAAAATCAAATCTGATAAATAAAAAATTTCTTACAAATCAAAAGTGGTTTTTTCAAATAAGATGTTTCGGGTCTAATAATCCAGGTCATGAGTTTGAAGAATTAAAAATATTTTTTTAAAAAAAAAAACTTTATAATTTTCTTTATTTTTTTATCGAGTTATTCCAATTTTATGATCTAAGCTGTGGGTTTTATGATATCTCCCAAGTTAGCTCGACTCTAATTATTGAAGTATAAATCCAATTTTTCTTATGTCATTTTTACCGCATTTTGTTCTTCTATAATTGACAAGTTATGATTTGAGATAAATCATCTATTCCCTTTAAAAAAAATTATTTTTTCATGTATTATCCTAATCACTTTTCTTCTTAACACTAATTCATGTTATTTTTTTTTATAATCATCGAGCATATATTGAAAATGTCATAAAATCAATAGTCAAAGCAAAATACAAGGACATGATAAAAAATAAAGAAGAAAAAAGGAACAGACTTAGAAGAAAAAATAAAAAAACATTAATCTACTACAAAAAAAATAAAAAAATTACTTAAAATTTTTTATTACACCACAATTTGATATCATCGTAATATCTCAATAACTCTATCTTTGTAGTTTCTCAAATTAAATTTTAGAAAACCAAAAGGTGGGATATAAAAATATTGTCGAGCACGTGAGTTGGGCATTGTAATCTCAATTCTTCATGGATGAGCTACGGGTAAGTTTTGGTGGTGAAGTTTTAAATGCCTGTGAAATGGTCAATATCCATGCTATGGATCTAAAGCTCGTGCTTGCTGGTGTGCCTTGAAGCTTGACACTCCTTTTAATTTCCCTTTAATGTTAGTAATTTTACAGGATTTCATCATCATCTGCCTCTTGAGCTACCCTTTTTCAAGAATAGAGACCAAAATACAACTTACTTATAAAGGATATATATTGCCTGCACTGGTAAGTACCAACCTTTAATTTAATTAAATCAATTGAAGGACGCAAATATATATGTGAAACGTCTAGCTAGTTGATGGATGGTGCACCAAAAAAGAAGAAAAAAATAAAGATATGGTGTCATTGTAGTATATTGGGACAAAAAAACCTAGCTGTCATCCGAATCATGTACATGCATTTGCCATAGAAATCTCAAGTTTTTGACCAAGGAAGTCGAAAACAGCTAATTTCAAATAGCACAATATAATATTGTGTTTGATAATATATATATATATATATATATATATATATATATATATATATATATATATATATATATAACATGTTTAGTTATGATGACTAAGATAAAATAAATGAAAATAAAAAATAATGAGATAAAAATATTCTATTCCAATATATTTATATCCTCGCTTTACATATAAATAAATGAAAATAAAAAATAATAAGTATTGTCTGTAAATTCATGTTTTATTTATATCTTACGTTTTAAAAATATGAAATTTCTTTTCAAGATTATTTAAACAAATTTATTTTTATATTTATCTTTATTTCTTCAACTAAATATATTTATATCCTTACTTTCCATATATGTTACATCCAAGGGCGGAGGATATATATGTATTTATTTATTTATAGCTCAGGGTAGAAAAAATTCATATCTCTGCGCTTGGTTATATCCAGAAAAAATAACTAAACTTTAAGTAATAAACTTAGTTCAATATTAATGTAGTATAATGGGACAAAAATATTCTATTCCAACCATGTAGTAATGAAAATCAAGTTGTTCTAAGGCTAGCTATTAGGTAAATACATGTACACGTGCTATTATGTACGTATAATTCCCATTCTCTTGATAATTGAAAGCCACACATGTTTACTTTGGTAGCTTTCTATTGATTTGATTTCGAGAGTAAGATAAAGATTTTGATATTATATTAAATAATTAATTTAATTTTAAATTTTAAATTTTAGATAAGTTTTTAATATATAATTTATATTATTTTTAACATGTACTGATATAAAAAATAAATAAAAATAAAATTCTAAAAAAATCTTTTTAATATATTTTTAAATAAAAAACTATTTTAAAAACGAACGAGCATATACTACAACTATTTTGAAAAAATCAGTTTAGAATCTGATTGGGTGGTCACCTTGAATCTTCCATATCCCTGTTATATTTATATTTTCAACTGATTTTATACATTTTTTGGGCACTGTTCCACCATGTTTCCCTACAGCAACGATCTCACCAAAAAATCTTGATTGCCCGGAAATATGGACACAATAATTAGAATAATGTGGCTATGACCAATAATTTCTTGCCCCACTTGAAACAATGAGATTGAAAATGCTCTCCTCCCATTGGTAGAACACCTAAAGAAAAAGAGCTTTTTTTACTAGTGTTTGGTCCCTCATCTATTATCATTCAAAAGGTTGCTGAGAGGGATTTTTATTTTTTCTTTGATATTAAAATCTGATTTGATTTAGCGGGTCTACTTGAGAACTAATACAAGCTAGATTTTACAACAAATAAAAACGGAGTTGATCTGTTAAAAAACTTGGATTGACTAGGAACGCGAACAGTCTGGTCAAAAATTCACTAACTTAATTATTTAATAGGTGGTCCAATGATAAAAGCTTGGAATCAAGGAATTTGTTTCCTTTGTGGTTTCAAATTCAAGCTCTATAGTTACTAATATATATGATGGTCACTAGAGCCTTATATGATCGTTAACTTTAGGACTCGTGAGATTAATTGAAGGGCGCGCAAGCTGGTCCGGACACCCACGTTAATAAAAAAAAATCAATAACTTCTTTTATTTTTTTCAAATTAATATTATTTTAACTTTTTAATTTTTTTTTTTCTTAACGAAAGCTAAGCCTTCCATATTATAACCCGATTTTTAGCTCGTGTCCACCTTGTATTTAGTATATATCTATAGTTTTTTTTTTCCTATGACTCGACTTTGTAAAAGAAAAAAAATCATACTGCTATATATATATCATCAAAACCAAATTGCTCAGGTTTGAAAATGGAGTCTTGCCATCTCAGCTTCCAAGTTTCTCCCTTAATCGGACTAGCTCTTTTTGGTAGATGAAATCCACATTAATTTGACGTGTGCCCAACTCAGTACTGTTTATAGAGCATGCCTAGAACTAACCACAATCGTGCTTGCCAATATATAACATTGAAAAGCTAGTGTAGTGTCATCATCCTTTCTCAACTATGATTAGGATGCGAAATCACACCTCACTTAGGACACTATTTTGACTCTTCCAGCAATTATTTCTCATGCTTCACCTTGAACATACAAAGCTTCATTGTTTTTTGTTCCAAGTTAGATGTTATTTACCTTTTGGATTGCCTCAAAGTCAAAGGATTCATTCATGGGTTTGTTTGTTTTTGTGTTTTAAAAGTATTTTTGAAAATTTTTTATTTTTTTAATTTTAAATTAATTTTTTTTATGTTTTCAGATCATCTTGATAAACTAATGCCAATGATAATTTTTAAAAAATAAAAAAATATATATTATTTTGATATATTTTCGAGCGAAAAACACTTTAAAATACAACTGATTCTACACTCTGAAACATCCCTTTTATATACTATGATCACCGGGGTTTGTTGAGATAACACTCCATTGAGTAAGATCACGAAAAGGGTTGAATTTATATCACACATCATGGGTGATCCATCATTTTTTATGTTAGTTGTGCTTTGATCATTTACTTTTGTAGATGAAGACGTGACGTTCTTTGATCATTTTTGATGTTGCTCGATCGAGGGAGCCACACATCCCCATCAATGGCTAGGTTACTTCGACTTGCTATTGAACAATAATGAAAAAGGTTATTTTGGGTGCATTTCAACTTTATTATAGCGGTTGTATCTTGTTTCAAAAAGGGAAGAAGTCCAACCCTAATGAGCTTAATGTGAGATCAAAGTTTTTCCCTTAATTAATTCTTCAGTGAAAGAAGGGTAGGGTCGAGCCTGGATTTTTCTGATAGGGATGAAGTTTCTTGATCGCTGCAATTACTTACTCTCACTTGCCTCGGATCGAGAATCATGCCCACAAATTAATTTTAGTTCTACCTCGTTATTAATTAGTAGATTTTAGTTGAATTGATTACTTCTTAGAACCATATAGAGGTAAGCAACCAACATTGAAGAATCTTTAGAACTAACCTTATATGTGTCAAGTCAACTAACATATTGTTGATGAATATAAAGTCATAAATGGACGTATTAGTTCGTGGAATGCAAACTTTTATAAAATGTTTGAAGATGTGATTGTGGTTCTTTTTACTATGAAATATATTAAAATAATATTTTTTTATTTTTTAAAAATTATTTTTAACATCAGCCCATTAAATGATCTGAAAATATAAATAAAATAATTTTTTAAAAGTTTTCATAAAACACTATTTAGAATACAACCAAACGACACCTTAGTATTCACTCGATTACATTGTTAGAGTCATTAAAATTTTGAGTCAAGTCAACTATATTTCATCAGATCAATATTCTTTCTGATTCAATCGAAAACCCAACTCAAGTCAATCTTCAATCAACCTAGAAAGCAAGCATAGTTGGATTTAATAGCTATTCCAAGTGATTAATAAAAAATTTAAATAAGAAACCTCAAATCTAATAATTGGACGATTCCCTTGAATGGAAACAAAAGGAAAAGCTGATCATTGATCTAGATTCATGCATGCAAGACTTAGGTTTGGTACATGCAATTTGACATTTTTTTTTTTTTTTGATGGGCATGAGTTTGTTGATCCCAGCACTTGTTTGTCTCCGGGGACCATGGCGTGTTGCATGTGATCCCCAGTTGAAAACGATGGGCTCCTTGCATCGGTGCAACCGCATCCTTGAGGTGATATTAAGGCCTTTTTTATTATTTTTTTATTATTTTTTTAATACGGCATTGAATTGGGGACTCGTGAATTCATTAACTATTCTCAAGAGATCTAGAGATTTTTATTCTTTTAGAGCTTAGGAATACTTTTTTTTTTTTGTTGATCCGATCGACACTTAATTTAATTTTTTTAAAGGTATTATTATTTTAATTGATTAGGTTAATTTTTTCAATTCATAACACAACCGGATCAAATTTAATTAATTTTTTATTATTTTGTATTGTTTTATATATATATATATATATATATATATATATATATATATATAATAAAAAGATAATTTTTTATAAGGACTTTGTCTGGTTTTATATAATTAATAGCATAGTAACTAATATATTTATGAGAATTCCTTTCTTAAGGACTTCGTATAGGATTCGATGGTTGATAATGAAATGAGTTTTCTTTTAAGCAATAATAATATTTGAAAATTCATTGATAAATAAAATAAATACAAAGACAATTAATTACTACATATAAAAAGCAATTAAATTGCATTGAATTATAAAATTGAATCATGAGTTTTAAAGTTCCTACGAGGTTTTATATTTTCAAACTATTAATTACTAAATATTAAACCAAAATATGAGGAATAAAAAAAGAGTATATTTGATTTTTAATTGAAGAAATCATGTGACAAGAAAATTAGTAAAATTATTTAGGTTTTTTTGTACGTTTTAAAAATAAATAGATTAAGGAAATATATTTATTAAGTAAAAAATTTAACATAGAAAATACTGGATTTCCAGACATAAATCTTATTTTTCTAGCAAAGAATTCTTTAAAAAAAACTATTTTAATGCTCTTGACTTTTTTTAAAAAAAGTTAAGAATTGAAAAAATAATTTCCATTCCCAATTAATAAACATTTTTTTATTTTTTATTTTATAGAATTTTTTTAAAAAATAAAAAACCTTTTACAATTTATCGTAACCCAATTATGTAGTATATAATTTATCCATGATCACCGGAGAAGTAGAGCAAATTAGTTTCTTAAATAACATGGTTAATAAAGATATTTTAGAAATTAGAAAAAAAAAATTATCCATTACCACTGTCTGCAATAGGCGGTGCAGTCTAACGAGCCCGTTGGGCAATACGTGGAATTCCAAGGAAAGATAAAGGGCAATGTAGTCATTATAGGTCTCGTGATTGCAGATCAAGGGCGTGTGGACCCACTCCTGTTTCCTATGGTCGGCCCGTTCGCGAATCAATCTCCACGACATGAAGAACTTACCAACAAAGATTAATTATATTATAATCAAATTAAGTACTATTAAAATTAAAATACTTACTATAATTATTTAAGAATAAATAAAAAACAGTAATTATGAAAAGAACCCATGAGCTGACAAATTCAGTGACACTCCTTCACCTTAAGTGAGTTTTTTTATTAATACAATTAGCATAGTAGTTAAAAAATTTAGTCAAAATAGCATATTTAAAAATATATTTATAAAAATAGCGAAATTTATTAAAACATGCAAGTCTTGTATAAAGGACTAATTATGCATGTCATTAACTATTATTATTTTTCAGAGCTTAATTCAATTATTTTCACAATACATCATAAAAATAACATAGTTAATTGAAACATGTAAAACTCATATGTACAGCTAAATATATTGATCATTGCCAGTCATTACTTATTTTCACTACTTATTTTGAGGCTATTTAAGATAATTGTAATAAATAATTTTCAAAGTACTTTTTATTTAAAAATATATTAAAATAATATATTTTTTATAGTTAGAGGAGTCTATTCTCTCCTTAACTAGAATTTAAAATGTTAAATTAGATTATGAATAATTTTTTTATTTTTTTCTGGCCAGGAAAAAATGTTTTTTATTTTTTTATTTCTATGGTTTAGTTTTTTTGAAGAAATTCATTAACTCTCGAAAGAAAAAAAAAAGAAATTTAGTGAACAAGATGATTGGGAATTATGTCTCAAGTGCTTTACTTATCGTAAACACCATCATCCATATAAATATTATGTCCTTTGTCTGAATTATATAAAATTCAGAACAATAATCTTGAATTATAAAAATAATAGTCTACAAGGTCATTTAAATACAAAAAAAAACATCATAATAAGTAAAATCTTTTTTAAATTAAAAGTTATAATCTAAATAAAAAAAATCCAAATATTACAAGAAAAATCTTGAACAATAACTTCCGAGCTTATTAGAAAAAAATTCCCGATCTTTAATGACAACATGATTTTTATAGATTTTTCTGCCAAACCATCATCTTTATACAAATTTTAGATAAAAAAAATTATGTTCCTTTTACTAGATTGTAGGTTAAACTCTTCTATAACTTCTCATGATCTAAAAAATCTTAACAATAACCATCTAGGTGGTGACCCAGTAGTAAAAGCTTGGAACCAAGAGGTTTGCTCTCTCTGTGGTCTCAGATTCGAACCTTGTGGCTGCTCATATGATGGCCACTGGAGATTTACATGGTCGTTAACTTCAGGGCCCGTGGAATTAGTTGAGGTACGCGCAAGCTGGTTTGGACACCCGCGTTAAACTAAAAAAAAAAATCTTAACAATTAAGAAAATAATAAAATAAAAATAATTATACAACACAATAATAAAGAAAGTACTCCATGTCACCATTTAACATTCAACTTCTAATTTTTAACTCCAAACCAAACATAATGCTCTGTTTCTTTCTCTAGGACTAGGCTATCTTTGTTTATAGTCATTAGACTCTCTGCTTTTGTTGCTTTCTGAGAGGGAAAAAATTGTTCTTTAAGGAAATTCGGCTATGCTGCTATAATCCCACAATTAGCACTGCTAATCTCCTCCCTAATGATTTTCTCCATTTTAATGAATCTATAGGACTTGTGGTCCACCAACAATTTTTCTTGCTTTCTTTACCATAATCTCTTTTCTTCTATATATATATACACACACACCAAAGTTTGTCATTATCTCTCACTCCAAAAATCACTCCACATCCATCAATGTCTGAAGAACCAGTGTTGCTGCAAATGCTGCAACTCCCTCTTCAACCCCAGCTTCTCCTTCTTCGTATACCCCTGCCATCCAAACCCTGTAGTTTCTTTCTTTCCCTGAAGATGTCAAACCCCACATTCTTGTCTCCCTCTCTCTCACTTGCACTGTGATCTCTCTCTTTTGATCCACTACTATACATAATTCAGGTACTTCCTTTCCCTTTATTGTCTTTTCTTTTCCTGCGTGGAATCTATAGATTTGATTCACTTTCTTTTTCTCAGTGTAGAAACTGTTTCTGTTTTAGTCTACTGTGCATTTCTTGGTGCTGCATTTTGTCTTTTCTAGATCTTTTGGGCTTATGACTTTTTTTAATTGTTAAATTTTGAAGTTCTTGATTTATAATGTAGAGAGGTTAGTTGATAAATTTGTGGTCTTTGTGTGTGCTGCCTTGGGCAGATATTTTTTTTGTACAGGGTCTCTCTCTCTTTGCCTGTCTTTTCTTTTTCGTTTCTTTTTTGATAATGACAGTGTTTGGTTGCTGAGGAAATGAAGGAAAAGACAGGAAAGCATAGTTTTTAGGATGCTTAATTATGCACCTATGAGGGGTTGGTAAGAAATTGATAGTTTCATTAATAGTTGAGCTTTATACAGTTGAAATAGTTTACTTGATCTGTTAGTAGCAAAATTAAGCATTTTGCCCCTAGAAACAAAACCCAAGAATATTCAGCATGTTATTTCCCTTCTTTTGCTCTACTTTTTGATGGCCAATAGACAGACCATTAAATGTTTTTTTTTTTCCTCATTTCTGCAATTCTTGGATGATTTTCTTACCCATGTTTACCTAAAAACTTAGGTTGTTTTGCCATCATCTCTCTCCAAATCTAGAGAGAGATGATGCAATGTTTACAGGTTACTATAAAGTAGTTTTCTTTGACAATTAAGGACCTTTTCTTTCATTTTGAATTGGGAGTTGCCTATTTTCTCCTTTTTTGTTGAGAGAATGCTCATACAAATCCTGTATATCTTGGCTTTCAAGGGCCTCCCTTGTTACTTTATTTTTTTAGTTCTTGAATTGACATGATTTCATTTTCCTGCAGTTCCTTTCTTTGTTACTGAAGATTTATTTTCTATCTTATAGTATATGCATGTATTGAGCAACTTTACAGACTGTAGTTTCCTCTTGTTATTACCTTTGTGCATTCTCTTGATGGCATTGGTGATTTCTTTTTGTCTGTATCCAGAGAAGCAAGTCATTTCGATATCTCAGATGGAGCAGTATGAAGTATTAGAGCAAATAGGGAAGGGTTCTTTTGGTTCTGCTCTTCTTGTGAAGCATAAACATGAAAAAAAGAAGTGAGAATGAAACTAATACTCTGCTCTACCAACATCTCTCCATTTGCTGTAGAACCCTATCATTAGGACAATAAATTGTATGCAATATCATATACTCGGGTGATTGGTTTTGTTTTCATTTCTAATCTTTTGTTATGTCAATTTAAGGTATGTGTTGAAAAAGATCAGGCTTGCGAGGCAGACTGACAGGTCACGTCGATCTGCACATCAAGAGGTCATTTTTTTCAACTATGGCAGCATGATCCATCGTATCATTTAACACCGTATATGACATCACCTCTGTTTATGTTTGTAAACCTCCTTTGTTTCTCTTTCGCCAATGTTATTTTTGCTTTGACATGTTTCATACAATTTAAAATTTGCTAATAAGTTCTTTGAGGAAGAAAAGAAAAAAATGAAAGTTTCTGATGGCTTTTTGCGTATCCAAAGAACATCAATATAACACTGTTAATCAAGGCCCTGAATTCACTAGCTTTGCATGTTAATGCCCCTCAAAGGGCAGATTTGTAATTTAGCCAAGATTAATGTACTATTCATCCAGAGTTGGTTGCGCTACAGCTTGCACCTTCAATAGATTATACTGGATCTTCAAGTCTAACCCCTTTTCTCTTTTATGCAGAAAGAGCTCATTTCTAGAATACGAAATCCATTTATTGTAGAGTACAAGGATTCCTGGGTAGAAAAGGTATATTGTACCTGTTGATATTTACTAGTCTTTGCCTTTTCTTCATTGTCTCTTGATCTCTCATGGTTTTACATGGTTGG
>Ga0307518_10002141_pt1 | contig 14486 bp, 14 predicted proteins | sample 25_EM_MG_FD_203889 | JGI IMG/M metagenome (GOLD analysis project Ga0307518, IMG submission 203889) | Populus trichocarpa ectomycorrhiza microbial communities from riparian zone in the Pacific Northwest, United States - 25_EM | ecosystem: Host-associated > Plants > Roots > Unclassified | place...
GGATTTGAGGCCCCAAAAGTGCAAAATCTTCGGCCCAAAATTGCGGATTTGAGGTCGAGATGTTGACAAAATAGGCCGATGTTCGGCCCTGGATTGCGGATTCCACAGCCAATTTTTGGGCGAGTCGGAGTCTGTCAACTGGTCTCTACAAAAATTGATGGACAGCGAGATTGCAGACAGCATTGCCAATGTGTTGGATCCTTTCTTCTCTGTCAACCATTCACACCCTGCAGGGCAGTGTCTATGTGAACAGCATGGCTTTATGTATTACTAGGCAGTGGCACAGGTAAACATTACATATATTACATGGAGAGGATCTATAGTCTTGTACAAGTATATAGCTAATTAATGATAAAAATTACTCCGTCGTCGTCATCCTGCATGCGTGTCGTTGTCGTTGTCTCGCCTTGACATTTGCCATGGGCGTCTTGACATCGACGTCTTCGTTGTGCTGGTGTGGACGCGTTGCCGTCGTCGTTGTCTCGCCGTGGTATTTGCCATGGGCGTCTCGTCGTCGTCGTCGTCTTCGTTATGTTGGCGTGGACCCGCTGCCGTCGTCGTCGTCTCACCTTGGCATTTGCCACGGGCGTTTCGACGTCAGCGTCTTCGTCGTGCTGACGTGGACGCGTTGCCGTCGTCGTTGTTGTCATCTCTTCGTGATGTTGGTGTGGACCCGCTGCTGTCGTCGTCGTCTCGCCTTGGCATTTGCCATAGGCGTCTCAACGTTGTCGTCTTCGTCGATCTGGCGTGGACACGCTGCCGTGTTGGTCATGGTGGTTGAGGTGGGAGGTGGTGAACGGTGGTGGTGGTCGACGTAGTTCATGGTGGTGATAGTGGTTGATGTGGTGGGGGTGGTGGCCAGGCGTGACCACCGTTCACGGTGGTGGTGGTCTAGGTAGTCGAGGTGGAGACGATGGTGACGGTTGGCGTCACTCGTCGCCTTCACAACACGTCGTCGTTGTCGTCTTCGTCGTTCTGGCGTGGACGTGCTGCCGCTGTCGCTGTCGTCGTCGTCGACATGTCGTGGTTCCATTTGCTATACGCGTCTTGTCGTTGTCGTCTTCGTCGATCTCGATCAGGTGTGGACGCGCTGCTGTCGTTGTTGTCGCCGCCATGCGCGTCGTCGTCTTCGTCGTACTGGCGTGGACGCGTTGCCGTCGTCGTCATCGTTATCGTCGTCTCGCCATGGCATTTGCCATAGACGCCTCGACATCGTCGTGCTGGCGTGCACGCACTCGTCGTCCCGCCTTGGCATTTGCCATGAAAGGGAGGTGGAGAGATTCGGAGTTCGCCACACCCGTTGTCCGCGTCGTGTCACAGTCTAGCAGTTACTAGCTGCGTGCGTATTGTCGTTGTGAGCATCAGTAGCGTGAGGCGTAGCGGTGGTGGTGGTACTCACCAAAGGACACGGGACATAAAATAATGCAATACCCCTATTACATAACCAAATTTGTCACACATTCTTGCTTAGTCATACTGTGACATGTGACATGTTCGGCCTAAATTGTGGATTTGACCCCCAAAATATTGCGGATTTGAGGGTCATCCAGGGGGGTTGGAGGGGCCGAACATATGGGGGAGCTTCAGGGGGCCTGGTCACTGTCGAGGGCGTGAGGTCTTGTTTGTGTTGGGACTTTTCCGAATCAAGGTATCCATTAACCCCCTTTCTTTGAGCGCTGAAGAATACCCTTGCACCATTGCAACACCTCGCCCATCTCCACCAGCCCAAGGTTTTATCCACACTGCATTGATTGCTTAGTTCCCTCCCACCCATATTTTACATAGACCTCTTCACAATAATTCTTCCAGTTCTTCCGGTTGGGCCGTTTGATTGACAGAGCCTTTTTTTCACAGAATCTGAAGTCAGCCACTCTCCATGGCAAATGGCATATTCCCCTGGTCCAGAACTGCAAATGTGTATGTGTGCCTGTCTGCTTCCTGAAGGCCTGACCTCCTGTCATTCAGTGATTCCATTTTGCCCCTCATGGGCCATGGCCATTCTCTTATGCTGGCACTTAGGGTGAGATGGTCAACAAACTCGAGGATGAGGGGTTCAGAGCTGAGTGCGCCTATTGTTTCTCACCTCCATGGGCTTCTTCCTTTCTTAATATGGTGTCTCAGTGTGTGTTCTATCCACTACACAGTCCCTTTTTCATCATTTCTAATATGATCTGCTTTCTTTATTCATGTCAACGATTCAAATGCTGGTGCTTCACTTCCATTCTTTCCAGGTTTGTATGAGATCTTGTTGAGGTTTGCTCTCAGATTGTCCAACCCCTCCCTGGCCCAATCCCATACTTGATTTCCATGGTAGTATTTGGCATCTGCATTCTGGGGAACAAGCAGGAAGACCCTTTACCCAGCACTCATTGCCACCACCCTTCCATGGGGTCAACATCTCCTTTTCAGTGGCAAGCAAGCAGTGCAATAACAACCACAGTCCTCTCGTCAATGTGTTGATTGCCTGATGTAGAGAACTCATGTCCACGACAGTCTGCTGCATCCCACAAGTGTGTCAGAACTGGTTCCTCTGACGAACTCTGATATGAGCAGAGATAAGTGCGAAGGGTTGTCGACGACAAGCGGAGGAGATGCGGAGGAGTTGAGGACTTGGCTTCAGTGTACGTGCTGCGCCCTTGCGATACCTGCATCCTCTTATTTTGGAGGACTTAAGGACAGAGTGACGGAGGTCCAACAAAGGTTGGAGTTGCCAGAAGGCAGAGGAGACAGAGGAGAACAGAGGGGAGTTCGCAGGAAGTATTCAAGATGATATTTGAACTGAGGGACAATCCCCTCAGCATGTGGAGTACTTATACTTTACATCAGATATGTATAGTAACCGAGAAGCAGAGGAGAGACACAGTGGAGATGTAGGTAAGAGTCTGCGGATGACAAACAGATGAGTAACATACACAGAACAGAGATCAGTGATAAGCGTAATGGATCAAAAGGTTAACAGGACACAGCTATGAGTAATCAGATCTAATCTAAAACAGGAACAAGGGAAGCAGGAACAGAAGCAGAATGGAAGCATACAATAACCAGAGGCGTAAGCGCGGAACTATTTACTAAAAGGAGATGGAGCGTTAGTTGTCGGAGTGGAGATGGATACGTAGCGTCGGAGGTGTCCGAACACAATCGGACTTGAGTCTACAACAGTCTAGAGGCCTTGCGGAGTCACAAGGTGTCACATGGTCGTGACAAAGTGGCCAACATGGACCCCTTGATTGAGCCATCACAATTTCATGATCTCACTTGTTTTGCTGATATGTAGCTGATGTCTCTGATCCCCAAACAGGTACACTCCACCCTTGTCGAATGGAAGGCTATGGCTGGATTGTAATCCTGACTGGGCTGTAAAATTTGAAACCTGCTAGGCCCCCAGGTCTGGCCCATCTGATCAGATGCTGAAATAACATGCTCATACAGACATGAAGAACTGAACGCTGACATTGCATCCGACCCCTTCGCTGCCTACCCCAAATTTACAGACGATCCCCATATGCCACCCAAAGTACTCGTCGCCACCATGTCACCCAAAGCATCGAAAGCAATGTATGATTTCTGCGATGAGCTTGTGTGTGCGTTTCCTTGAGTATATAAGGAAACAGGTTCAAAGTGGGGTAGATTGTGGGGGGGATGGGGTACAAGTATTTGGTGATTGTGAATGAGGACATCAAAGAGCCAAGCCAACTGAGTTTTCTTCATGCTGCACAGGTACTTGCATGCACTGACAGAGCACTACCACAGCTACCCAGCAGACAATTGCAAGATGACTACCTGATGGAATTTCACTTGGTTGTATGTACTCCCTGGTAGATCAAATGCAAAGTACTTGGGTCATTTTGAAAATTCAGAAAGCTGCTGCCAGAGGATCTAATGCTCGTGTAGTAGTATGCATACTACTGCACTGTCAGCAGGACAGTTGCATCAATCCCATCTGTTGGAACACTGTTACGACCATGTCCAACTCCGGGCCTTATCTGGTTACTCCGGTGGCATCGCAGCTCTACAGCTCAACTCCGGTCGCGCATCACTTACTCCGGTCACGGTCGCGCAGATATACCTCCGTTAAGTACGACCCTTGGTCTAGTCCCTACTCAGTCCTTACTACACCTCACCGTCTACCCTGCCTTGACGTGAGTTCTCCGTGTACCTGTTATATCCATCACCTTGTATCATTTTCACTGGACCTAGTTTATTTTACCCAGACCTTGTTGGAGATAAACAGAACTGTTGTGGTATGTTTACCTACTTACATAAGCATGCATCGCACTAGAGTAGAGTTCCTAGTACCATAGTTCCCTCAGTAGCTTGCCAGACTACTGAGGGTGAGTACCTTTCATACTAACCACTTACTACCTACTGATACCTTGTAGTTATCCTACAGGTACATACTAATATACAGTAGCTTGCCAGCATACTGAGGTTACACTACAGATCTCTCCTTCTCCCTTCCTTCAGGCTAGACCTTCCCTGTGCAGACCACCACCTTTCTATAGACCTGACTTAGTACTTTCTCCGGTTATCCCTTATCCGCTTTTTAGGCTGTTTACTTGTCACCGTAAGTACTCGTCCCTAGCTCTTACTTAGTATAAGTACTCTGTAGATTATCCTGTATTCTTCAGTCTGAAATCAACTTAGTCACTACTCCAGTTCCTGTCTGTCTCCGTTTCCGTCTCCAACCTCTTGACCAGAACCTACGCAAGGGATCAACGCTCGTTGTCCTTAGTCGTTGAATCCAAGCGGTCATCAACTCTGGCCGGACTAACTTCTTGTCCAGCCCCCTGCCCTTGTCCTCTGTCCGTTTTCGTCTGGACTTGACTGGACCCCCTACTGGAGTAGACCTGGACTTGACAAACACCGTGATTGCATATCCGAAAGACTTTCCGAGCATACTCACATATCTCCTCACCGCTATACGTGAAACCCATCCAGACTGCGTTCCCAAGTGGATACTGGTAATAAAACAGGTTTAAGGATGCATATCATCCAGGCAAGTCAGTATATACGTCTTGAGTCATTGACTGAATTTGTTCCAGCCCATTAGTACCAAAGTGGCAAGATATCAAAAGCTGCTGAGTAACACTGGGCACTCAAACGCACTAACCTGTTGTTCTGGGAGCTGAGACAACAGTAAATGGGCGCAATCTGTGACAACTAGGTTTACGACCCACTCCCAGCTGCTCACGTTTCTATTGTCTTGGGGCACAGTTTTCGCAACTGAAGCTGACTTTTATCGCTATAGGTAAACACGGTCTTTTTCTGATTTTGTACTGCGTAATTCCAACAGGAGGAGTAACCAACATCTTGAGACCCTCTTTTCCTTAGAGCAAATGACACAGCCCATTGCTCGCTTTTGTGGGTGAGAATTTGCATCACAAAGCTATCACAGAACCCGGGAAAGTCTAATAAGCACCTTCAAGTTGATGTCCGTGCAATGAAGGTTTGTCATGTATGTATGAAACAGCTGACTGTGTCAGCAGTGCACCTAGGTATGTACATGAAAAGGGAACGTCCGAACTCATATGGTTATTTTCGCTGATGCAAAGAGGAGTAGCAGTCCATTCACTCTATCAAGTGTGAAAAAGAGTACCGCTCGCAGTCGCGACAGTCATTGTTTTGTTTGGATCCGCTGATGGGAGGACGAACATGCCATGGGTGAATATAATTTATTACTACCTGATCATCTGCCTGGGTGACCAAGGACTGAATTTTCAGGATCACCTCCTTAGGCCTGGATCACCCCTGATCTCAGCGAACACGCACTGTGCAGACAGGAGAGACACATCCCAGTTTGCAGCCAGGTTTGCAGGCACGTTGACCTTGGAGAGATGGTGAACAAGCTCTCAGGTATATTTTATCGCCAACTCAAGGGATACACCCTCTGCATCCATCTGTGGCTGCCACAGCTGGCGAGAAATCCCCTAGATATTTGTGCCAATGCATGGGAAGCGTTGTAGTACCCTTAGTGAAGCATTTTATGAACAAAATGGTAGTAGCAAAATGAAAGCTAACCAAGAACTGACATGGGAGACCATCATGTCAGTGGATACAATTCCCGACTAAAAGACCAAACAGCGCACCTTCAACCATTTGCGCATTGAAGACTGGGCAAGGTCTTGTTCTTCCATATAGAAGTCAATGGTGTATGTCGTCATCCTTGGATGCCATAGTGGCGCAGCAGGACTGGAAATGATTAACATTCCGTGATCTGTACAGGACTCACATTATAGGTTTACAGTGGTAATAAAAAGATGGCAAGCAAGGGTTCTTGACATCAGCCATGGCAGACTTGTGGTTGATTTGTAACGTATGTTATTGTGGAAGTCGATGTATGCTGATGTGATACTCTGGCTGACCTGCCTCTTCCCTGGCATTACAGGAGATGGAAAGTGGAACCTGTGTCCCTCCTGATGGTCGCTTCATTTTTAAGTTGCATGAGGTGGGCGACCACTCCACCACTCCACAAACTACACATGCCGACATGGTGGTCAACCACGCATGTCAAACTCTACCTCGCCATCGAACATGACCAGAGCTACGTATCTGAGTTGGCGAGTGAGATCCATGACCTGAACCAGAATTGGAGGATGAACAATGCGAGCGGGAGGCACTGCCGGATGCTTGTACCCACTCCCTGCTGCTCACCCTGCAATCCGCCCCACCTCAAACACCTTTGGGTTCTTCCTCCCCATATACTCAGTGCCGGGAGACATGCCCACAGGATTGTTTGTAAATTTGAAGTAGGCAGTAAAGGGGTTGAAGGCAAGACCTTAAACCTCTTTGTTGAGCCTGCACTTGTCATTATTGAGGAGGTCGATGTGTGCTTGTGTGATACCATCCAGTGCTGGCCCATCTCTTCTCTGGCATCACAGGAGATGGAAAGTGGACATAGCGTCACAAAAACACATGGCCCTCCTGACGGTCACTTCACTTTTACACACGAGGTGGGCGACCACTCCATATCTGCCTCTCCACGAATTACACAATGTCACACATCAAGCTCTACCTCAACATCAACATTGGTGATGTCAAACCCAACATTGAATGTGACCAGAGCCATGTACCTGAGTTGGCGAGCAAGGTCAGTGAGGTGGACCAGAGGCTGGCCGCTGGAGGATGGAGAACCACTGGTCAGGGATTTGAAATTCCACTCCATGTGCTTCCTCTCCTGGTTGTTGCCATGCACCCCTGTCCCTCTTCCGCATTCACAATTTCCAGATGGGGCTTGTCACGAGGCCCTGTGCATAGTTGAACATGGTCTGGACGGTGACATGCAACTGGGTGAGTTCTTTTATTGTAATCGGAGGACCTGCCAGGGTGATAGCAGCTGAGTGCTGAGTGATGCAAATAGATGGGATCAACAGTATACACACCTCGAGTTCGTCATATGATAGCGAAACTTGAGCATCCACAGTGTAGGGTAAGTTGGTGGACATAGTAGAGATCTAGGAGATGACTGCAAGCGAACAAGTCTCACTGGGAAGCTGTGCAGCAGTGTCATGGGTCTACTGAGAGGATGAGTCAGCACTCCCATTTTTCTTCCTCTTCGCTCATCATCATCCACCTTGACAAGTAAACACACACCCTCACTCAGGCTCCAAAGATGATGGCAGACACAGGAGGTAAGTCAAAACATGATCCTTTTGTGCAGATACTATATGCAGGCTTTTTCACTTTGGCAGTCAAAGCTGGCTCATACTCGAAGAGAGGCAATGGAGGTACTTGACTTTTTTTCTTTTTCCTGTCCTCTTTCCCCTCCCTCCTTCTCCCTTTATTTTGTGCAGCGATGACAACAATGCTCATCAGTGCATTCCTCTCTCCCCCCTTTCATTGCACATGCATGTGTATGTGTCCCTATTCTTATAGCTAGCTACATTGAGGGCCCATAGTCTTGTTCTCGTCCACACGCACGCACACCTGCATCCTGCTGAATCAATCTGTCCATCCATTTCATCAGCAGCAGCACCACAGATTTCCTGACAAGAACTTTCTGGTTTTGTTTCTTTTTTTCTTTTCTAGAATGAGGACACCGCAATGACAACCACAAACAAAGGAACAGGCATGAAGACAGCAGCGCTGGACATTGTGATCGGGAACATGAGTATGGCCATAGAGATGGACATCGTGGAGAGCGGGTCAGGAATAGGGAGCAGAGGGATAGGGAGCAGTGGGAGCCACATGGGCATAGAGATGGGGAGCAGGAGCAGCATGGTGTGAGAGAGAGAGAGCAGTACTTGTCCCAAAGGGATGATATGTTGAAGTTGCACGTGCACCCGGCGTAAACCATCGACGAAGTGCGCACAAGGCTGCGACCCATATTAGTGTAGACTTAGTAATAGTCCTCTTTAGAGTAGATGTTACATGTCACATGTCATGCATCAAGTCACGCGTCACAATGTTTGTTGTATATAAACAGTGTTCATTGCTTATATAATAGAACAACTCTTGACCAGCTACCACTATCATCTCAGGTTGTGCACTCCACCCAACAGGTGAGTTGGAGTAGCAGTTCCTCTACATATATAGGTATTGCTTCAACAGGTTATGAGCCCTGTGAGTGCACTGTGTGCAGCAATGCACCAGACAGCGCTCCAGCTCCCTGAGTGTCGCTTTAATTAGCTTGACACTGTGGAGGACAGTAAGCTCCTAGTTGAGCCCCTGCACAGCCACAAGGCGAAGTTCGTTGATGATTTGCGCCAGTCAGTGAGCTCCTTAGTTGAGCACCTGTACAAGCGAAGTTCGTCGACGACTTGCGCTGGCTGACCCTAGTCATGAGTTAGCTGTTGACAGAAGTGCTTTCACTAGCACTCAGGTGTTTCTTCTTTTCTTGTCTGTCCATTGTTGCATTCATTTGCTGACTCCGTTGACCCAACAGAATTCACCATGTCCAGCGCTCTCGACAAGATGGTCCCCATGTTCACTGGCTCCAACTGGCAGCAGTGGCACACCTCTATGCAAGCCTACCTTCGGGCACAAGGCCAATGGTTTGTTTATTTGACTACTCAGCCTGCCGATGGTCATGATGACCAAAATAACTGGGATGACAACACTGAGAGAGTGCTCGGTAATATTACCTTGTGCCTCGCCCCCTCCATCCAGGTCACTATTGCCAACCTTACTATGGTAAAGGAGGTCTGGGACTACCTCAAGAAGAGTTTCAGTGCCCCCAGTATTGGTTCTGCCTACGCTGAGCTTAGCAAGCTCCTTTCGGCTACCATTCCTGCTGGCTCCCATCCCGCTCTGGCAATTACCAAGATGCTGAGCCACTTCACCTACCTAAAGGATGCTGGCTTCGATTTTCCTGCCCCCGTGCAGACTATGATCATTCTTTGCAAGCTCCCTCCTACTATGGAGGTCGTAGCGCAGATACTCAGCCAGACATCCCCGGACGAGATTAAGAATCTGAAACCAGAAGGTATTGTCAAGGCCGCCACGCTCTCTTTTGAGCAGAAAGGCGCTACTCATGGTGGTGGTAAGGGCCCTCAGGCCAACAAGCTTAGCGCTGTGAAGCGCAAGCCGGCTGACCCAAAGTTTGCCCAGCAGCAGGGCGGGTCCAACGGTGGTGCGAGCGGAAATGCTCCTGCCCAAGGACAGGGAGGCTGCACTCGCCAAGGTGGCAAGAAAGCTCGTGCTCAATGTGAAGCTGCCCAGCAGGCCACTTTCGCCACTTATGTCCACTATGATGGACCCGAGCCTACTGTTGACCCTCATGCCCTGGCCCACACCCCTGGTGCTACCAACTTCGGCCCCCCTGCATTCGAAAATACCATCAAGGCCTTCAACTTGGCACACCGCTTGGGGGTAGAGCCCTCCTGCCAAACCATCCGCACCCTCGACCATATCGTGTTGATGGCTAGTGCGAGCCTGGACCAGCCCAAGGCCGGTCCGTCGTCGTTGAAGCACCCTCGTCTCGAGGAGCGCATCACCATGTACGAGGATGCCATCTCCCTTGGGGATGATGAACCCTTCGCCCATGAACCTTTTGCCAACGATGAGTTCGATGAAGATGACACGATGGTCCTTGATCGCTACAATGCGATGTCAATGGCAATGGATGCGGAGGCCAGCCTCTTCAGGCAAGTACCTTCTGCACACATGCTGAAAAATGCTGACACACTCCCTTTAAATGTGCACTACACGCCATCACTGTATATAGCAAGTAGTATCTATAATATGTCATGTCGTTGCTCGAGAAATGCATATACTTGTTTGTGCTCGGACTCATGTGTTGCTTGTAAGGGAAAAATGGTTGACGATAGTGAACTATCTGGTGCCTTCTGGCTACTAGACTCAGGCACATCCTGCCATTTTACCAGTGACATAGGTGATTTCGCCTCCTATAATGAGCTAAAAAGAGTGCACTACGCCAAAATGGCTAATGGTGTAGCACTAATTGCTGGCATTGGCACGGTTTTACTCTGGTGCCTAGACCACAACTCTGGGGATGAGAAAGTTGTTACTCTCACCCAAGTGCTCCATATGCCAGGTGCTACTGCACGCCTAATTTCTATGGGCGAAATGCTCCAACGTAACTACAGAGTCACTGGTGATAAGAGAGGCATTAGCCTCACTCACAAAACTGAACACCTATGGTTTGGGCCAGACTCAGAAGACAATCGCAACATCATTTTTGGGATTAGATCTATGCTGATAATTAGATCTAACTATATCACCTCCATGAGCAAATTCGATTACAACATTATGCACTGGAGATTTGGGCACCCCTCAAAGGAAGTACTCCAATGTGTGCAAAAGCATACACAGCGCTTCCCTTCACTTCCCTACTGAGGACTGTGTTTGCCCTGGATGTGCTCTTGGCAAGATGCCCAATCGAGCTTTTCCAGAGAACGAAAGACGTGCTTCCAAGCCCTTCGAGCTGGTGCACTCTGATCTCAAATCCTTCCCGGTTATGTCGTACCGGAAGTTTAAATATGTTATTACCTTCTACGACAATTTCACCTCTCATGCCTGGACTATGCCTCTTCGCTCCAAAGCTGCAGCGATTTCCTTGAAATGGTGCACGTCCAACATAATGCGCATGTCATTGGCTGGATGTCCAATGCCGGCGGAGAGTATAAATCTGATCTCTTTGATCGAGCACTCCTTGAGAAAGGAATAAAGATTTATCAAAGTGCTCCTAGAACCCCCATGCAGAATGGCCGCGCCGAGTGACTAGGGCACACTCTCATGGATAAAGCTGAGTCTATGCGGCATCAAGCCTGCATTCCTGACTCTTGGTGGGAGTTTGCATTCGCTCACACAACCCACATCTACAACTGTACTCTGGTAGCTTGCCTGTGATGGCACACCCCCCACGAAATGCTTAAGGGGGAGTTGCCTAACATCGATCACCTCTGTGTGTTTGGCTGTGGAGCATTTGTATATCTCCCAGCAATGGCTAGAGCGAATAAGATGGCTCCCAAGTCAGAGCTAATGACTTATGTCGGTATTGCCCCTGGCAATGAGCGCAGCTTCTTGTTTATGCACTCCACCAACACAGTGTTCACCGCTGCCCATGCTGTCTTTGACGAGCATCATTTCCCTCGCTGCCCCAAAAACCGGCGTGAACCTCTCGAGAACCCTTTCAGAAGGGCAAATCCGAAACCAACCACTGATCGACCAGGGAATCCCCCTGATGACATCAACAGTGATGATGATGTGAAACACGACCATGGCTATCCACATCCCCAAGCGCAGGATGACGATCCAAAGTGCGAGGAACCACAGGCTCCTGAGGAAGAGCCTATTTAACCAAATCCTCCCTGTACGCCATCTCCAGTGCCTCCACCAGCACCGAGAACACCTTCACCGGTGAGAAACCCGCCACCTCCAGCACCACAGTGCCCTGGCCGAGCTGAACGCCGCCAGAATGCGCCGCGACCCCCTGCAGTGAATATCCCTGCCTGCCCCCAACGTGAACGTAGAGCGCCATTGTGCCCCGGTAATGTGTATGGTGAGCGGCGACATCCCATTGAGCAACTCCGGGATATCAAAAGTGCCTCGCGATGGCGAGAAACAGTGGGTGAGGCCTCTAGGCCCCCACAACCGGACACACCAGACCATGTTCCTGGTGGTTTCCCCAACACCTCTGCAACGCCCAGTGAGGAAGATGTGGAAAAGATGTGTGAGGAAGGGGGAGCAAACCTAGTCCGTTTCCTGATGGGCAAGGCCCTCACAACCCGCGAGCCTCAATATGAGAGCGTCCACAACTGGTCCTATAAGGACATTGCTCGCTTACCCCAAGCTGAGCAGAAACTCTGGCAACTCGCTTGCCAGGAAGAGCTCGATGTGCTGCAAAAGCGCAAAGTCTTTGAGCTAGTTGACTGTCCCTGAGACCGGAGGGTCATTAAGAATCGATGGGTCTTCGACGTGAAGTTGGATGGCCGCAAGAAAGCCCACTTAGTTGCGAAAGGCTTCTCCCAGGTCGAAGGATTAGATTTCGACCAGGTCTTCTCACCAGTTGTGCGCTTTGAAACAGTGCACCTCATGCTTGTGCTTGCCACACTTGAGAATTGGTATATCACTGGACTTGACGTTTGGAGCGCCTACTTGTATGGCAAGCTCGACAAAGAGATCTACATGGAACAACCCGAAGGGTTTGCTGTTCCCGGGCAAGAGCACAAAGTGCTCTGCCTTTGGTGTGCCCTCTATGGCCTTAAACAGGCCAGCCTAGCTTGGTGGCGCACACTCAATGAGTCTCTCAAAGAGCTCGGGTTTGAGTGCCTTAAGTCTGAAGCAGGCATCTTCTTCTACAAGAAGAAAGGCACCAACATTGTCATTGGTATCATATACGTTGACAACGCACTATTCTGCAGCCTTAACAAGGTTGTTGTTGATGCTATCAAAGCGCAGTTCATGCGCAAATGGGAGTGCAGAGACCTTGGAGAACCTAATGAGTTCCTCCGAATGTGAATCACTTGCAAAGGTCGCGCTATCCACTTGGATCAATGCACGTACCTTCAAAAGGTCATTGAATGCTGCGGCATGCTCAATGCAAAGTCCGCAAGCACCCCACTGCTGGCTGGCTACTATGCCATCAAAAACACAGAGCCTGTTGATGCGGATCTCCGCTCCCATTTCCAGACAGTAATAGGGTCCCTCCTGTACCTTATGTTGGGCACTAGGCCCGACATCGCCTTTGCGGTCACCCATCTCTCGCGCCATGCCACGAATCCATCTCAGGACCACCTGAACAAAGCGCTATATATCTGTCGCTATTTAATTGGGACGTCTACATACTCCCTAGTATATAATGGTGGATCTGGTGCTGGCCTGATTGCATGCATGGACTCAGATTGGGGATCAGACCCTACCTCTCACCTCTCGCAGACAGGTTTCTACCTGAAGCTTGCAGATGGCTTGATCAGTTGGACTTCTCGTGCGCAGAAGACTATTGTGTACTTGTCCACTGAGGCTGAATACATGGCTTTGAGTGATTGTGCTCACCAAGTTACCTGGATTCGAAGTTTGCTTGGTGAGCTCGGCTATAGGCTGAAAGCTATCCCGATTTGCGGTGATAATCAGGGGTCCATATTCATGGCATCCAACCCTGTAACAGAGCCTCGCTCCAAGCACATTGACATCCGCTACCATGGAATCCACAAGTCAGTCACAAAAGGTAACATGGAACTATTCTTCATTGATGGTGCTGAGAATCCCACCGATCTGCTCACCAAGAACTTACCACACGAGAAATTCGTGAAGTTCAGAGCTCAACTAGGCTTACAGTTTCCCTCTGGCAGCATCTAGCACCTTATTCGCTGAAGTGCTTTACATGCAGCACAGCGAGGGGGAGTGTTGAAGTTGCATGTGCACCCGGCGTAAACCGTCGACGAAGTGCGCACAAGACTGCGATCCATATTAGTGTAGACTTAGTAATAGTCCTCTTTAGAGTAGATGTTACATGTCACACGTCATGCATCAAGTCACATGTCACAATGTTTGTTGTATATAAACAGTGTTCATTGCTTATATAATAGAACAGCTCTTGACCAGCTACCGCTATCATCTCAGGTTGTGCACTCCACCCAACAGGTGAGTTGGAGTAGCAGTTCCTCTATGTATATAGGTATTGCTTCAACATGATAGGCACAGAGACTATGGTGGTGCTGGTGGTGGTGGGCCGCCACACATGGAGAGGGAGCAGCATGAGGAACATAGGCGGTGTGAGTCAAAGTGTGGATTTGGGTCAGAGTAATAACCCAAACACAACACCAACAAAGGACTATGAAAATGTGCGAGTGGTGGTTTACCTCCGCGGTGTCCAGAGAGGATGTGCTGAGGAGGGGGAGAAGGGATCTACACCAACAGGGTGATGCAGCACATAATGCACCTGCATTGTCCCATACAACACGGACAGACGAAGCTGACAATCGGCCATGCTACATGACCAGCTGAGATAGGGCCCAGCCATGGTGCATCCCCATGTCATACGAGTGGGCTAATGGTAAGGTGTTTCACCATGCCATATTGGTGGCTCA
>Ga0307518_10002142_pt1 | contig 14486 bp, 12 predicted proteins | sample 25_EM_MG_FD_203889 | JGI IMG/M metagenome (GOLD analysis project Ga0307518, IMG submission 203889) | Populus trichocarpa ectomycorrhiza microbial communities from riparian zone in the Pacific Northwest, United States - 25_EM | ecosystem: Host-associated > Plants > Roots > Unclassified | place...
TCTATCAAATAATAAAAATAATCCAAACATAGATTATTGGGTTCAAGTCTCAACTATAACAAAATTAGTGTTGGTACATGAAATTTGGTTTGAAAATACTTTTCAACATATAATTATTAAACTCCATTTGGTTTAATGAATTATTCTAAAATTTAAAATTTAAAATTTGATTTAGTTTAAATCAATTTTGGTATTCATCTAGCTAAACTCCTTAGATCAAGTTGGATTAATATGTAATCTAATTAACCTAATCAAACTCACATCAACACTATTTAAAAAAAAATATTAAAACAATATTGTTTTTATATAGATGATATATTCTAAATTCAGGTTCGACAACTATGCTTTAAAGTACTTTTAATAGGTTCGTCTCCCAGCACGTGCGACTGATGTGGCTTTCCATGCAAATGTTTCAGGTTTTTAGAACATGTTTGTATTTGCGGTGGAAAAATATTTTTCTTCAAATTAATTTTTATTTAATATATTTATATTGTTTTAATATGCTGATATTGAAAATAAATTTAAAAAAAAAACATTTTAATAAATTTTTAAGTAAAAAATATTTTAAAAAATAATTCCTATATAATAACAAACTGTTCCTTAATAGCTTTAACTGTTTGATCACCAATCCCGCCAATAGAATCCTTTGTTGAACGTTAGATATTTGATCGGACAGATGATAATCAATAATGAGCATTGGCTAAGCTTTTTTACCGCACGTGTGGTCTGTATTGGAGACCTACAATATAAAATTGTTTAAAGAAAAATCACATAAATAAACCATTATTCTTGCCTTGATCATTTAGGATATTTTATCTTTGAAATAATAAAATTAAAAATTAAAAAAAAATGTTTTTTTATGATTTTTTTAATGAGATGTAAGTAGTCTTTGCTATTTTTAAAATTATTAACTATTTTTTTTCTAAAAAACCAAAACAAAAAACAATTAAAAAAATAAAATTTATAAAGTAAATCAATAAATTTTTGTTATGTTTTCTTCAAATAATAATTAGTGTTTCTCTACTTTAATCCTTCTAAATACACTAAATTAATTTAGGTTAATATAAATTCCAACCGATGTAGCTAGATTGAAAGAAAAATGAAGGTTCTAGATAGTTAGATGGAGACTTATCATAGGGATATGTTATTAACAAATCACACAGAAAGCCTAACATATATATTTATAGATTAGTAAGACAAAGTTAAGCTTCATAAAAGCTTGATTGTGTCATACCATCTCAACTCAATAGTTTAGGTTGTTATGTGAGGTCTCAAAGTATGATTTATATTATTCTCTCACACACCTCTCAAGAAAAAGTCTTTTGGGTTTGAAACACGTATAGCCCCACACTATCTTGTGCTTAATTTTTATCAAATAAATGGGGATGATGAGATTCAAACTCGTGATCACTTGGTTATCAAGACTTTGATATCATGTCAAAGAACCATCTCAACCCAATAACTTAAGCTGTTAGGTGAGGTCCCAAAATATAATTTATATTATTCTTTAACACCAACAACTTGGAAATAAAAGGTTATTGTTACCCATCTTGGGACCTCGCATAAATATACAAAAAAAAATAAAAAAGGGTTCGAAAAAAATACATTAGTGAAAAAAACATGAAAAATGTCCAAAACAATTGTTAAAGATTGGTTGAGGAAAATCAAAATACCCAAAGTTGAAAATTTGATAGCTCAATTTTGACCTATAAAAGCCCTATTAACAAGAAAAATTTAATTCGGGAAGAGAAATTTAAAATTGGATGTTTAATAACTTAATTGAAATTTTGCATGGTTTAATTAAATTTATTAAGGATTTAATTGCAAGAAAAATTGGTTTTCAAATTCCATTTAGGCTCTAATTGGAAAAAAAATGAAGTTCAGGGGTTGGATTGCACTTTTGAAAAGGTAATTTAGTCAAATCGGAGGCTTAATTGCATAAATATTAAAGTTAAATAGGCAATTAAAGACTTGATTGAAGAAATTCAAAATCAATGATCAAACCATAAAAGACACGAGACTTTAGAGACTTAAATCAGCAAACTTAAGGGCCAAATTGAAGACAATTAAAAGTTTTATGGTCAATTGAGAGTCAATTTGCATAAATAAAAAATCAAGGACCTAATTGAAAAAGATGTTGAACTTTATGGCTGATTATTAAGTTTGACAGGTGCGAAACTGCATGAGATTAAAAGTTTTTTGGGGTTTTAATATTATGATTTTGGTTTTTGATCCGAGATCCATTTTGATGAAATCGTAATTTGTGAGTGCTAACCGAAGTGAATGGATGTCAGATTCTTTATCCTTAAATGATTTCCAACCTTTTTATGCTTTTGGTTTCTTGAAATCTAGTCCGGATTAGAATTCTTGTTGCTGGAATTGGTTTGAATGTTCTTCGGTGTTCTTGATTTTTTTGTATTTAATCTGTTTTTGGTATAAAAAAATTGTGTTTTTTTATTTTTTAAAGTTTGATTCATTTTAAGCTTTAATTTCAGTTTTGGTTTGGTTTTCTAGTCAAATCAATGTTTTTTGTTCGGTTTATGGTCGAGCTAAAGATTTCAGGTCAACCCAATCAGGTCAAAGAGCTTTTAAAATTAATTTTTTGTTTAAAATTAATTTTTTTCTGCTTTTAGATCATTATAATATATTAATATAAAAAATAAACTTTAAACAAATAAAAAAATATTATTTTAATATATTTTAAAATTTTAAAAAAATTAAAAACAATTATTACCACAATTTTAAATTGTAATATAACAATATAAAAAAAAATTTCAAAAATAAAAAAATTATTATTTTAATATATTTTAAAATTAAAAACTTTAAAAACAATACCACGATTTCAAAATCCTAATTCAAACTCAACGTCATTAATGTCCTGTAAAAAAAAAAAAAATTTAATAAAAATAATTCACTCGAATCGATCGGATTGATTGCTTGTAGATATTATCCATCAATTTAAACTCGATCAGTCCCTATATCTTGTCTGACAACTCTGCAGCAAAAAATTAAGAAATTTTTATCATCAAGTAAAAGCCATTCTTGATTCTACGTTACTTCGAAAGTTAAGAACTCGAATTGACCCGATGATGTATGAGTTTAAACCGAGTAATCTAACAATGCCCTCTAAGCTATGCAACAAAGGTTGTATAAGCGCTCAAAGCGCGTCCCCCTGTGACCATGCAACTTTATCATCATCCCCTGGACAAAGCAAAAGCGATTCTCCTTCATCACTCTCTCTCTCTCCCTCTCCCCACCATGAAACTTTCTTGAAACTCCAAACATCCAATTCCATGGCAATTTAATTTCATTCGAGGAGGAATTGAAATAACTCAAAAAGAAAAAGAAAAAGAAAAAGAACAACTCTTTTTCCAAAATATGGTTTCCCTTCAAGATTCCCACTCTCAATACTCCACTCCAAATCGCTTCCCTTTAACCTCAGCCTCTCCTTCCCCTATCAAAATCCACCGACACGCCGGCCGTTCCATGCGGACCATCCGCTCTACTTTCTTTCAGACAAGCTCCAGCTCCTTCGCTTCACTTCCCAACAACTCAGCTGCTTCAACTCCCTTCGATTCTGAAAACTTAACTGAGTCTGTCATTGACATGCGACTCGGCGAGCTCGCGAAAACCTTAAACCAAAATAGCAATGGCAATCATGGCAGTTTTAAGAAAAAGTTGTTGTCGACGTCGTCTTCCTCGGAGGAGGAGTTTCTTGATATTGCAGAAGCTTTTTCTGATTTTTCTGGCTGCAGCTCAGATATTTCTGGAGAACTGCAACGTCTTGCATGCTTGCCATCGTCTCCAATGCGTGATGGTGAAGTGGAAGGGTGTAAGGAGAAGAACCCATCAATGGAAATTGTAGCTGAGCCTTGTCATGGGTTCTTACAAAGGGAATCTTTTTCCACGGAAATCATTGAAAGTATTTCTCCGGAGGATCTTCAGCCGACGGTGAACATCTGTGTTGACGGGTTACAGTCTCCGTCGATTACTGTTAAAAGATCTGCTGCGGAAAAGTTGAGGTTTTTGGCAAAGAATAGAGCGGATAACAGGGCGTTGATTGGTGAATCGGGGGCGATTTCTGCTTTAATCCCGTTGCTTAAACAAAGTGATCCGTGGGCGCAAGAACATGCGGTGACGGCCTTGTTGAACTTGTCATTGTACGAGGAGAACAAGAAGAGGATTACGAATTCGGGTGCGATTAAGTCTTTTGTTTATGTGCTTAAAACTGGGACTGAAAATGCTAAGCAAAACGCGGCGTGTGCGTTACTTAGTCTGGCTTTGATTGAAGAGAACAAAAACTCGATTGGAGCTTGTGGAGCGATACCGCCATTGGTATCGCTTTTGATTAATGGTTCAAACAGGGGCAAGAAGGATGCACTGACCACATTGTATAAGATTTGTTCGATAAAGCAGAATAAAGAGAGGGCTGTGGCTGCTGGGGCAGTTAAGCCATTGGTGGGGATGGTGGTGGAGGCAGGGGCAGGGATGATGGCGGAGAAGGCAATGGTGGTGTTGAGTAGTTTGGCTGCGATTGAAGAAGGGAGAGAAACAATCGTTGAAGAATGTGGGATTGCTGCACTTGTTGAGGCTATTGAAGATGGTTCTGTTAAAGGGAAAGAGTTTGCTGTTGTCACTTTGTTGCAATTATGTAATGATAGTGTTAGAAATCGCGGCTTACTTGTCAGAGAAGGTGCAATTCCTCCTCTTGTTGCGCTTTCGCAGAATGGGAGCATTCCCGCCAAGAACAAGGTAAATTCTTGTTGATTCTGATGGTTTCAGTACTAGTTTTTACAGCTTTTCAAGTTAATTTTGATCCCAGTAGTCATTAGTTAGAGTTATTAATGTTTTGATTGGAGTGGTATTGATGGTGGGGGTGGTGTTGGTGCAGGCTGAGAGGCTACTTGGGTACTTGAGAGAACCAAGGCAAGAGTCTGCTGCTGCTTCATCTTCAAGCCCTCAAAGAGGTGGTGGATTTTGATCTTTTTTACTATTCTTAGAGGTAATTACTAGTACTGATTAGAATGAGTGGTTGGCTGTTCTTGGTGTGTATATATATGTAGTGTTTTTTGCATGGTTTGTACAGTGTGGATGATAAATTGGATGGAATGATTAGTAAATGGGAAATTAGGGGAAGCTAGGGAGAAATACTCATAGACTGACTTGGTTTAGATGTACGAGTTTGACTTGAACTAAGTTTTGGAAGTTGGGGGGTTTGTGATTCTGATGGAATTTCCACAGGAGGATTACTTGTTTGATTTGCGGGTTTTGGTTGGTTGATGATGGGAATTTGGGCTTGTTCCTTGTGTATTGTTTGGATGACCCAAATTCTGTTTACTGATTGTTCTTGTTTAATTAAACTAGTGAAGATAAAAGAGCGTGCTCCTTCTTGCAGCATGTTTTTATTGCATCTTGTAGCTTGGATTCCATGTATGTTGTGTTGATTTCAGCTTTGCTAGTGGGCAATCTAGATTGACTAGATCTGAAGATTGTGAACATTTTCTGTTCTCTTGATCTCTCTCCTCGTGGCACTAGATCTTCTGGGATTTTCACCCAGCATGGTGAATTCTCCCTTAGAGATGTCTCTGGTATCAGAAAAATGCAATCTTGTACCTTGTATGGTCATGTGCTTTCTGTCTGATAAAGAACAGGCAAGAAATCTTTAAAATCTTATAATGTTGATAAGGCCTCGTGCAAGTTCACTCAGTCAAGAATTACCCCAAGTGAATGATTTTGCATCGGCAATCTGTGTTCATTTCCTCCTTTGATTACCATTTTTGTTGCTCAGAATTTCTGCTACCAGAAGGAAGGCAATGGTTTCATGCCTTCACCATTGTTGAAGGGTTTGAATCTAAGGTCAAGAGAAGAGTTAATATTTATTTGATGGAAGCGCATGAATATGTATGTCATGCATGGTAGGCCCCTTTGATCTCCTTGTCTTTGGTGTGGAGTCGTTTTTTGTGCTATGTGCTTTCCATCCCCACCTATGTGTCTGCTGTACTTCCTTTGATGGGAGTACACTGTTGTGTGGTTAAATTGCGTTTTGCTGCTTTCACAGTTTTAAAATTGTTAGGTTAATCAATATGAATCATAGTTTTTAAAACTATCTTTTCAAATCTTAAAAGAAATCTTTATTTGTATTTGCAGTTGAAAAGTGTTTTTTTTTTTAAAAAAATTGATTTTTTTTTTGTTTTGTTGATGTTAAAAATAAATTTTTAAAAATAAAAAATAAAAAATTATTATTTAAATATATTTTCAAATGAAAAATATTTTAAATAATAACTATTATCATAATATTAATCAAGTTTCATTGTTTGATTGTTGTGATAGTGTTTATTGTTTGAATTGTTTTTTATTTAAAAAAATATTAAATTAATGCTTTTTATATGAGTTTGAAGAACTTATATTAACAACAAAAAAAAATCTTGAAAAATATAATTTTTTTATATTTTCAATTCAAAAACATCTTTAAATATCACTCTCCAACATAATATCAATATCAACACTGTCTTTGGGATAAAATTGTTTGGGATAACAGTAGAAGTAGTTTTTTAAAAAATATAAAAAATAATAATTTTTTATTTTTAAAAATTTATTTTTTATAGCAATAAATATTTAAAAATTAAAAAAATATATATTTTAAAAAAGACTCCCCTCTCAAACACCGCAAAGTAAGTAGGATGGCGGTGCATCGCAACAAGAGCATAAAAATAAGCCTCGGAGAAAGCCACCAACCACTGAAATCGCACCATGGATTTCCTTGCAGCATTTTATGAACTTTCCCTGTCGTTGTTCAATGTATAGCAGCTGGCAGAGCAGTTATGTGTTGTCCTGCTACTTGCTAGGGTTTTTGATATTTTATAGAAAACGGGCTCAAAGGGACCAAATTCTGGGCGCTCACTGACATGATTTTTTGTTTGTTCTTCTTCTTAATGAACAACTTGCTTATTATGGAAAGGTTAGGCAGGCAGCCATCCTCTCACCAGCAACAATCCTTTGCTGTTGAAGTATATTTCCCCTCGAGAGTAGCACAGCTGAGAAAAAAAACTTGGGAAAATATCATACAAATAAGAGCAACAAGTTGAAATTCAATACATTATTCTCAGCAGTGTAACCTTAAAAGAAATCAAAGGGTTGCATGCAACCTTTAAATCCTTTTTTTTTTATGATTTTAATATACTAATATTAAAAATAAAAGAAATTTAAAGAAATTATTTTAATTTATTTTTACATGAGAAGTAATTTTAAAAAATTTCATGCGCTAAATTACCAAATACCGACAGAACTTAAATTTTACCAGCTGTGTTATTTTTATATATAAAAAAAAGCCTCTGGATTTGGACCAATATATGTGAGAGTAGTGAAAACATTTTCCTGTGTGTTTTGACCAGCTAATCAATAGCTAGATGATTTCTGAGGAAAGGGATGCTCTTATCCTATCAGTTTCTGCTGCCGCCACAAACTTCCCGGTCATGGCAAAATATAGGTATTTAATGAAGGGAACAGCCGAAAATCAAGACCCTTTTTGGGCTTCAAGTATTTCGTTGCCAAGGTTGGCTCCCATGTCTGCAAAATGGCAGTTTGTGAAAATGAAAAAGGATATTATAGACCTGGAATTATTGCTGGATAAGGACCTGGAGAAATTTGATTGAGTATATCGTTTAATTAACATTTATATTATTTTTTTCTCTCAAAAGATCTCAGTTCAAACCGAGCTCGATTTAGCAGGTTGACCCTGAAAATCCATAACTCAAAGCATTATCCATTATCCAGGTCGAGTTAAAGTTAAACACGAAAAGATATTGACTTGGTTAATCTGGCTAGATTGACTCGTGATCATTGACCTAGTTGAGTTGATTGTGAAACTAGAATGATTTAGCTGCAAGATATCATTTTAATAAAAATAATCCAGCTATCTGGACATTTTTCTGAATCAAACCCTCTATTTTCGAAACAAGAAACGACAAGCCCACTTGAACATTCCTATCTTCACTGACCCAAGTGTGAACTTCCCGAGGTAGTCAGCGAAGTTCATGTCCAGCCGTTTCATGGCCGCAATCTCAAAGCTAGTCCAAGGTAAGTGAAGATTGAACGTAGTCAAAATAATTAAGTGTCGGTTCCTCCTTCTTATCCTTCCACGCGGTTGTTTGCTGGGTTGCGAGCCGATTTGAAGCTTTGTAAAACACGAAGGGTTAGTACTTTAAGCAAATAACTAACTCCACAGGAAGTTGATCGAGAAAGATTCATTGTTATAGCTACATGGCTCATGCATCATTCAGTCAATTGGCAACAACATGCTGCCCTAGTTTTATTCATTAAAGTAACAATAGAGCTGTTTAATTGTAACTAACATATGTAATTGCAACCTAGGGTGTTAAAGGCAATTCTTTTATGCAGATTCAACTTGGTACTTGGATTTTTCTTTCTTTCCTCTAAATAATCTTGGTTTGTAGCCATCCTCTAGTAGCTTTTCGACCTCCTCAAATTGCAGGCCTTTAGTTTCAGGCACTAAGAAGTATATGAACGTGAGGCTAATGGTAGAAATTCCGGCAAATAAGAAGAATGTGCCACCGGCACCAAGAGCTTCGGTGAGAGATAAGTATGATTCGCTGACAATGAGATTTGAACACCAATTGGACACAGCAGCAATACCTCCACAAACACCTCTATATCTCAATGGATAGATTTCTGAGTTCACAATCCATGGCACGGTTCCCATTCCAGGAGAATAGGAAATGATGTATAGTCCGAGGAGTATGACGGCAAGAAATCCGAATCTGCTCGGGCAACCCTTCTCGAAAAAAACACGTTTTTCTGCACGGCAGTCACCCCTGATAGCCTTGGTTGAATCCAGGCATGCTCCAGGATGGATCTGTTCATGTAAAAAAAATCATTATCGGTGTCAGGTTGATAAACTTGTACACTTCAAAATGTTATTAAAGGATATTATAGTATGATCAAATTAACAGTAACAACTCACTGAACGTAGCAAGGGTTCGTGTAGAAAAATTAAGTAATTCAGCATGCACAATGTATAGCCAAACAATTGAGAAAGTGAAAGAACTAACTTCACTGACTGCATTAGCACAGAACCCACAATCAGCTTTCAAACAAGTCATGCAGCTCCACCTTGATGCATCCGAGGCTGTCAAGAAACGCGGACAAGTAGAGTTTGTTCCAAAGTGGGCTGTCTCAATCCCACTAACTTTAGGAGCATGATTAGAAGCTTCAATAAACACAACAGATAAGATCACGAGGAAGGAGATGATTCCGATCATTGAAATAATCATCAACCTTCTCCTTCCATATCTGTCGACAAAACACATGCTAACAATGGAGCCAACCGCATTTAGGCCAGAAGTAATGAGAGAGAGTGTCAAGGCAACTGAGTTCGAAGCAAATCCGGCGAACTGAACTATAGTTGGGGCATAGTACATGACTGTATTTATACCCACAAACTGCTGAGCAACTTGAACAGTGATACCTGCATAGAGTCCCCTGCGAACTACCTTGTTTTTAAATGCACCCATCACTTTAGTTATCATGCCCTCTCCAATAGCAGCTTCATCAGCCTTCTCGGCTTCAACGGATGATTTCAAGGCATTCAACTCCTGTTCAACTTCATGAGCAGGATAGATTTTCTCCAAGATTGCCCTTGCCTCATCTACCCTGTCCTGAATATCAAAAACACATTGCAGTAGCACAAAACATCTTAGAGTGGACTGACTGGTCCATGAGGACATCATCGTTTTTGCGAGATAACAAATTTCAGTGTTTTATAATAGATTTAAACAAGTGGGGAGTTTCTTTAAGAAGCATGATCATAACCTTTCTGTAGAGCCATCGAGGAGATTCAGGAAGTGATAGCATCAACACAAATTGAACCACAGCTGGGACTCCAGCAACTCCAAGCATCCATCGCCAGGTTCCAGGAGCCTGAAACATGATTTTGAGACATTAAAACTTTGTTTGACTTCGAGAGGTTAAGGAGCAAGTAGTGATTGTCAGAACACATACCTTGGTGAAACCAAGATTGATAAGATAAGACAGAAATTGTCCTCCAGTAATTAGCAATCCATTTGTGCTAACAAGAGCGCCTCTAATTCTTGCAGGTGAAGCTTCCGAGATGTAAAGAGGAGCAGTCATGGATGCCATTCCCACTCCCAAGCCAACAAAAATCCTTCCGATAACAATCACCCAAGGTTTTGGAGCTACAGCCATGACAACTGCACCAAAAAAGAACACAACATCGGCACCTAAAATTGCCACTCTCCTGCCCCACCTGTCATTAATATATCCACCAAACGCAGCACCAACAATAGCTCCCGCGACAGCCATACTCACTATGGTTTCCTGCCGATATGAAACAAACTTATCAAAGCGAGAACATAGATGATCCCAAATATCTCTTATCTCTTTCTCTCAAGAGAACAACATAGTAAAACATATTTTAACTCACCTGCAGCCATGTTTTTCTGTCAACATCTTCGAAATCGTCACGAATGTACAGCAATGCACCAGAAATAACTCCTAAAAATTGCCATAACAAAAGACTCATTACTATGTTTTAATAAATCACAAAGACCACAAATTAAAGCAAACTTATAAGAGACAGACAGTCTTGAAAACCCATCCATGCTACTAATAAAACCTATCCAAGAGTTGAATTTTTTACCTGTATCGTAACCAAACAGGAGCCCTCCAATGCCAGCTGAAAGTGCAAGCCTCATGATATAAGGAGTCTTCCATACAGTCCTCCAGCACTCTGTAAACTCTGTCTTGTCAGCAGTGGCAACACCTCCTTCCACCATTTTTGCTGATGGAAGTAAATTTCAGAGGAGCTAACTGATAAATTGAGATACAATCTGCAAATTCACAGCCCTGAAAATTATCAGAACCTCATAAACACCTCTTTACAGTAAAGTCAATCGACGCTGACAACTATTGACACAAAGCATCAAATTCCTATGAAAAAATAAGATAAAACCTCGAATAGATCAAATTAAGAATCTTCACTATCTATAATGCCAAGCAGACTATTAATCCTACATCAAACAACAGATCAAATCTATCTAATAAACAAATGTAAATCAAGAATCCTTCATATATTTACACTCTCTCTGTCTTACTTCCTTGTCTCTGGGAAAAAAATTAAACACAAAGATTCTTTCAAATTATGCTTTGATTATCTTAATTATAACCACGCAGAGTACATTCAAAACAACCCAAAAAGAGAAAAAACAAAATGAAACCTGTTACTACCTTCACTATAGACTGTTTATCTTCTTCTTCTAAACCCTTTTCTGGGTGCAAACAATGATGCCTTCTGTTCAAATGGATATGCCCATAGTACTAGTCCTAAATATACACTATACTTTCATGACATGACACGGAAAGAGATAAAATTTGGTAATGTTGATTTATCAAAAAATAAAAAAGAAGAAGGTGATATTGACTTGGTTTTCTTGATTTTTGGATCATGTAATTAATACAGTATTTAAGGATTCCTAGAAGAAGTCTGACACATGTAAATTTTTTGACAGGGTGATGTTATCTTGTAAACAAATTCCCTCCTATAAATGGATAAATTATGTGTGTATGTGAAATTATATCCTTTTTTGTGAAATTACCTTTCAAAATCTCAACCGTTAAATTTGTGAAACCTACTACTGCAAAACAAAGATAAATAGGTGAGAATCAAAATAAACGCATTGAATAACCAGGGGTTTTTAAAAAATCGAGTAACCAAAAAAAAATTAACTGAAAAAATCAATCGAGCATAAAAATCATGAAAATTAATTAAAAAATATTATTAAAAAAAACATCTTGGTTTAATTTGGTTTGGTTTATATCCAAACTGAACTTTTCGTGTCTTGAATTTTTCTCTGTTGTAAGCCTAGAAATGCTTTTATTTACAGATATGTCTAGTATTTTGCTCTCACCATGTAAAAAAACTATCATTTCTAGGTTTGATGTAATTTAAAAAAAATAATAATATATGAAAATGACATTTGAAAATCACATCAACTTTTCTGGAGATACCTCCTTCCGTGTTTGAATGGTCATAAACTTTCTTAAAAGGAAAACATGTGTTCTATAAATATTCTCTTGATTAAATAATTTTAAGAGAAGAATCTTCTCATTCATGACAAACAAAAATGGCCCCACACCAGCATCAAGTTTGGCCGAAAGGAACGTTTCCTTTTCCCCCCCTCTTTTTTTCTCTCTTTTTTTTTTTGGTTTCCACGCATGAATCTTATGGATAAGTAGTATTGTGGAAAAATTGGTGTTTTAGTCAAAATAATAATATTAGTTATTGTGTTATATCATGGTTATTACGGTAATAGACAGTGTTATTGACCTAGAAAATTACTGTAGTTGTTTTTTATAGCCCCACATAACCATGCATTAGCCATAGAATAAGTTGTGGAAACAAAGCACTGCAAATTGTTATCTTTCAATTGAATATTATATCAAAAGAAATCAAAGAAAATTTCAATGAAAAATATGATAGTTCCTAAAGGGACTTCCTTTTATGTGCCCTAAAAGTGCTGTGAGTCCAAAGTTGTGTGTTCTTCTCAATCTTCTGCAGATAGGAGGCAGTGGTCTGCATCAAGAACTTCCTTCTCTTTACATGCATACAGACCATGGAGTTGAACCTGCCTCTCTGCTTTCTTTGTTGGCACCTTGTCAATGGATTGGGATGAGAAAAAGTAATGTCAGAGCTTAATTGAGATTTCAAGGATGCCCTTTTCCCATCTTTAGAAGATTTTTCTAATTTTGTGCTCATGCTTCTCTTTTATCTATCGATTTTGCTGATTCAAATTTAAAACCAGAAATCATGAGGTAGCTTTTGCACCAAATTGTGAACAATACTAGTAAAATCCCTTCATTTTCGTGGAGACAAAGGACATAATTCACATGGAAATAATAAAATCTTGTTTGGGCTGTGCTTTGATAATAGTAGAGCTCATCAGCATGTTCATAGTAGCAAGAACTTAAACTAACATGGAAATTAAAAATGATTACAGAACAGGAGGAAACCATTATTACAGATACCCAATGAGATACAAATAAATGCATCAGCAACATTAAATAATGTCGATGGCAAAGCACTGTCTGAGATAATGTGGCAAAGCAGTCTAGCTATATAATGCTAGAAAAGGGTGTTTTTTTCCCGCGTTAAATTCAGACAGAAACGGCTCCTTTTGTGTTTTTACCGAATAGTTTTGGTCTGAACCCAGACTTTAGCATCTTCTCAACCTCCTCGAATTGTAGACCTTTGGTTTCAGGTACCAAGAAGAAGATGGCGATAAGTGCAAGGAAAGAAATTCCAGCGAATAGCAGGAAGGCTCCGGCAACGGTGAGGGTTTCAGTGAGTGTTAAGAAGGTTAGACTCACAATCAGATTTGAAGTCCAGTTCGCCACTGCTGCTATTCCTCCACCTACACCCCTATATCTCAGTGGATATATCTCCGAGTTTACGATCCACGGCGCAGTTCCCATTCCAGGCGAGTAGGAAATAATGTACAAGCCGAGAAGTATAACCGCAAAGAATCCAATTTTGCTTGGGCAGCCTTCCTCAAACCAAACGCGTTTTTGCGCAAGACATGATCCTTTTAAATCCTTTTTTGAAACTAGGCAGGCTCCAGGATGGTACTATCACAGAAGAATACACATCAAATTAGTGTTAATAAATCTTAATCCAAAAACTTTCAATCTGTAACCGTTTATTCAACAAGTTTCTGATAATTAAAATGTTAACCAGTTTAGGTGAGGTTCTAGGAATAAGTTTATATTACTCTCTAACATTTAGTATCAATTTCAGAATTGGCCAAAAACAGGGCGAGGGATGAATAGACTTACTTGGTTTTCAGCATTGGAACAGAAAGAACATTGTGCTTTCAAGCAACTCATGCAGTCCCATTTATTTTTATTTACATTAGAGAAATAACTTGGACATGTAGAGTTGGCACCAAAATGTGCAGATTCTACTTGACTAATCCCCGGAGAATGGATGGAAGCTTGTTGAAACACGATCGCGAGAACCACAAGGCAAGTAATGATGCCGAACATTGAGATAATCATCAACTTTCTCCTCCCATATCTATCAACGAAAAGCATACTGATGATGGAGCCGAGAGCATTGAGGCCAGAAGTAACCAGAGAAAGGGCTAAGGCCACTGATTTTGAAGCAAATCCAGCAAACTGAACTATGGTCGGGGAATAATACATGACAGTATTGATGCCCACAAATTGCTGAGCAACTTGAACTGTAATGCCTGCGTAGAGTCCCCTGCGGACAACAGGGTCTTTGAAAGCACCCTTTACTTTAGAGAGTGTGGTTGTTCCAATAGAATCTTCAATTTCCTTTTCTTTTTGAACGGATTCTTTCAAGGCATTTATCTCATTCTCAACTTCATCAGGAGGATATATTCTCGCGAGAATAGTTCTTGCCTCATCAACCTTGTTCTGTAGGGGGGGGG
>Ga0307518_10002143_pt1 | contig 14486 bp, 8 predicted proteins | sample 25_EM_MG_FD_203889 | JGI IMG/M metagenome (GOLD analysis project Ga0307518, IMG submission 203889) | Populus trichocarpa ectomycorrhiza microbial communities from riparian zone in the Pacific Northwest, United States - 25_EM | ecosystem: Host-associated > Plants > Roots > Unclassified | place...
AAAGGAGGCTGCCCCCAAATCGATGGAAAGGCTTCTAAAAGAGAAGCAAAGCCAAACCAAATAGTATCGAAGTAAACCAAACCAGCCCAGCGCTGGAAATTGCAAGGCAGAGGGACAGAAAAAAAACTATATTAAAAAAGAGTGTAAAGGACAAAAGTCAAAGCCAAATGCATCAAGGAGGATCTCTTGAGCATAACAGTAATCCAATCGACTGTAGGGGAAGGGGAGCAGGAAGGGATGCAAACACACAATATCAATGCAAGGAAAACTACCAAAAAAGGCAGTAAACCAAATGAGAAAACCTTGCAGCACTCAAGGTGAGCGCAAATGGTACAAATCATTGATAGAGTAGTGAGGAGCCACCAGAAATTCAGACCAGAAGCATGCATAGAGATGACAAAAAGAAAAATAAATATAGGTTCCAAACCAAATTCAATGCAAAGAGAAGGATGACATAAAAAAGAACAGACCAACACGAAACAAATGGTAAGGTCTTAAAAAGCACCCTTGAAACGAAGGTATGAAAGGCTGTTAAAAAACCAAAAAAATAAGATTTGGGAAGCCAAACAAACAAAGAGATGACATGGCGATGTTCCTAAAACACCTTGAAAAAGAGAAACTTGCCGAGTAAGGCACAATCAGTTGTTAAAGCTCTTCTGAAAAGAGTGAGACCACCAGCAAGACAACCTTGCTCCTAACCAAGAAGGCCCCGTGGAAGAGAAAAGAACGACACAATGATAATATCCATAAAAAGGCGACCAGAGAGATCGACCAAGAATTAACCTTGAGGGAAAATATCAAAGCCCATGACAACAATATATAAATAAGAAGCCAAACAAAAAAGAATGACAGAGAAAAAATGTAGGGTGGAAAAGCAAAGTAATTTGCAAGAAGAAAAGCAAAAGTAACAGTGAAAGCAGCGCAGGCAGAAAAGGAAGCCATTTAACAAAGGAGGAAAGAAAATACACAACGCATCCTTAAATCGAAGCAACAAAACAACACAGGGAACGATATACACCCAAAACAATTTAGCGCAACGGCAGAAAACAAAAAAAAATCCATATTGGAAAATAAACAAAGCAAGGCAACATAGTAGATGCAAGTGAAAGAAAGTGAGGTGAGTTACATAAGATAAAGAATCCGCAAACCTAATAGGTCACCAAGGGCACCGACGCAGAGGCAAACTAATCCTGTTAAGCAACACACTGCTAGAAAAACAGTCACCATCTGAGACAACTAAAAACTCAGAAATAAAAAAAGCATAGAGCCAAAAGCACATTAAAAGGGAGAAGAAACAAAAACAAAGGGTAAAGATAAAAACAATGTGGAAAAATTGCAGGAAAAAACAGATAACCGATTGAAGAGAGACAGCAACTGGAATAATATATTTCCTGAAAAGCAAGAAGCTGCAGAAACAAATCAGTAATGAAATGATGAACTTGGAGCAACTGAGTATAAAAAAAAACCAAAAACATTAATTTAAAAACACACCCAATGCGAAAAAAGCAACAACAAAAGATGGAAATTAAAACAAACTGTTAAAACAACAAAAACCTACCAGGGAACTGCAATTGGGAAAGAAATTGACAGTGGAAGAGTTGAGAGTAATGGTTGGGAAGGCCTCTCTCAAAAACACCAAGCCTATCTCACACCATCTTCAAAGCAAAATGAGAGGGGTGCCTATAAATCATGTACAAATTGAATTTAAAAAAGGTGCAGCCTAGCTGCATAGGAAAATACTGAAGAATAAGACTAAAATGACAAACACAAATTGTGCTAAAGAATGAGCAAGGGAAAAAAACGCATCTAGTTTCATGAGAATCGGGAATGAACAGTTCCTAGAGAGACCAACCAACTTGAAACACCAACCAAACTTCATGAGAGAAAAAAACATGTCATGTCCAAGCCAAAAACCGCAGCTCTCCCAAGTCATGATTGATGACAAACCAACACAAAGTGGAAGAGTGCATTTAATGCACAATCATGATAATGACAACAACTTGCATTTCAATTCCAAACCCATGTATGAACTAAAGCCATGCCTGGAAACCATCACAACAACAACACAGCAACAACCTAGCCAATCACAAAGCAAGCCGATGTATGAAAGAACCAAACACCCAGCAAATTTCACACGCCTTGAAAATAGTACAGGGTTAGACAACCCCCAAGAAAGAAGATAGATCCACTAATCAACAACAGCTGATCATCCAAGACCCGTCGATCCATAAAAAATGAAATTCCCAGCCACACACACCACACTATTGAAATCCACATGAGTTTACTCTCTGTGTATAAGTAATATCACCACGAATTAGTTTATATATATATGATCCACAAATGATATTTCTTTTCGCAATGCAAGAAATGATAGAATAAGAAACAAACTTCCTTGTCACCTAAACCAACATTTGAAAGGTCAAGTTGTGTTTATCTTGATTATTCTTGAATTTGGTGTTGAATGCTATAGATGTAAACAATTCTGCACAAATTTCTGCTAGTCTGTGTGTTGTAACCCACCAAATCAAGGATTAGATTAGCATAGCATAGCTCTGAAGGATTCGAAATTATATATATATATATATATACACATTCCACGAGAGAGACCTTACCGGGCTTGGATTGATGCCGAAAACTCCCATGCCGGATTAGTCAAAGACGGATGGTCGGCCTGTTGAGATTAGGAAATAGGAAGGCCCAGTGACATAAGCTAAGCTTAATTGTATGTGGGCTTAGTTTGGTTGGACGTATTTATAATATAGAGGGCCACAGCCATTAGAGTCCTAATATTAATAAAAATAAACGAGGAGTCCGTCCGGCCTCCTACTCAACTACCAAAAGTCAACCAAAGAAACAAAATCCCCTTTCATTTTCTTTGCAAGCTATAAATGAACTGTCGGTCGGTCATATAAAAACCAGGTCGCGTTAAAAGCACTCTAAATTACATACTGCCATTTATCAAATAGTTAGTCAGTCTCTGCACAGAGATAGAGATCGATCATGTCAGGAGGAGGCATAGCTCGTGGTCGTCTTGCTGAAGAGAGAAAGGCATGGCGTAAGAATCACCCTCACGTATGTTCTCTTTCTTCCATCTTTGCCCCTCTAACATCTATTCTGTCTTCGATTGGGTCTTATATTGTGTTTCTTTTTCTTTTTGGTTTAGGGTTTTGTGGCTAAGCCTGATAATGCTCCAGATGGTTCTCTAGATTTGATGATGTGGAAGTGCATTATACCTGGAAAACCCGGGGTTTGTAATTTTGTTTCCCTCTCTTTATCTTTCTCTTGCTTTTTTTTTTGTTTAAAAAATTCTATCTTTTTTTTTTGTATCAAATTGGCGTGAATTTTAATGGGATTCACCATTTCTTTTCGATTCATGACACCAGAGTTTTAATTCTGATTTGTTTGTATAGTAATTAGACTTGTTTATCGCAAGGGTAGTTGAGATTGTTCGAATCACTTAGGATTTATGATTATATAATTGGGGACAGATAAATAATAAAAGGTTTTAAATCAACTGGGGTATTTGGTAGGGGGAGGCTTATTTATTAGGAAATTGGTACAATAGTGTGAGGTTTTGCCAACCTCTTTTTTTTTTGGTTGCTGCGCCAAAAACTACATTCCAAAGGATTTCTTTTGGGTTTAAATGAAGTGTTTTCATGTTCTGGTTTGATATGAGCATCTAATATTCGATTTTTGTTATGTTTTTAGTTTACGAGGAATGGGTTTCTTCATATAGGAGTTGCAATGCCTTGATGGTCCCTTTTGTTTTCCTTCTCATTCCCTTTTTAAGGCCCCTAGCGGCTGAACTTACAGCGTAGAAATGGCATTCATGTCACTGTCCCTATTGGTCGTGGACAGTTCTGTGCAGCTTAAGGCTGCTGAACCTTTTACTTTTTTTAAGTTTGAAAAATGAATATTAATTACATCACTCAATGCCCCACTTTAGAATTTATTTTCAAGATTCTCAGAGACATTGTATAAGATTGGAAAATATGGGAGAACTTAAGAAGTGGGAGATGCTTTTAGGTCATAGCTCTTGTATTGTGCAGATCAATTGGCTTTTTTATTCTTTATGAGAGGGCCTGAGTCATGATTTCTATCTTAACCTTTTTAAGTTGTGTTTGGGGTTGGTTTGATTCATCTGGAGATTGACATGTTCATTGCTGACCTCATTACATAATCATTCCACCCCCTTCTACAAAGAAAGCAAGAGCTGTTTCTAGTTTCTAGGTGTTCTGGAAATGCACTTCCATAAAAGTCAGCATGGTGTGGTTGCTGAAAGATCATCTGAATGATAATGTCCTTAATATGCAGACTGATTGGGAGGGTGGCTACTTCCCCCTCACTCTTCATTTCAGTGAGGACTACCCAAGCAAACCTCCAAAGTGCAAGTTCCCCCAAGGTTTCTTCCACCCTAATGTCTACCCTTCAGGAACTGTGTGCTTATCTATCCTCAATGAGGACTATGTAAGTAGTTGGCTCGCTCTTTCATATGTCACATATTATGTAGCACAGAGTTTCTAAACACTGCAATCTTTTTTCTAGGGCTGGAGACCAGCCATTACAGTGAAGCAAATATTAATTGGCATTCAGGATTTGCTTGATCAACCAAATCCTTCTGATCCTGCACAAACTGATGGCTATCAGCTTTTTGTCCAGGTTTTTTTTATCTCTATACCTCTATTATCAGCTTTGATTTGATCCATTCCATATCGAATTTCTGTATTAAGCAACAGGGCTCTGACTTTGCAGGACCCTGCTGAGTACAGGAGAAGGGTGCGCCAACAAGCCAAGCTATACCCACCTACGCTCTGATGCAATAGTTGCTTCACCATGCCGTCAACTTATTAGTTAGATCCCATCATATGTGTCCAAGCCTGATTTAAGTAGCAGAGTGATTTAGCATGGGTACTAGTTAATTGTGAATTATAGTTACGCTTCCCATTTCTGTATTAAAGGATGTTTTTTACTCATGCTTTGCGACATCCTCCCTGCATTGCAAGTTAGCAACAAGACAACTGTTGAGTATCAAACCTATCTTGATTGCCCATTAAGATTGTTATTTATGCCTCCAGCGAAACAGCACGATATGTGGAAAAGGGTTGCTAGGGAAACGTGACTGATGCTGCTGGAATTGGTTAAAGCAAGTGTAAGCTATGCTATGTTTTTATATATATGAGAGCGTGTATGATATTGAATTATATACTTCCAAGCATGCAATATCATTAAATAAAATTTGATTTAGATGTTAGAGTAGGTTCATGCGTAACTAGTGAAGGAAATTGACTTAGTAGTGTTTATGGGAGGTGGTTTGTGTCTTGTAGGATGGCAAAGGGAGAAGAATGCCGAAGCTGCCGAGTTCTAACCAGAAGCGACATTGATTTTGTTTGGAGTCTATAGGTTTGTTTTTTAAAGTATTTTTTATTTTAAAATATATTAAAATAATATTTTTTTATTTTTTTAAAAAATATTTTTGATATCAATATATTAAAATAATTTAAAAATATTAAAAAAATATTAATTTAAAATAAAAAAAATAAAATTTTTTTAAAAGTATTTTTAAAATGCAATGCCAAAAACATCCTAAGATGTTCTCTGATCTTTTATGCTTATCATCAGAAATTCACAATTGCTTGAAGCTTTCACGTTGATTTATTAGTTTGACTAAACCAGAGGACTATTTAATTCTACTGTGCATATTTCGACATTAAGGTGTGGTCCAATATTCATACGATATTCTGCAATTTATTTGTATTTGACATTAAAGCTTGTCCAATATTCCTTTGGTTTCTACAACTGTATTACGCAATCAGAATCATTTTATTTTTTCGTTGCAAAGAGTCGACCAAACAATGACTTGGAAGTCAACGTACCGGTTATCCCCTTGTTTCTTTGCTGCAGAGGCTGAGTGGTTCACCTTGATTCCCCGCGTCCTGTTGCGTGTTTGTACGTTCTGATGTCCTCAATTAGGGCTTTCAAGTCATTAGAAGACGATCCGCCCTCTTCAATTGTCATCTTCGCGAATGCTGCTAGTCTACTTGCTTGTTTCCTCATCTCAATTGCCTCATCTGTGTCACCCATAACAATTCTCACTGCCTTCTCTATTTTGTCTCTGTTAATCAATGGTGAGTCCTCATTTGCCCACACTTTCCAAGTCTCATTGCCAACTGGCACTCCTAATTTAAGCACCTGAGTTATGAGCTTCTCATTGTAAAACTGCTCTGCAAAAATTGGCCATGTGACCATGGGCTGACCGGCACAAACGCCTTCAAGAATAGAGTTCCAGCCGCAGTGAGTTAAAAACCCTCCAATTGCTGGGTGCTCCAGTATTAGCAGCTGCGGGGCCCATCCCTTTATAATCAATCCTTGGCCACTGTTCTTCAACCTGTCTTCATACTCTTCTGGCAGCCACCAGTCCTGCTGCCGATCCAGGTTGTTATCTTCGTTGTCAGATTTCAGGATTTTTCCTACAGCCCAAATGAAAGAGTGCCTCGACTCTTCAAGTGCACTAGCAATTTCTGATATTTGAATCTTGCTAAATCTGGTCAGGCTTCCGAAACAAATGTAGAGAACGGACTTTGGTTTCTTGGATTCCAGCCAATCCAGGCAGCTATGTTTACGTATTGAAGTCTTGCCACCTCTTTCTAGTCTATCATCAGCATTTCTATTGAACAGAGATACAGGACCCAAGTGCCACGCCTTGATTCCAGTGACTTTTCTGAAATGATCAGCATAGGCTGGTTCTAACTCATAAAAGCTATTCATCAACACTCCAAAGCTCTTCCTCTCAGCCTCCTTCAGTTTATCAAACAAAGCAGAGAAAACTTCGTTTTCGCCTTTGACAATATCCGGTAGTTGTGATCTTGTAATGGTTACTTTGTCTGGCAAGCCTGGGATGACAAATTGTTCTGTCTCAGATGTGACATTGTTGTGAGGTTGATGACAATCAATGCTGTTTGCAACACAAAGATTGAAGAATCCACTGCCATTAAAGGCAAGCCTCGGTATGCCAAGTTCAATGGCAACATCAACAGTCCATGGGAAGAGATAATCAGAGGCAATGCAGTCAGGGCGGTGCTTCTGCAAGATCATTTTAATATGTGGTTGCAGCAATTCTATGCCGTGAAACAGCTTCAAAGTCATTTCAGGGGTCGTTGTGGAGGATAAATTTTCGCAGCCTTCAGGTAAACCAGCTTCTATGCTAGGGAAACGGAGAGTTGCCAACGAAATCTGTCGACCGGATTTGATATCCCGATCAATAGCATTCTTAAACTGAGCGGCATTCATGGTGGTGGTGATTATGGTGACCTTTAATCCATTTCCGGCTAATAGCCTAGCCATGTCCACCATTGGCATCATGTGGCCTGGTGCCAGGTAGGGAAGGAACATTACATGAATTTGTTTTTCTTCTGAATCCATGATCGATAACGAATTGAGAGACCTTGCCAGCGGAGAGGTAAAGGGAAGTGAAGGATTTGAGTAGTTGAGAGAATTGCTGAATTCAAAAGATTGTGAGTTTGTCACCGGCTTCGGCTTGTTTGTAGGATGAGCGAGAAATAGTCACGGAAGGTCCGATTCTGATGTTCCTGATATTTTGACAATCTTTTGACATTCCGTATGACCAGCAGGGAAGTCCTCGGCCCAAACTATATTTCATTCTTCGTAACTTACATTTCGGTCCTTACAGTTATAATTACATTACAATTACAAGAAAAACTAAAGAAAAAATTACATTTAACATCCTGTAGTTTGATACAAATTATGATTGCCTGATTTAGTTTAAAAAAGTACACTTTATATTCTCGGCCAATAAAACTTTTTAAATCTGACAAATTGACTAAACTATCCCATACATGTTTAATGACTTCAGATTTTTCTTCCAGATTCATCTTAACCTTGAAAACCATTGATTTTGGTTTTTTTCAACTCTTAACACTGCCGAATTTTTAATATCTTTTATCTTAATTTGTTTTAATTCTTTAATAAAAACTTTATCTTCTGCATGAACCTCTCTTTCAAAAACATATGTCTTCAATGTTATACTCCTTACCTTTACGAGTATAAATAACACCTACACTCTAATCTTATCTCAAATTACTAGTTTCAATCCTCTAAAAAAACCTTGTAACTTATATCTTCTGAAGGTGGTTATATTTTGTTATCTTTTGAAACTCAACATTATACTCATATATAGATATCTATTTCCTTGTAAATAATATTGATATCACTGAAATAAATATTGTTCATAACCATAAGGAATGAATCTATCATATAACATATGCCTTGTATATGTTCATGATGTATGAGGCTCTCTCCCATTTCTTAATCATGTATCCATTTTAAACTTTAACCATAAAAAGCTCATCTTTTTCTATGTATACTCGACTTGTTTCATCATGTCCTCTTCTATGACACTCGTATATTTTTTAATCTTATTACATTTAGCGATTCAATTAAGAAACTATTCTATCCAAATACCCATTAAAGGTAAAGACTTCTTCTCTTACATGAAACTTATTCGCTTGTTATCTCTCAAGTTATAATAGTATGTTATGATATGCCAAAGATTTACGACTCTTATCAAGTTTGTTTTGACCAAAACCCTTCGCATAGACAAGTAGTTATCTAGGTGGAACTTGAAGAATAGGTTTAAGGTTAGGTCTGCCTTAAAATAAGTCTTCATGCATGTCCATTTCATTTTTCATGATCTTTGTCTATACTTTCTACTAGCCAAATCATGTGTTCCAAGCTATTTGATATTTCTATTATTATTTGCTCTAAATGATATAGCTTTAATGATTGATCTTTTTTTAGAGGATTGAGGCTAGTAATTTGAGATAAGAATATGAATATACAATGTAACGAATCAAATCTATCTCTCAATAATATTCTCATTCGAAATCCAATAATGAATATACATGTTACATTTTGCTAATAAAGTATCTTGAACTTGTTACCGCCATGAAAAAATTGTTCTTCTTAATTGAAATTTAATGAATTGCCTCATCTCTTTCTGATATAATTTCAAAAATTCTATCACTATATCACAATTAGTAAGCTAGTTCATAAATTTATCAACACTTAGATATCCATTAAAATTAAGGATATAAAGTTTTAAACAGAATTCATTCATCTCATAAGAATGTCTTTTAGATCTAATCCTTTCGTAATCAATAAATTTATCTAGCCTTCGCTAATCTTGTACTCTATATTTCCACATTTTTATTTTAAAAAATTAAATATAAGAAAAGTGATAATAATTTAATTGTTCATATGCCCTGTATAAAGCATCTTTGTAATCATCCTGTACAAAATAAAAAATTAATAATTTTCTTATACTTTGCCATTATGAAATCATAGGCTTATCAGTACAAACTCTACCATATAAAGCTTCAACCCATCAATTATCAGTACCATTAGTAGATTTATGAATGGAAAATCCTATTTTGTGATTAAAAAAAAAAACCTTGTTCAATAAAAATTATGCTTCCAAATCTAATAGTGATTTAATAAATTATTTCTTCGAGAAATTTCCATTAATTAAAGAAATTTCTTTAAATTTAGTAGTGTGTCAATGAAAAGATTTACCGCTAACTGAGTTTTTAATGCATCAAATATCATATACGCCACTTTAAAAATAGGCATGATGCCTATATAAGTTTGCAAAAAAAGATATAGGATTTGGTTTGCCACCAGGCAAGTCTCTAAGCATCTGCCTCTCATCATCATGATTCATGTTTACACTTCAGTTAAGTCTACTATGAAATACTCCCCTAATAAAATCTTTATGGTAAGGCTGGTTTTGTTCTCTCTTAAGCCTTCATGGTGCCGTCGACGACCTCCATTATTGCACCATGAAAATGGGAAAAAGTTGTCAATACTATCATTCATCGAATATGCTAGACTGTTTTGACACTAATTGACACAACATATAGCACAGATAGGGTTTCTCGATCTCTAAAGCTATACAACCCTAAACAATAGAGAAAAAATTGAGGTTCTCAAACCCTTATTTGCAGCTCTTAACTGAAGACAAAATTCTAAAACTTTGATAGTTTCTGAAAAGTTTTTTATATATCATCAATTCTCTCTTATGAATTATCTCTTATGAAAAATATATTGAAAGACTATTTAAATACAAGAAAAACATTCTAATTAAAAAAAAAGTCATGATCTAAATAGAAAAAAATCCAAAAAAAAAAGGAAAATAGACAAAATTTTGAAACATTAGTTTCCACGACTAATTTGGGCTTGAAAATAAAAATAGCTGGTAAGCCATCTGTATTTATATAATTAGGCCTCTAGAACTATATAGCAGAATTCCAGCCCGGTCTAGTAACTGGATACAAAAACTATACTCATTTTCATTAGACATCGAGTTGGACTATTTCAAAATTTCTACGAACCTAAAAATTCTTAACAATAAAGAATAATATAATAAAAATGATTATTCTAAAAATAATAAAGATAGTGCCCCGCGTACAATACCACCTTTAACGTAATTGTCCCTTTAAATTTTTCTTTTTTGAAGGATGACACGACCCAAGAGAATTCTGGGAAGGGAGTGCGGAGAATGCCAAAGACGAGCACCAGGAAACAATCATATTGAAGACAAATCTTCTGTGTGTTGTCCGCGACCAAATTATCAGCTTACCAAGATTCAGCAGCAAATTTTTTGAAAAATACGTCCGGAAACAAACAATGCCTAGAGGAAGCTACCAAATACACAAACCACTAGGCTATGCTTGCGTTTTTCTTTTTACATAACATATCTCAAGTTTAAATTTTAAAAAAATGTACACAGTGGAGGAGCCCTTTTCCATCATCTAGTAATAACCAATAAATTAGAGTAGTTGAAACTCCAACCTTCTTCATTAAAAGAAGCTACTAAATACACATCGCTGGAATAATATTTACTTGTGTATTTTTTTTAACGTAATCTACCTCAAATTCTAATTAAAAAAAATACGCACGGAACAAAAAGAAAATGTGGGGTTAGAAGTGCAACGACAGGCGAGCAAGATGCAATTTCAAACTTGCAAGTAATTGCCGGTTCTTGGAAAGCTAGGCATCTTATATTTGAGCAATCCCAAAAAGAACGAAGGTGAGAAAAGGAAAAGGAGAAAGAAAAAATAAAGGCATCTGATCTCTGCGCCTTTTATCCATCCTTTCATGACTTTTTGAAGCATAAACGCATGCTAGTTTTATTTCCTGAAGCTCACCATTCAGAATCAGCATTTGTTTCCCATCTTCCAATTATATTTGCTTAATTTAGTGGTTTTTGACGGAGTACTTGCTTACTTTTTAGAACAATAGGCCCCGCAATGATTCCCGGTGTTACTGATTTGCTATTCCTCTGGCATTAAATAACCGGAAGACTATAGCACAGCATTTTGGTATTCCTTGGAGGGGTGTTTGTAATGGGGTAAATATTATTTTTTAAAATATTTTATATTTAAAATATATTAAAATAATTTTTTTTATTTTTTAAAATTTTTTTTGATATAAAAAAATTATTTTAAAATAAAAATTTTTTTTTAAAAAAAAATATTGTCCAACCAGATGCCAAACACCTCCTTACTAACAAATAGAAAATGATTGTTAAAATAAACAAGAAGAAGTTGATGACATCAACGAATGCTAGATACTTGACCTGTATTTTGTCGTGGGTTAGAAGTTCTTTTTTAACAAAGAAATTGTATGCACCGGCTTTTTTGACATGTTTTTACAATTAAAAAAAATTCTAAATGAAAATAAAAAAGTTTATGCATACATGTAATCAAATAAATCGAGTACTATGTATATTAATGAATGAAAAAAAACAAACGATAAATGATAACTAAAAATAAAAATGAAAAAATCGAGAGATAGGTGTACATCAAAATATTTAATCTCGTAAGATGAGATATTTATCTACTTGTATTTTCTATATTTGTTTATTAAAATAATTTTTTTATTCAATCAAATGATAATATAAATAGACACGCATTAATTGCTTGAACAAACAATAAATGATAACTAAATCGCTAAAAAACAAAATTTAAGGATCAAAATGAATTTTTGACAAATACACACAATGTTTTACGCACAATGTTTTGTGTGTGCGTGAACAGTAACTGCCTCCCTCTACAGTGAAAAAAGAAAAACCAAGCATTTTAAGTTATAATATAAATGATATTCGCTGTACAAATTCATAAATGTACATTGGACAATAGTTTAAAAAAAGAAAAGAAAAATACTCCTAAAAAAACCTGTTCCTATCTATGCATTTCATAGTATAAGGGGTTTTTTTTTTTTTTTTGTCTCTGATTTTAACTACCTAGCAAAGAGCAATGCTTGGGATTTTTTTTTTCTTCAAAAGGTATCGACTGAAACCATCGAGAAATCCATCCACATACAGCAAATACATGTCACTCTCACACGGAACAGAGGAAACCAGCAGTAAAAATTGGTTAGTGATGCTCTTGCATTGCTGCTAAATCCTGGTGTTTGGAGATCTTCCAGTACCATTATCCAAGACAATTTCAAATAAATCAGCCTCAGATTCGTCATCGAAGTCAACTCCTTGATTATTAGCTTCATTGACGTGACTGCCCTTAGTGGTGGTGCTTCTGCTGAGCCACTGAGAGTCAAGTCTTCCCATTGAGAAGAGCTCTTTACTATCCTCATAGCCCAGAGAAGGGGATTTTGCAGGAGGGCCAATGAAGCAAGGATTTGGTGTTCTTTGAGCATTTGCTTGTGCATAACTAAAGGCACTTTGTCCAAAATTGACAAGAACCAATATGTCATTGTTTGCTGCAATTGCTGGGTAAAGGGGTGTCCCGAATTCCTCTGATTTGCAATGAACTACATGTAGCAGCTCTCCATCTACTGTGAAAAACACTTGTTTTTGCCTAGGATCAAATCCACAGCCAATTACTTTATCTGTTCTTGCCCAATCTGCTTTCTCGGATTCAAACACAAGTTCCATGCCTGAAAGAGAGGACACCATGTGAATTACTATTACTTTGAACAGATAACTTCTGGTACCAAAAACAATTGCATTTAACTGCTATAAATTTAGGCTTTAAATAATATAACTCTTTTTTATTGAACCCACATAAATTATTTGGTCAGTAGCTTCACACCTACTAGATATACACTATACAGTGAAGAATGCCCTGAAAAAGGGTATAAGCTTAAAGAAACAACTACTTATCAATTCACCACTCAAGGTTTATGTCATATAGTGGACGTTGTCTCATTAACTTTTCCCTGGTTTTAGTGATATTTTAGGTGAAAGATTTATTAATTAGCAAGTTGTCAACTTTTCTCAGTTCTAGGCTTCTAGGTAATGCGTTGCCACATTTCACAAACTCACGATTAGCCTTTTGAATTTATTAAACCTGGACCCTAATTGAAGAACTTGATTCTTAACTTGAAAAAATAAAATATTTTCCTAAAGGGTATTTTTTTTTTAAAAAAAAAAAAGGAGAATTAATTTACCATCAAGATAGAGAGAACCATTAGAGTTAAATCCAATTGATCCTGGATAGCTTCCAGGAAGTTTCAAAGGAAGAGAGCCTCCAATAGTGAGCCCAACAGATAGCAATACTGCTGAACCTTGACAATCATCTTTACCAGCAAGCTTCAATTCTTCAATTTTGCTGATTCTGTGGCTGCTATTTACATGTACTAAAGATTCCGAATTTGCTTTTCCATTAGATTTTTCTTGAATGAGTTTAGCCCTCTCACCTTCCTTAGCTTTGCCAACAGATTCCTGATCATTGCTATGACAATACAAAACCGTGATCTCAAAATAGGCCTCTTGAGGAAAAGATGAGTTCCCTAATGGAGGCCCTGGTAAAGGCAAAGTAGTTCTAATTACCGAAGCAGCAGACAGAGAAGGATAGCTTACATTAACCTTCTCTAACCCAGAATTCAGCCTTATCTTTTGCATGAAATCAGCTGATCCTTGACAAATTTCCCAGCTTATCTCTGTATCTGTTTCTCTTCCATAATCACCAGCCGCACATAAGCCTAACAGGGATGATCGCGTGGAAGGAGATGACATGTAGCTTGCAAAACCAAATCTAGACCATCCATTTTCGACTGCTTCGGTAATAAGCACCGGATGATCAGCCCAATTGAACAAAGGTCTTGTAAGAACCCCGCGACGAAAAACATAATAATTTCCTCTTCTTTTGGTTTCTAATTGATCAGGTTGATGATGTAGACTCCCTTGGTGAAGCTTTGCAATCCCATCCTGCAAGCTTGCACTTCTATTGCTTCTTATCGTATCAACAATACCTCTACGGTCTTTGAAACAATAACATCGCCAGACTACCAACGCAAAAAGCATTGAAGCAACTACAACAGCACCCCCTGGCAACAAAACATTCAACAACACGAGCATTTCTTCCTTTTCCTTCTGATTTACTTTTTTTTTTTTAGTTTAATTGTGGGTTCTTGAATAATCTTAATTATAGAGAAGAAGAAGAAGAAGA
>Ga0307518_10002144_pt1 | contig 14475 bp, 13 predicted proteins | sample 25_EM_MG_FD_203889 | JGI IMG/M metagenome (GOLD analysis project Ga0307518, IMG submission 203889) | Populus trichocarpa ectomycorrhiza microbial communities from riparian zone in the Pacific Northwest, United States - 25_EM | ecosystem: Host-associated > Plants > Roots > Unclassified | place...
CGTTCCCTTTGTGATCACATACGATATACCCTTCTATGACCAGGTATAGCTATCTCATTCCACATCTGTTTGATACTGTTTGCAAACAACTACACCGTCAAGCAACGATTTCATTCTCCCTGTGATAGCACTGTGCACACACCATTATAATTAAATTATCGCCTGAACAGCCAAGCAAGAGTTCTTCCGACACAGTGCAAGAACATTTTGGCTGAATCATTGCCTGAATGGGTTCTACCAGATCATATCATCCACATGGCATCTGTGGTCCTATAACTGGTCAGAGTATTAGTTGTTACGTGTCAAAAGGCTCACAAGACTTTGATCAGTAGCTATTACTTGTTTTAGCTCCAGATAAATATGTTGTAGTCGTACTACAGCTCTAATTTTCATTGCGTTTGGACTTCCTGGTTCCCCCCCAGCCATTAATCCATCGTGGTCTCCCGATCCTCTCAGCGCGCGATAACAGTCGCCTACTCCAGCAATTTTCCCCGGAAGCACATCGATTACTCGTGCACAAGAATGATCGGCAGAAATCCTGCGGAACATGGCGTGAAAGAATTGACACAACTACGGTATAGCCAGGTCCTGAACGCATCAATTACATTGCTTGTATACGACCATGTAACAAGTCTGGATGACGAGGTCGGTAGATAAATCTATCGATCCCCAACTTCTCTACTCTCACCTGTCGCTGAATGAATGATGATAGATTGAATATTTCTGGAAGGGTCCATGGAACCTGTCTAGATGTCTATACATTATGGTGTGTGTTTCTAGTACCCCAACCTGTAGGAATAGAGACCCGGACTCAACTGGTGACCGCAATTGCCAGATCAGGTACTTGGCCCTGATATATGTCATGTAAGTGAATATCATTCACGTTGTGTATAAACTAGTAATGCAATTTCCTTTCAGAATCCAGTTCTTGGGTAAGCCTGGGATTAACCGTAATTCACGTCAGTCGATGTCGATTCCCCAGTGGTATGTGGATTTGCTGAAACGCCATCCAAGGGCTGACAGCAGGTCAGTACGTGGTTAGAGCAATGTTGCACCTAAAATCCCAAAAGCCACGACCCCAGATTTGTGCCAGCAACGGTCGCGAGTTCACTAATAACGACTCTCCTCGCCCTCCTCTGCCAAGGTCTGTTCAGAAATAGCTTTTACTTTGCTATCATAGCTATAACCGAATCACCCCGTCGAACAGCTGCACTCACGATACGCGTTTGGTACTTATTTCCCAAACACCCGCTGATCAGAACGTGCGTGGTGGCAACTTATGTATTATGCACAACAGCGACTGGTGTGCTCATCGGCCTCTCGGAGAGTTACATCTACACAGGCATACGCAACCAGAATCCTGAGAATGGTGCTTTCGTCATCGCCGCTCTATACATCCCCTTCCTCGTGCTTGACACCTTTCTTTTCGCGCTGAAGGTCTATTTGCTCGCCACCAGTCCTGCATACATGGAGAGAGACAGGTTCGTCTGGCGGTTCCTGAAAGAGTACGTGTTGATCTACACATTATACGCTACGTTCTTATAGCTGGATCGCACAGGGGTATGGTGATTTTTGCAGTCAATATAGGTATTGTGGTCATCTGGCATCACATGCTGTTGAGCTTGATTTCAATGCTGATACAATGCGCAGGCGCTATGTTAATTAGCTCCATTGAGCTTATGAAACCCATGTCAGAACTGCCAGTGAGTTGCGTGTTCCGTATTACAGAAAAGGACGTTCATTGGAGTCCGCAGGGGTACGCAGTTGCACTCAGCGGAAGGTACAGTGGGGTTGATGCACAAACATGTGTTACGCCTCACTCATGTTCAACAGCGTGGTTGTCGTTGCAACGGTTTTGTCTGTCTGTAGACCAATGCTACGTCTGCACTCTCTGGCTGCCACCCATGGCGTTTCCCCATCCTGGCTACTCAACCAAGCGGAGATGAGCCGGGTCCGCTGGATTGAAGGCGCTAGAGTCGGTGAGATTTTGGTGGAGGTTGAATTATGCGATATGCCGCCTGCATCGGCCAACCATTCAGGCGATGATTCAGCCAAAAAGTTATTTTCTCTCTGATTTCAATTATTTAATTGCTGGGCGATTCTCAAAAAGACAAAAGGTTCCGTCTTCAGTCGAAGATGGTTTAACTATATCCCAGAACCCTTGATAAGCAAGGGAATGTATACAGCTTGGTCTCGCCAACATCTTATCGCCCGTCGAGGATCATATCATAGGGATTGCAGGTGTTCTACGTTCGACTTTATTTCATCGCTATTGCGTTTATTCTCCTCATCCTCGCTTTCATTTTGACCGTGGTGCGCCTCTCCCAGTCCATTGGGAAGTGAGGACAAGCCAGTAGCACTGCAGCGACTTGATCGCCTGTCATCCGCCGCAGGATGACTTTCCGGTTGGGCTCCGGGATCACGTCCAACTTCTTCAAATTCAAGTGGAAGTATGAGCGCGCGGTCAATCGCCGCGGGGAGTCCGCGGTGACGACCACGGAGCATAACAAGGCAGATTAATAGTTTCGAAAGCGGCCGCAATGCACCAGAGAATGAATAGTTTTGCTAATCACTGTAAGATAGACGTTCAGGACGTTGAGGGCAAACGTACATTAGGAATGCCGAGGCTCAGACCAACGGAGCCATAAGCTGACACGATTTCAAATACTGCAAGGAAATATACATTAAGCCCATGGAACAACTACAACGATATACTCACTTATCGAGAAAATGTTGAACCAGCCTTGTATATTTGAATTTTCGAGATTATCTCGCTGATAAAGGTGTATGAATAGGTTCAACATGATGTACTCCACCTCACCTCAATGATGCACAAGAGAAACAACGCCAACGCCAACCACCACATGTCTTCCCAAATGTACAGTGAGACTTTGATTGGTTCCCAAGATCGAGACTACTTACCAAAGGAAAGTTGATTACGAGCATGCATCGCAAAGTACCTGCTCCAAACCGTCATTCGTGGACCAGTCGGCTGGAAGGCGGTTTCTTCGTCTATAGGTTTAGCCCGTTCAAGACCGAGGGCCTGTTCTTCATAGACGTTGGTAGAGCGGACACTACAGCCCACGTTAGGTTACATCTTGGGTGCCGCAATGTGAACTCACCTCAATGCCAGCGGATCTGCTATAGCATCAGCATCAACAAGATGTAGCAGAAGATGGCCACCTACATACACTGATGTACATCATTATAACATACAAGACTCTGAAGAGCCAGCTGAGTATATGCAGTACCCGTAGTAACTTACCCTTACTGAATGGCAGGTGCAATTAACGCCAACGGAACGATACCGAAACCAGCATTTCGAACTGAAATCGCTTGGTATAAGCCAGCCAAAACCCTTGTACCAGGTGGGATGGAACTGATTGCTGGATTTCCAATGTCCAAGATGATGAAGCACACCCAGTCCGTCACACTAGACATAAGGTATTGGTCAAGTTAAGAGACAACAACATTACGACAGTTGACGTACTTCAGTATCAATAACATGCTGAGAAGAAACCATGTTTGATGAGAAGGGAATAAGTAGACAAAACACCGGCGGGGGTGATCGAGCAAAAAATGCAAAGTTTCGTCAAGGCGTGAGTGGGCCGGTACGAACTTGGTGAAAAGCCAACTGGGTCGGAGTAAGTAGAGATCGTTAACTGCACACAAAATAGGCGTACATCGAGAAGCGAAGGCTATAGGGGGATCGTTAGCGCAACCGGAATATCGATGGTCAGCGCTACTCACCAAATAGGCTTGATAAACAAACGTCAGCAAAGCACCGAGACCTCAAATAAAGACGAGGACCTACAAAAGCTGTATAACCGGCCATTATGCAAATTATCGAGATGACAATCAGCGGATATGCCGCCTGAAATGGAATCATCGATTGATCCACGAGTGACATCCCTGTATTGGTATACGCGGATACAACCTGGAAAAATGAGTACCTAGAGTGATACTGATGGTCGTCACTACTATTGGGTGCCAGTGACCAGCTTACCATGGAGATGAAACAGCTCGAATCAGTGCTGGGGGTGTGAAATCGCTGGACCACTTGGTCATCGACATATATGGTGCAATTACGATGAAAGCAATAATCTGGATACCAAAGTGGTACTATTTGCAAAGGGAACGTCGGCATATTTTTAGACAATACAGTTGGACTGCCACTGTCAAAATCACTCACGACTGTGAGAAACCATAGCAACACATTCAATGCGCGATACTCCACTCCGCCTAGTTCTTCCAACTGTTCGTCGGAAAGCGAATGGAAAGCTGAATTGCGTCCTACAATTGCATCAAACGAGATATACGACACTGGCTTTGTTAGATGCGCAGGATCGACACCGGCGCTTGGATGATGAGAGGGCGCTGAATTGCTGTGTGTCCGTACATACGTGCTCCCAGTGATGGTTGTTGTGGCGGGTATTGTCACCGTTCTTCGGAGACGCTTTTTCGTTGCCGGAAATAGCCACCCTAATAGGGTACCAAGAATTTGGTGAGGCATGGGAAATCCGCCCAACCCAGTGTACTTTGCATGAGGTTGCACAGGCTCAGAATGTCCAGCAAGCCGGGGCTCTCGCGTCGATCTATATGTGTGTGTAGTAGGATGCTCAGCTATTGGAGGGTGTAACCCAGCGGGTGCTCCCGTGGAACGACGTTGCCGAATTATATCATGATGATCTTGATGTGCGTCCGAATCGGTATGTGTGGGCCGCACCGAGTCCTGGAGGACGACCACTGTGGAGAACTCTACCGTAGAAGTACGATGTATTCGACCTGGTTGTTCATCGGCTGCTTGATTCGGATGGTATAGATGCGCTGACAGATTGATTTAGAACAACAGTGCCCGATAAGGGAAAGACATAATTACCCAATGGCGCATGGACCCTCCTAAGATTTGTGAGCGGGATATCAGAGAAGAGAAATCATTGACCTACGAAGACAAGTCTAGAGGTGAGTCCTTGTCATGGACACTTGGTTCTACGGTATCATATGGCTCCTCGATCCCTGCTAGTGACGCTTGCCGTGGTGAAGCCACCACGACTGGACGGGGCACCGCCTTTCGCCCTACGGCTTCTTCCGAAACACTGTCCACGGGCATCACCCTATCGATAATGATTTGCCCGTTCGGGTCGATAGGCCTTGGTGGCGCGTTCGTCCTACGGATCATATTTGCGCAGAGTTTCCGCTCTCCTTCCTTATCCTTCGAGGTGCGATTATCTGCCGTCCCGTTGGACTCGTCTTCAAGAAGCGGACTCAGACCCGGCCGTCGGCGAAATAAGGCCGATACGCGCCGCGAAACACTGCGCTCCCTCCCGCTGGCCACGGCCTCCGCCCTCATCGCTGCGCGACGAGCGGCCTCTGCTTTGATGATATAGCGAAATTTCTTTTCAAAGGACCTCCTAAGACCACAGTAAAATGGAGATGTACGAGGCAAACGAATGTCACGAACTTCTGGTTATAAACCATAAACCATGATACGAGGACCTAGAACGCGTAGTAAGTATCAGCACTTTGGATATGCCCCAAGCGACAGCACCGACCGGACTCCCAATACACATCTGCAGGAATATGATGACTTGTTGCCAGGGTGTCAGGCCACTCAAGTTCACCGTCGTGAGTCCGCATACAGTCATTGCGCTGAACGAGTTGAAGAGCGCATCGATGTAACTGAGGGGATATTTCCCATTGGATGCGTACAGTATAGCAGACCCAATCAGTGGGGTGAAGGTGCTGTCGCAGAAATTAGTGAACTGTGGTCACACTGTAGGAATATGCCGCAGCGTACAAGAAAAGCAAGTGAACCCGAAAGAAGTTGAGGTTCTTGCGGACATCCCGCCAAACCTCGGGCGTCAGCCAATATTTCTTGGGAGGCATGCCTTGATCCTGGCCAAGACAACGTCGCAGTCGGGAGCCAAGCCTTACTATAGGGGCATAACGCTCGATCACGTGGAAAACTCTTCTCGAGAAGTTGTCATCTGGATTGCTCGCGTATAGTATCCGGTATACTGCTAACTGTAACCTAAGTTAACTAGGACAGATAAAAGATGGAGAAGTCATGCAGAGTACAGAAAATTATGAGTTGCAGAACACCTGGAGTGCGCGAACAGTCTCAGACAATCAATGAATGCAAGATATGAAAATATGCAGATAAAACGCAAAATGGAGGTACCACCTAGAGAAAGGAAAAGTGTACTGATCGCGAGCATTCATGATGAGACGAGCTGAAGTAATTTGTCACTGTCCACCGCCTTCTCAACAATCCGCTTCAGCCTTTCCTCGTCCGTGTCAAAGCCCGCTCCTTTCAACATGATAGCCATGTACTCAAATGCCTTGGGAGCGTCGATAGCAATGTCATCCAGCAATTCAGCCATGGGCATGAACCCAGCCTCAAAGACATCCAGCGAGCACTCGCGCTGAGATGCCGGTCGAGCGAAGAATTCAGCCACCAGGCGAGCATCCGCCTCCTTGCTTTCCAATGCTGATCCAACGAGCTTGTCTACCAGCCGGAAACGGTGTTCTTCAGTGAGAACAGTGAAGTACACATCTGCTTCCTCAAGGTTCCGGACGGCGAAGAATTCCTTGACATCTTCATCGATCCTCTTTTTGGCATCGGCTTCCGACATCTGCGTAACCGGAGTAGTCTCAGGCTCTTCTTCAGAGGCAGTAGGTGCTGATTCGCCAAAAGCAGGTTTAGTTCGGGGGAGGAGTTGGAGCTTCCTACGCTGTGGTGCAGGCTCCGGTTTGTCCATGTCCGTGCTTGGCCTTCGGCTAGGTGCGCGACTTGGCTTGGTCTCAACAACAAGCTCAGTGTTCTGACTGAGCATCGAGAACATGTTGGAGCTCGAGTTCGTACGTGACATTGACTCGCGTTTGCTGTCTTTCTTGCCAGCGAAGACACTGCTGGGGCCCATCACCATAGAGGCGACCTTGCTGATCTTGCCAAACTGCGACAGATCCCCTGCCTTGGGGGGCGGTCTTAGTTGCGATCCGCCAGCCACTGCCCAGCCATCAGGACCAGGTTCAGAACCACGATCCAAGCCTCGTTTCGAACCACCCCTGGACATGCTGTATTGCCCTCGGTGTGCCTGTGAATCCTGTGCAGCCCTTTCCCTATCCTTGGCCGCCTGCGGGAATGACATCTGTAAGAATATAGGTGCAGACAAAGAAAGAAAATACAGACTGTTTCGTGCACTTGCGCCAAGGTGGTCGGGGCATTGACAGCGTTGCGTGGTTGCCATTTCCGTTCACGGAGTTCAATCACATCCTGACAACATACACACCACATGATCAGAGGAATAGCAACAAAAGAATGGCTGATACTACCTGAAGCATGAATTGCATCCGAGAGTTAACATTGCCGCTCCTGCCGAGCTCTTTCATCCTTGAAAAGTACACGTCCATGTGTGCGTGTGCCTTGGGGACATCCAGTAGTCGACCAACGGTCCTCAGGAGCTGGCACAAGCTCTCGATCTCTTCTTCCTCCGGGTTATCCACATTACCAAGGAGTTTCTTGACACATTCGTGCATGATACGTTCCGTAAGCATCTGGAGTTTGAACAGCTCGCCAATGAATTTGATCAGACCAAGACCCTGACGTTTGGCCTTTTGGGCAGCGTAGTACTCTTCCGAGTACAGCTCGCTCTCCTCTCCCTTCTTCTCATTGGCTACTTTGATCGCCTGATCGTCACTAGCTTTGGCTGCTGCAGCACGCGCCGTGGTCTCTTTAGCAACCCAACCGCGTTCAAAGTCTTCTTGACACCGATTCAAGAGGTACTTGCGGAAAAGTTGGCCACCAGCGATGGGTTTGCCATCCGTGTTCTTGATCCCATCATCTTGAACCTTGGGACTGATCGTCTCCATCATCTTGCGGCAGAGCCGAGCATACATTTCGCTCCAGTTGGCCTCGTCAGTAGCTTTCTCGAAAACGAGCCTGATGACCTGAATCAGCGTCCGCCCATCCTTCTCATTTTCGGATTTATTAGCCCAAGAGATGATCTGGTCAGAAATGGAGTCGAACTTCTCCACGGTAAGTTTGTTCAGCAGAGCCCTGACTTTCCGGTCGACCGCCTCCGGGGTGTCCACGTCGGCAGCCTTCCGTTGGGTACTCGAAGCCACCCAGCGGTTGGTAGACAACTCCAAGGGGGCGACAGGCTCAAGCATGAAAGAACCAGCAGCTGATCCATATCCAGAAACAGGGCCTTGCTGCCCCAATGCAGACTTGCCGGGATCGTTGCGCTTCTCCCCCCGCTTGCTACGGGTGCGGTTACTGCCCATAGGGTGACCAGGACCACCTTGACTTGGCGTCCGTGTCATCGCAGGACGATTAAGCAACGCAGCGGCAGTAGGACCACTGCCAACAGAGGCTGACCGAGCGCCCGTCGATATCAGGAAACGTTCTTCACTCGTAAGCTTGTTGCCGGGCGTAGAGAATTGACCCATCTGGAACGGGTTGGGAGGTGCACTAGGCTTGAAACCGCCACCAACACCAAGGCCAATTGAGGCTGAGCGAGGACCTGACACTGACACACCAGCCGATGCCTGACGATGTCGACCGGATCCCCCGCGCGCCATCGTGTAAGATGCCTGGTCGACAGGTTCGAGGCCAAGGATGTCCAAGGCAGGAAGATGTGGTGGTTTCTCTCTACAGACCTGCATAAATTGCAGCAGGAAATCTCGGTCGTACCTGAGGACAAGAAAACCATGTGAGTTGCATGGTGAGGTATTAAGGTCTAGAATTACCTGAATTTGCCGTCTTTGGCATTTTGGTTGAGTTCCGTCTTGGGGCTCCTGATGCCCTGCGGATATTCGATCTCGTCTAGTCTATCAATATTGCGGGCCGTCATCAAGGCAGAGAGCGGAGGAGACGAGCTGTCCTTCTTGGCAGCATTGATGTCGAGGGGAATTAGTCGCCGTTTTGCTGATTCTGAGGTGTCTATCCGAAGGGACTCTTTCTGCTTCAGAGATTTGTTGGCACCATTGACTGGCTGCTCGGAAACTTCTCCATTCTCGATGACCTCGCCCTCTTCAGGTTCAAGGTCCTGAAGCTCGTTCGCAGGAGAGTCGACGAGGTTTGCTTCATTTGAGGCGTCCTGGTCTGCCGCCTCTTTCTGCCGCTGCTCCTCAGCTTGTCGCTCAGCCAGCTCTCTTTCTTCCCGTTCCTTTTGTTCCCTCTCTTCCTTCTCCCTCAGTTCCCGCTCAACCTTCTCCTTTTCCTCCTTCTGACGCTCCTCCTCTCTACGTCGTTCCTCTTCCAACAGGGCTGCCTCCTCCTCCTTGCGTTTTCGCTCAGCTTCTTCTTGCTGCTGCCGCTCCTCTTCCTCCGCTTTGCGTATTCGTTCTTCCTCCTCTTTCTTCTTTCGCTCAGCTTCCTCCTCCGCTTTCCGCTTAGCCTGTTCTTCTTCTTTTCGTTTTCGCTCTTCTTCCTCCCTCTTCGCTCGCTCCTCGGCTTCCTTCTTCTGCTGCTCTAATCGCGCCTGCTCCTCTCGCTTCCGCTTATCGTCCTCACTCTCGATGCGCACCGATGGTGTCCGACCACTTGTCGTCATGGGTGAGGCCTGGGGTATCGGAACAGTAGACGGTTGGGGGCTATGCTTCTTTAGCAATTCTAGGTTGACCTCCGTCCCATCCACACTTTTGATCGTAATCGCCTTGTTTTGCCGGGGAGCACTGGGGACAAATGCACGGGCCTCGGTGTTAAGACGGGCACCTGGGCCTGACGAGGTAACAGGGGTGGGTGGCGGTGAGGATATGCTGATGCTGCTCGAAGGCTGATGGGAATGGGGAGGAGGTTGCGATGTGTGCGGGGTAGGGACAGCATGAGGCATGGTAGGGGTGCCGGGGGGGAGAGACGGTGGTTGAGTACGAGGTGACATGGGCATTCCAGGATGAGGAGGTCCCTGGGGTCCAGGACCTGGCGCGTGAGGCGTAGGAGGCGGGTGTTGTTGGTGCATGCTATGAGGCGGTTGCATTGAATAATACCATGGAGGAGTGTAGGCATCCATATACTTAATGAAAGGAACGTTCAATCACAAGAATCCGAGAGAATGCGATAACGTACGTAGTAGGCTGCTGGGCCCCCCCATGACATGTGTTGCATTTGGACCTGTTGGGGAGGAACACCTGTGGTATTAGGTGGCGGATGAGGATGACTGGGAGGAGCGAGTCTCGGACTAGCAGGAATTGTTGGGCCACCGGGGCCGGCCATCGGTCGTGACTGGGCACCAGCTCCATTTGGTACTGAACGAGAGAATGCGGGTGAGCCTGGGCCGCTCGCACCACGCCGCATGTTTGGTACGAATGGTGTGTATGGGTGTGCGCCAAGCTGCCCGACTTGTGCAGGTGGCTGTTGTGGCACCTGTTGGTTAGAAGACGGCTGTTGGTGGGGTAGATTAGACGGTCGTATTGAAGGAGAGGCTGTGTCTGAGGATGCTTGAGAGGCCGAAGGATTACCCTGAAACAGTTTAGCAACATTGAAGCTTTTTGCAGTTGTAGTGGAGGGAGTAGAAGTGGACGACGTGGCGGACGAAGACGTCGACGCAGACGTACTAGAAGAGGGTGTAGACGTGGATGAAGTCGTAGGGGGCGTTGCAGATGTCGAAGTAAGGCTTGGAGAGGCCGATGACGTCGACATGGCGGTTGACATCGGCCGTGGGGAATGCCTAGACGGCACAGCGGATGAGCCGGATTTTCCATTTATAAGGGAGGTCGTCGGGGTCGGGGCCGTTGCGGGTAGAGATCCGAATGACTTGACACTTTCATTTCTTACCACCGGGGTGGCAGTGGGTGACGACGAGACAGGTGCAGAGGCATCGTCTATCGAGCCAAAATTTAAGGAGGATCCTGTAAGGGACATAGATGTTCGGGAGGAAATCCTTGTGCGACGAAACGGAAGGACATACCCTGTCTGGCAGAGCCCACGTTACTCCGTGGAACACTGACGCCTTCTTTTATTGATACACCCTGGCCTAATGCACTTGGGCGACGGGAATGCGAAGCACTTATGGACTGGACATGGGAAGGTGCAGGAGACTGGGAACGCGGCGAGGGTGCTGAAGAGTTGCTGGTCTGCGGCGGGCCCTTTGCCCAAGCTGACTGCGATGGGAGCTGCGTCGGAGTCCTTGCAGATGCAGTCGAACCTCTGCTCATTCTTCAGGACAGAAACATGCGACGCACGATAACGATGCAAGTAGGAAGAAAGAACGGATGTGGGTATTAGGAACGAGAAAACAAGGTAAGACAAGGAGATGGACGCACGAATTTCGGTGGACAGATATTTTAGCGGTTGCAATCGATTTGTCGCGTGTGGTGGTCGTGACGAAGACCTGCCAGCAGGCGATAAATGGTTTATTTTTTTTCTGTCTATGAAATCAAGCCCGTCGCTGTCGATGGCGATCTGGGCGAAGAAGACGGGGGGGAGTGGACGAAGAGTGTCCTTGTAGCCTGAGGCTGTAGGAAAAGGACGGGCGTGCAAGCACCCGTGCGACTCTCAAAACATCCCCCTCAGAGACCCCAGAGACCCCGACGAGCCCCTGCACACCCACACCCGCTCGCCTGTTTGACGTCATACGGCGTCGCGCTCACTGACGTCCACCGACTGCTGCACGGAGATGAACTGCCTCGCCGTGGGGTCGAGGACGCCCAGCAACCCTTCACCCAAACTGTCTGGGACACTTCCTCCTCCTCAGCGGTCTAATTTTGGTGTCTTATCGTCGCCTGTGTATCCTCTGGCAAAGAGCTTGAGCCCTAATGACACCGACCACATTCACACCTTAGCCGCGCCATCCGGCTACAACAAATAACATGTAAAAGACCCTGCTGGTGCGTTTGTTGGCCCACCTGCATCGAGGCCTTTGAGCGGCACTGCATCAGGTACCTACCATTCGTCTCAGGATGCTTATCACGGGGCTCCTTGCCAACTCCACTTGTGCTTCCATCGCCGTACTTGGAATACTATATGATGTGCCACAGTACGAACCCAGCGTGTTAGAACGGATGGAACTGCATCGGTAGACCCCACAACCTGTAAGGAAACCCTACCACCTGTACTGACCAGCACAAATCAGTCAGTTGTGCCTGAGGCAGTTACATTCTTTAGATGCCGAGTACCACCGATTGCCAACGATAGTGCCTCACCACTACTGGGCCTAACACACGACGCAGAATTTCGACTTCTCTTTGTGCTCAATGTGAGTGAGTTAGGGGCGATAGAGTTCATTCTGGGGCCTAAGTAAAACTATTGATACACAATCTATCGGTCAGAAATACAGTCACCAAACTCCCAAAGTGTCAACGAATACAAAAGTATGTGTATATGCGGATTTGAAGTCCGAACCAAGTAGCAAGGCCAATAATGACTGAGGTATCCGGGATGAACATCGGCAAAGTCGAGGCAAAAGAACGAAAGGAGTCCCGTTCACAAGTCGAATGCCACAGGGTATGAATCACCAAGCCAGGGTGCACCGAGTCATTCTTCGCGATGACCCGAATTCTAAGTGGCCCTCAAGAAGCGACGGGGAGCGGCAAGCGGTTCCCTCCTTAGAGGCAGCTGTACTTGCAAATACGTTCCTCCACGTTCTCTTCCTCTGGCAGGGGAGCACGCTCAACCACAGCCTCTGCTATAGGTACGCGCTGCATGAAAGGTGGTTCAGTCACGAGTCAACGAATAGGTAAAAGGACACTAACAGCAAGCAAATCCGTCTTTGCCAAAACAGGATCCAGAGCAGCTTCACGAGCGGCTACAGGTACCGGAGAGGCAGAAGCTAAATGGAATGACGCATATGAGCTATGGCCAGGCGACTATCCAGGTGCGCAACCTACCCAATGCGGCGAATGCTGCAATGACGTAGAACACAGTGAACTTTGCAGCGTACATGCTTTTGGAAGAGTTTATTGTTTTGGAGTCCTGGAAGGGGCAAGGGGAGCTCGCTGGGAAGATGGAGAAGCAAACTGAGCTCGAGAGAACAATAAGAGAGGATGTACGAGTGCTCGGTTGACTCACCCCAGCGGTCTCACCGTCGTCTTTATATTCCTGTCCCTTTTCCCTGGTACCAGCTTTGCTTCTCTTCTAGCTTCAACCTACCATTTCGGGGATAGAGGAAAGGTAACGCTCAAATACGGTCCAGTCCTTCAGTCCATATTTGGTGGTTACCTTGTCCTTCCCCCATCTACGGCTTTTGACCGCCCTGGCTGTTTCCCATGCCGCCGGATTTCCCTTTCTGGTGCTCCCCTTGTGAGCGACGCTGGCCGAACCATGCTGTCAGTGCAGAACACAACGCCTTCCTTTTTTGGATTTGCCTCATCTTGGAGGAGGTTCTACTTCTAGTGCCAGACTCTCGATCATCATGTGAAGGGGACAGATGTGGCTCAGGCTGTCCCCTTGTTCAACTGGACAGTGCGTTGGATGCTATGGTACACCAAGTACTGAAAAATCCACGGTCTTTTTACACACAACGTAGCAGTATGCACACAGGGAACTCCCAAGCTTTCGGCCGCGGAGCACAATCCAGATTGGTAACGAATGTATTCGCCACATCGTATCATAGTACCGGACCATTAGTTGCAATTAAGGTAGGTTCAAACTTGTTTGCAACGTCACCCAATATGGCTCATCTTGGACATGTGTCGATGAAGATGATCGCATGGTAAAGCTTCATCGGCAGTGTGATATCGCACCACAAGAAATATTTTTTACTACGTGAGGCAGTCTGCTGTATCCTTATAATTCGTTGATGTATTATCCATAATTTTGGTGAACATTTTTGCATAGGTATGAGAGTCATTTGGGCTATGGCGGTAATCATTGATCAGCGATACGGAATTAAACATTTTTAGGACCTTATAAGGCGGATGCACTGCCATCTACCATGGTAGTTGTACACTCAAACACCAACGTCTTGTCTTAAGAACAAGAGATGGGGCCAGTGGCCATGATACAGCGAGACAAAGGACCCACTTCTCGACACTGCCATATCGCACACAGAATCCCCCACTCAACTAGTGCATCTATCATCGGACTTGCCATCGCATCAGGCCATTCAACAAAAAACAAGGCGAATGCAGGGTTACAGTTGACGTTCTGTTAGGAGCCACCTATGTACCGACTTTTCAAACCCCCGCTGAATCAAATGTGAGGCAGAGTTATGTAGGTCCCTTCTCCTGGACGGTAATGCTAGCGGTATCCCATAGAGCCAGGGTACCCTATCACAGCCGTTCGAGGAAACAAAGGGAGTACTCCACTCTCTGAGTTGTTCTTGTTTCCGGGGCAGGTAAAGAAGGGACCTGCCATTTCCAAGGGAGACCTTAATGAAGCAACCTCTAAATATGGGTCCGCGAACGGAACACCTATATGGCACCACTTATGTCACTTGTTAGTAACGTTACAGTATCACTGTCCCTTTACTAATTAGAGAGAAAGACCTACTACAGGCAACTTCAGCAATTACTGCAGCACTCAGGAGTGACTTC
>Ga0307518_10002145_pt1 | contig 14474 bp, 1 predicted proteins | sample 25_EM_MG_FD_203889 | JGI IMG/M metagenome (GOLD analysis project Ga0307518, IMG submission 203889) | Populus trichocarpa ectomycorrhiza microbial communities from riparian zone in the Pacific Northwest, United States - 25_EM | ecosystem: Host-associated > Plants > Roots > Unclassified | place...
AAGTGAAGAAGGATATCCAAGAAAGGTGAAATGTTCTCATATGAGGGTTAGCAAAAGAGAAAATCTTGAACACTTTGGCCTTGTGCTCAGAATCAACTGGCAAGGCAAAATTTGCTGTTGTATCTGTGGGGACTGTAGGAGAGGCAACCGAAAAGGCAAAGGTTTGTTCTTTGCCTGTCACTCCATGCATGGAACTACCCGGGGAACCCTCAACGTCAGCCATTCCCTTCCTCTATTCTCTGCGAAACCGGATTGTGATAGGAGTTTCAGACTAGGGAAGTTCAAAAGGCTAAGACTTAGAAGGTAGTACGTATATTTGCTTTTGTTGTGAGAAGTGAAGTCGGGTTCTGTAGTATTTATATTAAAGTTTCTGTTGACATTGTAAAACCCTGAATAAGCTAGTGGAGATTCCTTGACTGTTGTGATAGTCTTGGGCCATTCCTATTTGAATAAACAAAAAGAAAAAAAAGAAAAGAACTCTTCCTCGCATCTCAACTTGCTGTGACTTCAGACTTGGAGGGCCTCGTCGTGTAGCTCAAAGATCACCATGTCCTTTCAGAATTAGCCGTAATTTTCAGAACCATTAAGACGGCCTCCACGATTCTGATTATTTGTACAGCTATCTTGCTTAAGGTAAGATAGTTGTTGTAATCACGTTGACTAGCATTCCGCAGTTCATAGAGCCATCTCTTTGTTTCAGAGTGGTTAGTTTGAAAACGAAGGTGATTTAAGTTTTTGAATGAGTTGACAAAACGTAACATTAATCTTTGTGAAGTTAATCGGGATACTTGATGTAGATGTGCTTATGTTATCAAGTGTCATCATTTTCAAAGATTAGCCCTTGCAGAGTGATGAGGAATAGGGCCACCGCCTTAATTAAAATGACTTTGTGATTATCATTGCTGTGAACGCAACTAGTAAGCCAAGGCGTCTCATTTGGCAACGGCAACGGCAACGCCATGGAAGCTTGGAGATTTTGCGTTACTTCTTGAAAGTTGAAGAGAGATGATCATATATGCACACCATTTAGTGAGATATATATGCAGAAAAATATTACATTCGCCTATGTTGACGCAAGGTATACGAAAAAAATAAAAAACGTTTCATCAAGATCTAGGTTACTGCCATAAAAATTAGTAGAGAAAACTTTGTTCTAATATATTCTAAAATTTAATAATTTTAAAATTATTCTTAAAAACAATATACAAATTATTTAAATAGTAGCTAAATTGACATATTCTATAAAGAAAAACTAAACTGAAAATAACAAAGAAAAAAAAAATCCAACAAATAACAATAGAAATTTTGAAATAATAATTTTTAAACCTAATTTGGAGATATTCCCGACATTAGCTAATGCTAGTGAGCCCGGCATTAGCTAATGCTAACGAGCTAATCTCATAAGAAATAGAGCTTGTAGAATGTGCTGATTAAATTTCAGGCTAATCTAACAATTAAATTAAAAATTATATATATTTTTTTAGAAAGCTCGTTTAACACGTGACTTCTTCTTTGATTTGGTCTTGTTCATCTACGTTATAAGTGTGTTTACAAAACATTCAACATCACATATATCCCTAGATATACTCTTTTGGTTTTGGATTGTGATTTTTATTTTATCATGACTTTTTGCTTGTTGTCTGATGTATCCATATATGCCTTATGGTTCTGTTCTTAGAAAAGATCCACCAATAAAACTTTTCATTGGATTATAAAATTTGAATTAGATAACCATAGAAAGTTTTATGATATCTATCTGATAATTAGATTAATTGAAAGAAACTTAGAAAATAAGAGTTACTAACACATATAAAAGAAGGAACATGCACACAAGATTAACTCTACAAGCAAGTATAACAAGCCACATATTATGGACTTGAGATCGTGAAAGTAACTTTGAAAGACGGAAGGTTATCAATAGTTAACAAGAAGTTAGTAGAGAACCCTGAAATGTGAGAGATAATTGGTAGTTGACATTACTGTATAAGGTGAATTACAGGGAAGATCATCATCAATATTTCAACAAAAAACTCAAATCACTACATCATAGTTTTATCAAGTTCCCAGGACCTTTTAAACCTGAAACCAGTAGATAATAGCTTGTAAGCGATAACTCTGTAGGTGATATAATAGTAGGCGATAACTTTGTACGCGATAACCAAATAGACTTGCAGTTTTCTTTGTAATCAGTAGGCTTATAATTTTAATTCAATAAACCAAAAATAATAAAAAGATATTTCATTATCTAGAAGTTTCAATTCGTGGATGTACTCAGAGTATGAATTACTTTATGAATTTAAGTATTTCTTTCCTATCCTAAGTTATTGAGTTTACTTTATATTTAAGTTGTTTTAATTATTTGATTACTTTTTTAGTTAAACTATTATATGTGGAAGCGGATCTAATCATATTGATACTCATATAAATCTGTAATATAAATTTGGAATTACATGAGTAAATAATCTAGGGTTCAAATCGGTTAACTTAAAACTTTAATCTTAAGTTTCAAAGTCTTCTTAATTGAAGTAGACACAAAAAAACTTACATTATACAATGTCTTACACTTACAATTTGATTTCTGAAAAGGGGATTATATGGGAGTGAAATACGCTCTAGCATACTCAAGTTTAAGTCATAAGTCTAAAACTAAGCAATAGATATAGATACCATTGAGTTGTTATTTTGCTTTCACAAACCAAAGAGTAAATTGGTTTTTCAAATATCTCTTAGTACAATATCGTCAAACTATAATATTCATCACTTGAAGACCATACAAAATAAAAAGAAAGAAGTCATGAGCCTCTTGTAACATTAAAAAGTTGAGGTATGAAACAAGAAAAAAAATGCATTATTATCCAATGTCATCTTCACTTAACATCTTAAGCTTTTGGGTTGAGATGATTCTTTGATATGGTATTAGAGCCTTGATGGCCAAGTAGTCACGAGTTCGAATCTCACAATCTCTATTTATTTGATAAAAATCAAGCACAAGGTGATGTGGGTCTATGCGAGTTTCAAACCCAAAGGGCTTTTACTTGAGGGGGTGTGTTAAAGAATAATATAAATAATATCTTGGAACTTCACCTAACAACTTAAGCTATTAGGTTGAGATAGTTTTTTGACATGGTATCAGAGCCTTGATGACCAAGCGGTCATGAGTTCGAATCTCACTATCCTTATTTATTTGATAAAAATTAAGCACAAGGTAGTGTAAGTCTGTGCAAGTTTCAAGCTCAAAGAGCTTTCACTTGAGGTGGTGTGTTATAGAATAATATAAATCATATCTTGGAACCTCACTTAACAGCTTAAGCTATTGGGTTGAGGTAATGTTTTGATATCCATAGCTCACCACTGAACTTCTTCTCTAGAGTTATAGTAAGTTGTGCTGTTCAAAACTCACAAATAAAATTAGAAAAGTGAGGAAAATATATTTAGTTTATAAACATACAATAATAAGGATATGAAAATTTTGAAGCATCACAAAACGACTAGCATGTACTAGTAAAAAATGAGGTGATTAGCAACCACTTAATCTGTTGTAGATAAAACTAAATCCATTGCTTATAAAAATTAGTAACAAAATCAATAATAAAAAAATATCAAATGCAGATTTGTGATTGCTGATTTAACAATAACAATTTTTTCATTATTGATAAATCAGCAACGAAATCAAGAACTAAAAATCCATTGCTAATTAGCGACAAAAAAGTTGTTGCTGATTTATGAGCAGTAAAAAATCCATTGCATATCAGCAATGAAAAATCCGTTTTTAGTATCAATTTTTTTTATTTAATTCGTATCAATTTGTGTATTAATTCATATAATTGTTTTTCATCATTTATTAAAATCCATTGCTATAGCTATTTTAAATCAATTAATAATAATTTTAACAATACAATCCTAAACAAGGTCTAACAAACACAATCTTAGCATGCATACCAGTGTATAAGATTAAACAAACTAAAAAAAAGGTACTTACTTGTTGAAATATTTTAAATTGATCAAGCTTTATTGTTGTCAATAATTAATTCTTTATTCTTGAGACTTTATTGCTCCTCACTTGGTGCTAAATGACTTTTTTAATGAGCCTTTCAGGATTTCAACAACACTATTTTGTTTAGGTGCACTCCTAAACAAAGGTCTAATGAAAAAATAAAATAATACTTAATTATCCATCTACAAATACTGAACCTAAGCTCTAGATAGTGATAAAATTTAGAGAGGAAACAAAACTTTAAAACTAGAAGAGCAATGTTGGAAAACTAGGTGAAAAAAAGTGTCAAATTCTATCAAAACAATGTGAAATTCACAAACTCCAAACACTATTCTTCAAACCCCTTTTATAAATAATTTTAGGAACCAAAAGATGATGAAATTTCTCTATTAACAACTCTAGTCACCCTTCTTAAAAGAAGAATTAAACCTGAATATTTTTGGATTCAAATCAAATATTGTTTGAGCTAAAAAATCTGTTCAAATTATATAGAAATAGTTATAGGAAACTGATCAAATTCTTCAATTCATGGGTCAGACAAATCAATGGGCTTAGAGAAATAATTCTTCATGGACCAAGCCTAGGATGAAATTTCAGTTGACAAAAATAATCTTTTAGCCCAAGAAATTATTTTATAATAAACCAAAACCCAAGCACTGGATTGGCTTAAGGACGGGATGGGTCGATGCGTACACACCTATAAGTTTAACCGAAATCCATTTTTCTTAGGTCCTTTCCCTTTTAAAAACTTGGGTGCCTTTTGGATCCAATAATAACTTTTCACCTCCCACTAAATAAGCCAAAAAAACTTGTTTATTTTCAATGTGGTATAAAGGTTTTAGAGAGTTTTGAGTTCTATCAAAATATATCAATCAAGGGTTATTTGATATGAATTTCTCATTTACCTATAATTTATTTAAATCATGTTAATGTTTTATATTAAAGAGTTCGTATTAGATATTAAATTCCTACAAAGTTTTAACCCAAAAAGTGAGTGCACTTTTTATTTGGCCTTAAATGTGTCTATTAACCATTTTCTTAAACATTTTTTCCAACAAGTTGTCCTACCATATAGTTTAACATACTATAAGTTTATAGAGTTTGAACTATTAACAACAATGTTATGGTAAATTGGTGATTGATAGGCCAAAAGGTTGAAAGCCTAAAAAAAGAAAAAGAAGAAAAAGAAAAGGATGCTACAATAAGTAAGCTATAAGCAAAGGATCTCTTCGATCAGAATGAACAACAAATAAAGCGGTTCGGTCAATAAGGGTTTCACTAGAGGTATGGTGGGGCTTAACTTAAAACACAAAATGGAAAGCAAATTGTCTAGTAAGGTTAAATGGATCTTGGCTCAAAGGACATAGTCATATTTGGTGGTCCTCAACCGAAATAACAAATCAGGAAACAAAGTTTTCCTATCAAGTATGGTAGATCTCGGCCTAAACTCTAATGTGTAGCGAAACACGCCTACTTATTCGTTGCAGAGCTATGCTTTGTTAGTGTAGTGCCATAACCTCCTAATACTTAGCAATGTGCACTTGCTTCTATATTGCAAAGCTATTAATATGGTGCTTATACATGAATTATTAATGTAGTGCCTACTTGTCTTGTCAATGGCTATCATACGCTGACCTGTCTCGCTAATAACTATCACCAACAATAAGTACTAGGAGTGTTAAAAAAAATCGACCAATCAATTAAATCGAAAAAAATCAAGAAACAATTAACCTAAAAAACCAAAAAGATAGAAAAAACTGAATAAATCGATTAAAAAAAATCACTCAGTCTGGTTCGATTTTGGTTTCAAAAAGCTTAAGCCAATTAAATCGGACCAAACCGGACTGGTTCAATTGAATCTAAATATGAATTAAAAAAACAAGGTATAAAAAAAAACATTCCTAACCCTAAATCATTTTATCCCTTTCCAGGGCATTATCCCTTTCCAGATGCCCTTTCTCCCCTCTGCTTTTCTCTATCATTTTCCCTCATGTTAACCTAACATTAAATCCTTTTTTTGATTTTTGACACCACACCTTTCCACCTCCTCCTACCATCACTCTCTGGTCTCCCATATGACAACGTCATCCACAACCTTCACTTCACTCCTATTATCAACCACCGACAACAACCCACATACTAAGAACTAGTTTTAGTTTTCCAAGCTCGACCTATATCCTTTCATTTAAATGGAGTCCTTTTCTATTGAGTGGAAATCAATAAAAATTCTGAGATTGAAGTCGCTCTTTAATTGAGTAGCAAGCAACCTAAAGAGAAGAGCAAGGCGTAAAATAGAAAAAGAGTGTAGAGCAAGTTAAAAAGAAAAGGTCTAAATTGTTGCGTTTAATAGTTTATAGACCTCATTCGATGTGGAGAGCAATGATTGCTTCTTTTTTGGTGGTTGTAATGGCTCCACATGCATTTGCAAATCTAAGTATTTCTCTCAACTTTGGTTCATCCTGAAAATAAAAGTATCATGTAATGTTAGAGATAATAATCCAAGATCTCAGTTTATTTCATCAGTCCCACTTACTGATATGCATAAGCTATGTGAGAAATGAAGGAATTAGAGTGCTTTGGTACAATGACAGCAGTAAAAACGAGCCCATTTAATTGGTTTCTGGTTTTTAATGTTAAAAAACCAACCCGAACCACACAAAATTGGTTCAGTTTGAACCGGTTCTTGGTTCGGTTTGAGTTATAATAACAAGGAATACTATTTTCCAGTTCGGTTGAATTTTTAGGTTAAAACCAGACTAAGTCGGACCGTGAACACCCCTAGTAAGTGCGGTGCCTATCTTATCCAGTATGAAGCCTACAATCCTCAACTAATCACTAAGTGATAAATTCTTTATTTTATAATTGATTGTTGTATACCTGTCTCTCAAAGGAATTTTTTTTTTTTTTATAAAGACTAACTTAGAAAACTATGACGAACATACACACAAATCCGAGAGAACACATATAAAATGTTTGAAGTAGCTTGGAGCTTATAATACAAAACAATGATGTTATGTGTAAGGCTTTTTCGACAACATTTCATGGATTTGCTCGGGCGTGGTAACATAGTCTAGAGCCTAGCTTTATTTTTAACTTTCATGATCTCCATGCCAAACTGATCTTTCACTTCAGCACTAGCATATTAGCTTAAAATAGCATATCTCAAAAGGCTTAACGAGGAAATGTTCATTGTGGAAAGTCTACTAGAATCCATTTTCACTAAAGATCTGATCAGTACGGTTTACAACTTTTCTTTATAGGGATGCTTGTGCACTCTTCCCAATCAAACTTTTCTCAAAGTGAAACAAGCAATGAAAAACCATATTCAAATTAAAAGAACCAGTTATCTTTGGTTTTACAAAAAAAAAAAGATTCTCCAAAGTACCATCGATCTCTTAGCAGCCCAAAACAACCTAAAGGAATACAAATGAATCCATTTGTGATAAATTGATATTTCTTAAGCTCATAACCACATTCCTGACCACCACACATACTAAGGTATTGACTACTATTAAAGGAAAATAATTTGTGTAATATCCCTTTTTTTAATGAATAGTGATTCAAACTTATGTAACCTCAATAAATTTTGTTTCTTTTATCACGATAACAGGCAAGATACCGAGAACTGTTATGCTAAAAAAAATGAAGATATAAAGATTAATTTTTAGGGGTTATCTCTAGTAGTTTATAAAGAAGAAAATGTAACCCGAATAGAAAGGAAAAAAAGGTTAGTGGATCTCATAATACGTTGCTTAAGATCAAATAATCTCTAGAAATTATATCTCTACTTACATGATAAAATCTTTTAAACTTTTCAATAAAAATAATAGTTTCTCTTATTATTCTTTGTATATTTGTTTTTCATGGTATTGCTTATCTCTATATTTCTAAACAAAATTTTCATGTCTTTAATAAAATCTCTATATTTTTAAAAGAAATCTCCTAAACATTAATCATGATATTTTTCATTTATTTTTCATTTTCATTAGCACAATTCTTATCATGAAATGTCATTCACAATCATAAAATGTTCTTTATTTTAGGTAAAATTATTCTTCTTATAGAACACTCTTAATTTGACTCAAATGTCAAAACTACTTGTGGAAACCAGAAAGTCTATGAAAATACTATATGTTTCTCTCATGTCGACCCCTTAAAAAACAACTAGAGAAGTAAAATGTGTCTCGTGATGCTGTCTTGACTAGACTTTTTTTTTTTTACAATTGATGCTCTTATATGCCTAACCATCATAACACACAACTAAGTGTTCTACGAATTCATGAGAGATATTCATAAGTATTTAAAAATGCATACAATATCAAATAATGGATGGGTAACTAATGATCTAAAAAGTTGCCTTAAATAAAAAAACAAGAAGAAAAAGACCAAACAATTTGTTGTCTAGTCAACATTGTTGTCTGGTCAAACTGGATAGCAAGGAAGTTATTCAGTTAGACTGGATAGTAAGAAGCTATTAACTAGACTAGACAACAACCAAATCTATTTAGTTAAACCAGATAAAAAAGGTTGCACTAAGGATGTGGAAGGCCTTGGCCCAAAACACTAAAACAAAGAACATGTTGTCTAATTAGGTTTAATGGATCTTGACCAGACATACATAATAATTTATTATTTGGTATGGTTTGGTGGATCTCGACTTAAATACCAAATTAGATATTAAAGTTGTCTAGTCAAGTTTGGTGGACCTTAGCTCAAACTCCTAACATGCATCAACACATGCCTACTTCCTTGTTACAAAGCTATGCCTTACAAGTGTGGCATCATAACCTCCTAACATGTAGAAATGCCCATCTATTTCTCTATTACAGAGCTATCAATGTGGTATTTACTAACACACGAATTGATAGTGAGGCGCATACCTGTCTCACAAATGACTATCACACGCTTGTCTCACCAATAACTATCAGCAATGGTAAATATGACACTTGTATTATCTAGTATGACATGTACACTCGTCAACTCATTTTATAGATCATCTGTAATTATTCATCATGATTAGTCTAGTATAGTATATCTACAACTCTATGCTCAATAGGGTAATTTCATGTGACTGAAGTTTATAAATGCCCCTTGTCATTAGATAACCACACACAACACACAATAATCATAACATACACTTTTCTATACTTTTCGTTCTTATTTTCTTTACTATACAATATTTTTCTCCAATAGTTTACTAACTTAAGCATTAGAGGATCTCATATTCTGATAGAGGATTGTTGTTGCAAAAGTTCAAGGACCAGTCCAACTAAATTTAATAAAATTTCCTTCGAAGATCATTGCACTAGTTATGGAAAGACTTAATTAAATTTGAAGTTTTCCCTGACTTCATTAGTAATGAATAATTTGACCATTTGTAGGGGTTCAATAGATGTAATTTGATGCATGTGACTATTATTTATGTTCTAAAACTGAACCATGCAAATTATTGGGTTTGCTTTAGAAAACATCAATTTTTTTTTGCTTGTGTCATTCAAGAAAACTAGGTTTTTGGCATATACAATGTTATTCAATAATTTTATAATACTGTTTATAGTTTTTAATCAATTATTTTAAATTATTTATTAGTAAAATATTTTAGTATTTAATAAATTAAAATATTGTTTGGTTTTTAAAATCCAAAATGTTTTATATAAAGCTTGGTAATTTGTTATTCATTTAGTTTATTTGATTTATAAAATATATAAATAAACTTTAATTGTATTAAAATAAAAGTGTAGATATACAATAGTTAGTAGTTAAGATACATGCACATACACACATATTTATTGCATGCATGTATATGAATGTTTATAATTAAATCTTTTACAAATAATATTGAATTAAAGTTTTATATCAATTTATTCACCAATATTTTAGAAATAAAACATATATTTTTAGTATTATATATTAATATAATAAATAAAAAGACAAAGATAGTTTTATTATAATGTATATAGATAACAATTATCAGACTTTATTTCAAAAATAAAATTACAACTTAGGATTTTGATGAAATAACTCTATTTCTATCTTTTTATGCTTTCTCCTGCATCATTGTTAGTGTAAAGGGTTTTGAAACTCTAAAAATGGAGGCATTTGTATGGCTAATCATTCTCATGAAGATGAGTATTAGTTATTTTCTTCGTACTAAAGGTATCATCAGTGCAACAAGGAACATTGGTCCTCTTGTTTTGATCCTAATGAGACCGTTTCTCATATTTTCATTCATTACCATAAAATTTGGTCTATATGGTGTCACATTCTATATTGATGGGGATTGGGTAAATAACGCCTAGCTCTACTAAGAAAATTATACAGCGATGTGGCTGTTATGCTTATGGGAATATATTGTGAAAACTATGGTTTTTAATCTTGTTTGTTGTACTTTAGTCTATTAGGACAAAAAAATAAATAAAAAACTAAAAGTATAAACTAAACAAAGATTAGAAATTAAACTAGTTACATGACCCGCGCGATGCTGCGGGTTAATTTTTTTTTTGCATAAATAAAATAAAAAAAACTAAGATCTAAAAATATTAGGTTTTTCTGTAAAGTTATATCCAAGAGTCTTGGGTTTGACTGCAACGCCTGACCCAAAAGTAATATTTATAATATTAATAATAAAATTAAACTTGCATGACCTAAGTTTAAGTGAGTTTGACTGCAACATCAGACCCAATAGCCTTGGATGTGGGTCTGGTTGCAAGGTCGTGTCATAAAAGTGTGATAATTAAATAGATTAATGAAAAAGAAAAAAAAAACCATCAGGAAGAAAAAAAAACTAATGAAGAAAAGGAAAAAAAATCTGAATTAACCGGGTTAACCCTTCAAACCAGGTTAACTCGTCAAACCTGGGATTCGCGTCATGAAAATTTGATAACTAAATAGAAAAAAATTGACGGGTTAACTGGGTTAAACCATCAAACCAGGTTAACCCGTCAAGCCCAGGATACGTGTCATGAAAGTCTGATAATTAAATAGAAAGAAATTTAACATTAACAAACTAAACTAAATGAAAAAAATTAATTAAAAAGAAAAAAAGCAAAAAAAAATAATTCCGGGTTAACCCGTCAAACTTAGGATCCATGTCATGAAAATCTGATAACTAAATAAATTGTTTTTTAACATTAACGAACTAAATTAAAAAAAAATTATTAAAAGAAAAAAACACAGAAAAAAAACAATTTAAAAAAAAAACAAAAAAAAACAAAAAAAATTAAAAAAAGAAAAAAAAAAGACAGCTCAGAGTATTTTAGTATATGTTATTATTATTATATTATTATAAGTATAATTATAATATATAAATTATATTATTATAATTATAATTATAATATACAAGTATAGGCGGGCGTGGGAAAGCTACAGTGCTTTCCCCACGCCTTTTAGAGTATTACTTATTAATTATAATATATAAGTTATATTATTATAATTATAATTATAATATATAAGTACAGGCGAGCGTTGGGAAAGCTACAATGTTTTATTACTTAATAAAACCATAATATTGTTTTCAAATCTAATAAACTAGACAGGATATCATATATGTTTAGGTTGTATATAAAGCATGTAATTTTTATTTGATCAAGCTAAACTAGTAAAGATATCAAAACATCCTAGTAAGCATGCTATGCATATATGAAAATATAAGATAATTGATTAAGCATAAAAGATCCTAGCATATATACTATTATATAAGAAATTAAAAAATATTTAAAGAAAACTAGTGTAAGTGCAAGATGCTTACTTGTTGAAGACTTTAAAACCAGAAACAAATAGTAGCCTGCTGTTGTCAACGATTGATTCTTTGTCCTTCAGATTTATTACTTGTCACTTGGTGCAAACGAATTTATGCAATCCACATTTTAGGATTCTAATAACTAGACTTTTAAAGTATACATTTGCTTTAAAAGTCAACGAACCAAATGGAAATTGAACTCAAAAGCTCCTTACAAGGACAAGAACTTAAACTCTAGAATGCAGAAAATAAAAAGACAAGATAGTAGAGATGAAGGCTAGAGATGTGCAACAAAAGTGTACATAACATCTCTCATTCCTCTCCTATTTATACTGATATTTGTAACCAAACTGGTGAAGATTACCATAATTAATTCATGTTGTTTTATTGTAATTACCCACCATAAAAAGAATACATTTCTCTTTTGAAAAACATGTTTAGAAAGAAGAAGAAAATTAAGTGTTTAGACTCTCTTTATTCATGGACTAGATATACATAAATGGGCTGGCAAGATGGCAAAAAATAATGACCAAAAAATTATTTTATAATAAATCCACATCTAAGTTCAAAACAGGTTAGCAAAAAACAAATCTAGGTCCTAGGGCTCGTTCCCATGCCCATGTTCATGCTCGAACCCAAGCCAAGCACGAGTGTTTGGGTTAAACCCATACTACCTTGCCATGAGTCATTTATGACTCTTTAATTTTTCAATATAAACTATAAAAACATCTCATTTCTTTTCTATGTGGGATAGAAGGTATTGAGTTTCACAAAATTATGCTAACTTAGGGTCTTTTAAGATTGATTTCTCATTTACTTATAATTTGTTTTAATCATGTTAATATTTCATGTTAATAAGATTTTATTAGAGAACAATTTTCAATAAAGTTTTAATCTAAAAGTTAGTGGACTTCACTTTAAATTTAACCTCAGATCCCATTAACCATGTTTTCTAAAAATAAATTTCAACAATGATCTCTTGTAAAGTTTTGATAGGTGTGTCTTTTTTGTCAAATTCAGCTCGAATTTGTCCTCTCATCTCTTGGAACAATCCTCTAGGTGATTTTTTTTATAAACTAGCCAAGAAATTCAAGGGTTTTGAGGGATATTAATGATTTTATTATTGTATTTTCCATAACCAACCTCTAAAAAAAAAGTCTAATAAAATAAAAGTGTTAAAAAATAATTATATTTTAGAATATTATATGATAGTATAATTTTTTGAATTAAGTGTTTCTTTGATATAATATCAAATCTGATTACATTAACTAGAAAAGTGTTGATTTACCATGGAGATTGCAGTATGAATTTAACGCCATTTTTACTTTGGTTGGGAATTTAAAATCTGTTTGTTTTAAAAGAACATTTTTAAAGAAGAGGAGGAGATAACCATTCATTTAGCTAAAGGTGGCCTATGTAGACAAGATGAATTTCTATCGTGCATGGTTGTAAACTTTAATTGTTCCCATTCTTTAGCACTCTTGATGGATATGATTATATTATCGATATTCATAAAAATATATTTAAGGAGTTTCTTCACTTTTCTTTTCTTAAAAATATATAGTTATTTTAGATATAATCATGGATTACAATCATGTACTACCTTTAATTAGTTCTCACAAATACCAACTAAAGAGAGCCTCCAACAGTACCAGCCATTAAGCCACAGCTGCAAGTAAATTTTATGATAATATATAGCAACCGCCAAAAAAAAAAAACAAAAATTCTTATGGTTGATCTAGTTTTTGCTTGATTAATTTCACAAGGGAGGTATGGATGTTCCTGACTTTTGGTATCATTTATATTTAAATAAGCCTGGTCAACTTTTCCACCTAATAATCGAGAATCTGCTTAGTATTTAATTTATTTCTCATATTCCATTTGATTATAGGATGCCACGTGTAGATAATCGCAGGCCATATAGAACTTTCATGCATGTTTGGACATTGAGATCTGCATTTGTGGTGTTCTTAATATATTGATTCCATCACAACTACCACTCATGGATTTTGATTCAACCTTTTGTATTTGAAAGAAAGGCTTTTAACACAAAAATTACAGACAAAGAACATACAAGCATCAGTATACAACACCCTTCTTGGCATTATTGTGTTCCGAATTTAAACTTGCACCCCATGATCTTGATGTAGACAATAATTATCCAGTACTAGACACGGTTTGGTGTGGTACTTGGTGGTGTTGGTGCAGAGGCAATGCGCTTGCCGCGTTCGGACCGGCTATTCTCGGCGAACTTGAGGCTTTGCTGGTGCATACCCTTTTGCTTCTCGTCCTCATCCCACTCTGATGCATAATAGGATTCTTCTGTTGACTTCACTACGTCTTTAGAAGGCGGAAAGAACATGCCGCCCCATTGTGGGAAGTAGACCAATGTCACAGGGAGAGTGCAGCCGCAAATCATGACACCCATCCAGGATAGACCTGCAGCTGTGGACAAACTTGAGCTCGAAAAGAATACTAGTTGTGTCAATCCGGACCCAAAATTTCCACCTGCACCAGTTAGGCCGGATATGATACCCAATGATCGTCGAGAAATAAAGGGAATGATACCAAAAGTTGCTCCACAAGCAGCTTGAGCTCCAATAGAGAAGAGAATCATAGCGGTGACAGCAAGGGGAAGTGAATTAGCTCGGCCGAGCCAAATACAGAAAACTCCTCCAAGTGTTTGTAAAATCCAGAGCACCCATAACCTGCCTCTCATCCCGAAGTACCTTGCTGCTACAT
>Ga0307518_10002146_pt1 | contig 14473 bp, 11 predicted proteins | sample 25_EM_MG_FD_203889 | JGI IMG/M metagenome (GOLD analysis project Ga0307518, IMG submission 203889) | Populus trichocarpa ectomycorrhiza microbial communities from riparian zone in the Pacific Northwest, United States - 25_EM | ecosystem: Host-associated > Plants > Roots > Unclassified | place...
CGTGTTGCGAAAGCCACTTTCGCAACGTTGACGGTTGGGAAAGTGGCTTTCGCAACGTCCCGGCGCGCCCGATTGACGCCAGAATGTCCGGTTTCCAGCGGGTCGTAAGGCAAACGTGGCGTATGGCATGCCGAGGGCTCGCCTGCGAAACCTGACATGCCCTACACCTGTCCACAAAGGACGCTCAGCTCGCCATTTGCGTCCGATTTGGGTGCTTTGTGCGGGGGTCGTGAGTGGCAATGATCGTTCTAACCCTCTTTATCACTCACGACCCTCGTGAGAACCGGACACCATGGCATCAACCGGACGTGCGATCGGTGCACGTTGTCCCTTGTGGACACTGTGCGCCGGATAAGTCCGCAAGCCGGGTCCGGAACCCCTTATCCCTCAATAGAACGATCATTGCCACTCGCGACCCCGCACAAACGGTCTCCGGCACACCAAAGTCCCGCGGCCGAAGGCTCCTTTCCTCGCATCAGACGCGGTGATGGGCGCCTTCGGCCCATCACCGTGGTCCACCAGACGCACAGGGATCAGCGCCCGAGCCGGGCCGCCAGTTCCCGCTTGAGCACCTTGCCGCTCGGCCCGAGCGGCATCGCGTCCAGGAACTCCACCCGGCGCGGATACTTGTAGGCCGCGACGTGCTTCTTGCTCCACGCCACGAGTTCCGCGGCCAGTTCCGGACCGGGCTCCCGTCCGGGAGCGGCCACGACAACGGCGTAGACCTCCTCGCCATATCGCTCGTCTGGCACACCGATCACCGCGACCTGGGCGATCGCGGGATGCCTGGCCAGCACTTCCTCGATCTCCCGCGGATACACGTTGTAGCCGCCGCGCAGGATCATGTCCTTCTTGCGGTCCACAATGGACAGATAACCGTCGTCGTCGAGGAACCCGAGGTCACCGCTGCGGAACCAGCCGTCCACGATCGCGGCCGCCGTCGCCTCGGGACGGTTCAGGTAGCCCGCCATCACGTTGTGGCCCCGGACGACGATCTCGCCGACCTCGCCCGGCGGCACCGGCTCGATCCGCTCTTCGGTCTCGGCGCGCGCGATGGCGACGTCCACGCCCCAGATCGGTTTGCCGACGGTGCCCGCGCGCGTCGGCCACGCGCGCTGGTTGTAGGCCACCACGGGGGACGTCTCGGTGAGGCCGTACCCCTCGTAGATCGGGCAGTCGAATACGGCCTCGAACCGTTCCAGCAGCGCCACCGGCAGCGACGAACCACCGGAGAAGGCCCGGTCGAGTTTGGGCCTTCGCGGATCCTCCGCGGCGGCTTCCAGCAACGCGACGTACATCGTCGGCACGCCCATGAACAGCGAGCAGTTCTGCTCCACCATCAGCTCCAACGCCTGCCGCGCGTCGAACCGCGACATCAGCACCATCGTCGCGCCGGCCCGGAAACAGGTCGCCATCCCGCAGATCTGGCCGAAGGTGTGGAACAGCGGCAGGCAGCCGAGCAGCACGTCGTCGGCATGGAAGTCGAACGGCGACAGCATCGTGGTGGCCACGTTCAGCACGATGCTCAGGTGGGTCAGCATCGCGCCCTTGGGTTTGCCGGTGGTCCCCGAGGTGTAGAGGATCAGCGCGAGGTCCGAGGGATCGCGCGGTTCGTACCGCTCGATCTCGGTGGCGGCCCCGGCGAGGACGTCGAGGCGGATCCGGCCGGTGTCCTCGTCCTCCAGCATCGTCAGGACTTCGACACCGGCCGCGTCGGCGGCCTCGCCGCCCCGCTCCAGCAGGGCGGCGCCGCAGATCAGCACCCGGGCGTCGCAGTCGGTGAGGATGTAGTGGATCTCCTCCGCGACGAGCAGCGTGTGCACCGGCACGACGACCGCGCCGAGCGCCAGCGCGCCGAAGTAGACCATCGGGAACTCCGGCGTGTTCGGCAGGAGCAGCACCACCCGGTCACCGGCGGCGACCCCCTGGTCCCGGAGCGCGGAGGCGTACCTCTTCGCCCCGGCCCAGAGTTCCCGGTAGGAGAACGGTTCCCCGTCGAACACGAGCGCGGGGTGATCCGGCCGCCTGCCCGCCGAATCGGCGAGGACGGCCGCGAGCGACAAGGACACCGGGCTCCCCTCTCAGCCGCGCGGCAGACCGAGATCCAGCCAGATCTGGTCCAGCGCCTCGACCATCTTCTGCACGTCGCTGCCGGTGTGCACCGCCGACGGGGCCGTGCGCAGGATCTCCTGTCCGAACGGGACACTCGGCGCGTTGATCGACTGGATGTAGATCCCGTGGCGCTGCAACAGGAGTTCGTGCACCTTCTTGCACAGCGCGTCGTCGCCGACCAGGATCGACACGATATGCGACGCGTCCGAGAGGAAGGGGATTCCGCGTTCGGCGAGCAGTTTGTGCAGCAGCTGCGCGTTGTCGGCGAGGATCTCGCGCTCCCGTTCCGAGGAACGCAGGTGCCGGACCGCGGCGAGCGCCCCGGCGGCCACGGCGGGCGGCAGCGCGGTGGTGAAGATGAACGAACGCGAGTGGGTGCGCACGGCGTCGATCAAGGCGGCCGGACCGGCGATGTACCCGCCGGTGGTGCCGAAACCCTTGGCCAGCGTGCCCATCACGACGGTGAACTCGTCGGCGATCCCCTCGCGCGCGGCGATCCCGGCGCCTTCGGGGCCGTACATCCCGACGGCGTGCACTTCGTCCACATAGGTCATCGCGTCGTATTGCCTTGCCAGCGCGGCGAATTCGGCCAGCGGCGCGATGTCGCCGTTCATCGAGTAGACCGACTCGAACACGATCATCTTCGGCCGGTCCGCCGGTGCGGCGGCGAGCAGCTCGGCCAGGTGGGCGACGTCGTTGTGGCGGAAGATCTTCTTCTCCGCGCCGCTGTGCCGCAGCCCGTCGATGATGGAGGCGTGGTTCTTCTCGTCGGAGAACACGATGCAGTCCTCGGGGCGGCCCGCCAGCACGGTCAGCGAACCGTCGTTGGCGGTGTAGCCGGAGGTGAACAGCAGCGCGTCCTCCTTGCCGTGCAGTTCGGCCAGTTCGCGTTCCAGCGCCACGTGATAGTGGTTGGTGCCCGCGATGTTGCGCGAGCCGCCCGCCCCGGCGCCGAACCGCTCGACGGCCTCCTTCATCGCGGTCAGCACGTCCGGATGCTGGCCCATGCCGAGATAGTCGTTGCTGCACCAGACGTTGATCTCGGCGACCGCTTCGGCCTCCTCGTACCGGCTGGCCGTCGGGAACCGGCCCGCCTGCCGCCCGATCTCCAGGAAGTCGCGTTTCTGCAGCACTTCGCCTTGCAGGGTGCGCTGGAAGGACTCCAGGTAGGTGGTCATGACGTCAACTCGCTCTCTGGCTCGGCGTGGCTGGACTTGGTGGCGGGTTTCGCCTCCTCGCGGAGGCGGAGCTTGTCCGGCTTCCCCGCGTCGGTGAGCGGAAGCTCGGCGCGGAGCCGGATCTCCGCCGGTACGTGGCTCGGGGACAGCGCCCGCGCGACATGCGCGGCCAGGTCGGCGGGGTCCACGTCCTTGCCCCGGCGCGGCACCGCGATCGCGTGCATGTACTCGACGTTGTCCTCGTCGGCGACCCCGAACACCGCGGCCTGCGCGACGTCCGGATGCGCCAGCAGCGCGTTCTCGACCTCGGCCGGGTACACCTTGATGCCGTTGGTCTTGATCATGTCGGCGAGCCGGTCGACCAGGTACAGGTAGCCGTTCTCGTCGAGATAGCCGACGTCGCCGGTGTGCAGCCAGCCGTCGATGAGGACCCGTGAGGTCAGGTCGGGCCGTTTCCAGTAGCCGTCCATCATCATCGGCGACCGGACGCAGATCTCCCCGATCTTCCCGGCGGGCAGCTCGTGCCGCACGTGCGGGTCACGGATGCCGACTTGGACGAACGGGACCGCCTTGCCGACCGTCGTGAGCAGTTCCGGTTTCAGGTGCTCTTCCGGTGAAAGCGCGGCGATCACCCAGCTTTCGGTGGTGCCGTAGATCTGGATCAGCTTCGCGCCGAACACCTCCGCGGCCCGGGAGAGCCGCACCGGGGAGGCCGGGCTCCCGCCGTAGTAGAGCTCGCGCAGGCTGGAATGGTCGGTGGTGCCCAAGGCCGGATGGTCGAGCAGGTCGTAGAGTTGCGGAGTGGCCAGGTACACCCGGTTGACGCGGTGGCGTTCCACGGCTTCGAGCACGGCGCCGGCGTCGAATCCCTCGTGCAGGACGATCATCCCGCCGGAGGCGACCGCGTCGTCCACTGTGGACGATACGGAATGGCTGAGCGGCGTGGTGACCAGCATCGTGCAGCGTTCGGTCATGTGCCGGGCCTTGGTGACCACCGCGCCCAGCCCGCCGAACCCGCGGCCGATGCCCTTGGGCCTGCCGGTGGTTCCGCTGGTGTAGGTCAGCACGGCGGTGCCCTCGGCCCGCGGCTCGACCTCGCTCGCGGTCCCGGTGAGGTCGGTGACGTCGTCGCCGAAGTCACCGAAAGCCGCCAGTGCCGCCGGTTCCGCCATGGCGTCACGGATCTTCTTGGCCCGGTCGAGGTTCGCCGCGTCGGTGAGCAGGACGGTGGTGCCGGTGTCGTCGACGATCTCCACCTGCGTGGCGATCGGGAGTTCGTCCAGCGGATCGGCGGCGTTGATCCCGCGCAGGTGCACCACAGTGGCGCCGATCAGGTTGGCGGCGTACCGGCCGATCAGCGTCGCCGGGCTGTTCCCCACGGTCAGCAGGGCCACCACCCCGCCCTCGCCGGTCCCGCGGTCGCGCAGCGCGGCGGCGGCACCGGTGATCGCCGCCGCGAGTTCCGCCGAAGTCAGCGCTTCGTCGCCGTGGCGCAACGCGATCTCGTCCGGGCGAGTGGAAAGCACGTCCAGCAACTGGCTGACGTAGTGGTCGATCTGCACCGTGCTACTCCGTTCCCGCGGCCCGGCCGGCGAGCTCTTCGAGGTGCGCCACGGCGGACTCCACGCCCGGCATGGTCAGGCTCCGCCGCTGGGCCCGGGCGACGGTGGCCGCGATCCGGGTGTCGGCCAGCACCGCGCGGCAGGTCGCGGCGACCGCTTCCGGTGTGGTGGCGGGGATCTGCTTGCCGAACCCGAGCTCCTCGATGCGGCGGGCGTTGTGCGGCTGGTCGCCGAACTGCGGCAGCGTGGCCATCGGGACACCGGCACGCAGCGCCTCGCGGATGCTGTTGTACCCGGCATGGGTCAGGAACAGCTGCGCGCATTCGAGCAGCAGCGGCTGCGGCATCCGTTCGACGACGAGCACGTTGTCGCCGACCTCGACGTCGCCGATCGGGAATCCCGCGGTCGCCACCACCGCCGAACAGTCCACACTGGACAGTCCTTCGATCAGGGCGCGCACCGTGACGTCGGGGTCTTCCATCTCCTCCGGCGGGTCGATGCCGAACGCCTTGAACGCGCCGAGCATGGGCAGCGCGGTGCCGACCGAGGCGAGCACCAACGGCCGGTCCGCCGGCATCGCGGCGATCTCCGGTGGCAGGACCTCACCAGTGGCCACTTCGGACGGTTGACGGTAGGTGAACGGCGTCGGCAGATCGAAGGCGGCGAACGAGGTGTCGGCGGGCAGGCAGTCGAAACGGCCGTAGCGGTGCACCATCCCGGCGTCGGGTTCGGCGGCGAGGCCTAGCTCCTGGCGGCGCTCGTTCAGCGGCTCCACCAGGCCCGCCGGGTCGATCAGGTTGCCCGCACCCGAAGGCGCACTGAGGTAGGGAACGCCGAGCTGCTCGGCGACCAGCGCGCCGGACAGCTCCGCGCCGTCACGCAGCACGATGTCGGGCTGGAACTCCTTGGCCAGGGGGTAAAGCTTCTGGTAAGCGGTGGTGACGTGCGGGCCGCTCGCGGTGGCGATCAGCTGCTCGCGTGTGTCCAGCACCCGGCGCGGGGTCCCGGCAGCTTCGGCTTCCTGACGTTCCTGGACCATCCGCCCGATGGCCTCGACCATGCCCGGAAGCACCGGTTCGATCCGCATCAGCCCGGGTTCGAAGACGTCGGCCAGTTCCGGCGGGGTCACGACGAGCACGTCGTGGCCCGCCTTCGCCGCCGCCCTGGCCAAGGGCAGCACCGCCCGTGCGTGGCCCTGCGAGCCGGTCACGGTGCACAAAACCCGCATGGGGTCCACCTTTCGTTTCTGTCCTTTGAGGACGATCAGGGAACGGGGTCGAAGGACGGCGTGCGCACCGGGTCGACCGGGGGCCTGCCGAAGCCACGCCAGGCGATGCCCGCCCGGCTGAGCGCGTCGGGATCGAGGTGGTTGCGGGTGTCGATGACGACCGGTCCTTCGAGCAGGCCGGCGATCCGCGGCCAGTCCAGGGCACGGAACTGCGGCCAGTCGGTCAGCAGGACCAGCGCGTGCGCGTCCTTCGCGATGTAGTAGGGGTCGTCGACGACCCGGACGCCGGGGATCGGCGGCTCGGCGCCGGTGAGACCGGGGTCGTATCCGGTCAGCTCCGCGCCGCGCCCGGCCAGCAGCCGTGCGACGCTGAGCGCCGGGGAATCCCGGAGATCGTTGGTGCCCGCCTTGAAGGTCAGCCCGAGCAGGCCGATCCGCAGGCCGGTGAGATCCGCGTCCGCGTCGAGTCCACAGGCGACCGCGATCCGCTCGACCACCCGGGACGCCTGTTTCGCGTTCCCCGAGATGACCTCGTCGAGCAGGCCGAACTCGAAACCCGCGACCTCGGCGACCTGTTTGAGCGCCATGGTGTCCTTGGGCAGGCAGGAACCGCCCCAGCCCGGGCCCGGCGAGAGGAACGTCGGGCCGATCCGGCGGTCGTAGCCCATGCCTTCGGTGACGTCGCCGATGTCGGCGTCGAGCCGCTCGCACAGTTCGGCGATGGCGTTCACATAGGACAGTTTCGTGGCGAGGAAACAGTTGGCGGCGTACTTGACCATCTCGGCGCTCGCGGCATCGGTCAGCACCGTCGGGGCGCCGAGCCGGGCGTAGAGCGCCGCGACCCGTTCCGCCGGACCGCGGGTGTCGGAACCGACGACGATCCGGTCCGGGTTGAGGAAGTCGTGGACGGCGGTGCCCTCGCGCAGGAACTCCGGATTGCTCACCACCGCGACGTCGTCCCGGCCGAGCAGCGCGGCGACCCTGGCCGCGGTCCCGACCGGCACGGTCGACTTGTTCACCAGCACGCAGCCCGGCGAGAGCACGTCACGGACCTTGGTCGCGACGTCGATGACGGCCGACAGATCGGCCATCCCGCCCTCGCCCATCGGCGTGGGTACACAAAGGAAGACGGCCTCGGCGGTCTCCACCGCCTCCGCGGCCGATTCGACGAAACCGAGCCGTCCGGCGGCGATTCCCTCGGCGACCAGACCGGGCAGGCCCTTTTCCAGGATGTCGACCTCACCGCGCTGGAGCCGGGCCAATTTGCCGCGATCGGAATCGGTGCATCGGACCCGGTGTCCGAGCGAGGCGAGACACGCCGCGGTGGTCAGCCCGACGTATCCGGCGCCGACGACGGCCACTTGGTAGGAATGCAACGTGAGACACCTTTCAGTCGGCGAAATCCGGCTCCGAATTCCGGGAAAGGGGATTCGGAAGCGAGAGCCGATCGGGCCGGGAATTGGCGGTCCGGCCGATGAACCCGACAGTAGGATCGGCCTCGAAGCGCCAACAACCCCTAGCGACCGGTGCCCACCCCTAATCGCCGGTTCCCCGGTTCGGGTGGATCGGGGAATTCCACCCGGACGTCAACCCGTGGTTGGTCGCCGCGGCTGGTCCCGCCTCCTACGCTCGTGATCGATACCGAAGAAACAGGTCGCCCACAGCCGAGGAGAGTGCGCAGTGGACACCAGCACGCTGATCAACATCGCGGTCGCCATCGCGGTCGTCGTCTACGTGATCTACCAGCGCATGAGCTGGAAGCCGCTGGAGAACGTGGAAATCTGGGGCGGACCGCTCACCCTGGTCGCCATCGGGGTCATCCAGATGCGGCATCTGGACACCACCATCAGCGTGACCGACATCGTCTTCCTGGGCGTGGGCCTGCTGGTCTCGCTCCTGGGCGGCGCCGCGATGGGTGCGATGACGCAGCTGCAGCGGCGCGGCGACAAGGTCTACCAGCGGATCGGCGCGCTCGGGCTCGCCGTCTGGGTGGGTCTGCTGCTCGTCCGCGGCGTGCTCGGGGTGATCGGGCATTTCGCCGGCGCGACGCTGACCTCCGGCGGCGGCACCATCCTGCTGTCGCTGGGCGCGAACCTGATGGCGATGACGCTCGTCCTGTCGGCCCGCCTCGGCGGTGCCAAGATCCCCGGCGGCAGCCCGCAGCAGCGCTGACCCCGGGCCGCCGAGCCTGCCAAGTCCGTGAAGGCCTCCTTGAGGGACCCTGGGTCCCTCAAGGAGGCCTTCACGGACTTCAGAACACGGCATTCGCGCACGAATCAGACAACGCTTCACCGCCGCCGGACCGCGGCGGTCACCACCTCGGCGAACTCCCCCGGCCGAGCCTCCGGGAAACCGTGCCCACCAGGGAAGACCTGGAGGTCGAACGGCCCGGTGGTGTGCTCGTGCCAGGCGCGCGCCTCGTCGAGGGACACCGTCGGGTCGCTGTCGCCGACGAGCACCGTGACCGGGCAGCGCAACGGCGGCGCGGGCTCGGGCCGGTAGGCGGCCAGCGCCCGGAAATCGGCCCGGATGGCCGGGAAAGTGGCCTTGAGCAGCTCCGCGTCCCGCGCGCCCGGCGAGCCGGCGTCGCGAAGCGAGTACAGCTCGGCCACGAGGTCCTGATCCGGCAGCAGGTGGAGCCCGGCGGCGCCGGACCGGGACGGGGCCGGGCAGCCGGACACGATCAGCGCGACCGGGCTCCCGGTCAGCACCTGCTCCAGCCGCCTGGCGACCTCGAAACCGACGACCGCGCCCATTCCGTGGCCGTACACCGCGAACGGCGCGCCTTCCCAGAGCGCGAGCGCCCCGGTGACCCGGTCGGCCAATTCCCCGATGTCTTCGGCACACGGTTCCGCGACCCGATCCTGACGGCCCGGATATTGCACCGCGTGCACCTCGATCCCCGGTGCGAGCGCGGTGGAAAGCGGGAAGAACGCATTCGCGGCCGCACCGGCGTCGGGCAGGCAGATCAGCCGCGGTACCGACGGTCCTCCGGGCCGGAAAACACGGACCCAGTCCCCGGCATCGCCGCTTCGAGCGGTCATCGCAGGATTCCTCCGAAAGGGATGGGAATTGTTCGGCGGAGGGTCGAGAGACCGCTTTCTTTCGCCTCGGCGAACACTAGCCGGACGCTTCCTGCGGAAACAACCGCGAGAGAGCGACCTCCTACCAACGGTGACGGTATTTCCACCCTCGGAACGATCACCCGCGAGCAGAAAACCGTGGTGGCCCTACGATCGTCGTATGACCGACGCAGTGTCCGACGAGGTCGAGGAACGTCGCTGGCGATGGGCCGCGCCCGCGGCCGGGACGGCGCTGCTGGCCGTCACCCAGATGACCGCGACCGTCCCGGCGGGCGCCGGCTGGCTGTGGGTGCTCTACGCCGTGTCGTCGGCGAGCTGGCTGCTGTGGATCGGGATCAGCGAGCGTTTCCCCCGCGCCGCCTTGCTCCCGCTGGCCGCGGCGAGCGCGGTCCCGGCCTTCGGCACCGGCGCCGCCACCGACGGCACCGCCGTGATCATGACCTGCATCACCCTCGCCGCGTTCGCCTCACGGCTGGAACCGGGCACCGTCGCGATCATCGCGCTGATGGTCTTCGACGCCGCCGCCATCGTGGCCTCCAGCCTGCTCGGGCACCGCCCTTCGGAGGCTTGGCTGGGCGCGCTCGGCGCGGTCGTCATCGTGGTCCTCGTCGGATTCACCCGCCGCGGTCATCTGACCAGGGTCGCGCAGGCGGAACGGTTGCTGCACCAGGAACGGCTGGCGCACAGTCAGGGCGTGCGCGCCGCAACACTCGACGAGCGCACCCGGATCGCCCGCGAGATCCACGACGTCGTCGCCCACTCCCTCGGCGCGCTGCGGGTCCAGCTGGAGGTGATGCACACCCTGCTGGTGGAGGAGAACGACACCGAAGGCGCCCTGCGTTCCCTCGCGCTGTCGCGCAGTCTCGCCGATCAAGGGCTCAGTGACGTCCGAGACGCCGTCGCCGCTCTACGCGAGGACGTCCGCGCACTGCCGGACGCGCTGAACGAACTGGTGCGGACCTTCGGCCGGGAACACGACACCCCGGCGGATTTCACCATGCTGGGCGAGCACCGCGATCTCCCGTCCGCGCAGACGATCGCGCTGCTGCGGATCTGCCGGGAGGCGCTGACGAACGCGGGCAAGCACGCCGCGGGCGAGGCGGTGAGCGTCGAACTGGAGTACCCGCCGGACGAGGTCCGGCTGCACGTCCGCAATCCCCTCGCCGCCGCACCGGACCCCGGGCACACGCCGGGCTACGGCCTCACCGGGATGCGTGAACGGATCGAACTCGTCGACGGCACCCTGGTCACCGGTCCGGACGGCCGGTTCTGGGACGTCACCGCCCGGGTCCCGGGCTGAGACGAACGTGCCGCAAGGCGTAACTCGCGTGATTGAAGGCGTAACTCGCGTGATTGGAGGGCGAACACCGAGTTCCGCCTCCAATCACGTGAGTTACGCCCTCGATCACGCGAGTTACGTGCATCAGTCCCGCACGTAACCCGCTTGGTAGGCATAACGGACGGCCTGCGCGCGGTCCCGGCTCCCCGTCTTGGCGAAGATCCGGTTGATGTGGCTCTTGACCGTCGTCTCGCTGACGAACAGTTCCGCGGCGATCTCCTTGTTGCTGCGTCCCGCCGCGATCAGGGTCAGCACGTGGGCTTCCCGCTTGGTGAGCTTCGCGTCGTCCTCCGGCGGGGGCGGCGAAGCCGTCGCGGGCGCGGGTGACAAGGCGGCGCCGAGCACTCGCCGCTGCACCTGTGGATCGAGCAGGGCCTGCCCCGCCGCGGCCGCGTGCACGGCGCGCCCGATTTCGTGCTTGTTCGCCGATTTCGTCAGGTATCCCAGCGCTCCGGCCTCCAAGGCGCGCAGCACCCAGTCGTCGTCGGCGTAGGTGGTGAGCACGACGACCTCGATCTCCGGATGGTCTTCCTTGATCCGCCGGGTCGCCTCGACCCCGTCGCACCGCGGCATGGAGAGGTCCATCAGCACGACGTCCGGACGCAGTTCCCCGGCCAGCCGTACGGCGACCTCGCCATCGGGCGCCTGGCCGACCACGGTGATCCCCGCGACCGTCCCCACCAGCAGGGCCAGTCCTTCGCGCACCGCCGCCTGATCCTCGGCGATCACGATCCGGACCGGGGGCACTTCTTCGACCATGCCTGCATCATCTCCTGCCCTCGGCTGTCCGCGCCACACGGCACTCCACCTCGAGGTGGACGCCGATCTCCAACCGGATTCCCACCCGCGCGCCGATGATCGGCCCGGCCGTTCGCCCTAGATTTCGGGACAACCGGCACCGAACTGCCGGATGGGGAGTCTTTCGAAGGAGTTTTGATGAGTGAAGCCATGCGAAACGCCCTCATCCTGAGCGGCGTACTGCTGGCGCTGGTGCTGTTCACGCACATCGGTCGCCACAAGGCCCACCTGGTCATCCTGATCCTGCCGTTCTTCACGTGCGCGCTGGTCGGCTGGGCGGTCCTCTACGACCTGAAGCTGACCACGCCGAACTCACTGGCCGGACTGGTCGGCATCGCGGCGGGCGTCCTGATCGGATGGGGGTTGCTGAAGGGCACGAAGGTCGAGTGGGACCAGGAGAAATCCGCCGTCTACACCAGGGCGGGCTGGGTCTACTTGGGACTGTGGTTGTTCGTCCTGGTGGGACGGCTCATCTTCGTCTACACGCTGGAACACAGCCACTCGTTCGCGGCCGATTTCGGCAAGTTCCTGATGGACACCGGGATCGACGCCGGCGGCGTCTCCGCCTTCTTCGTCACCATGGCGCTGACGATGGTCATCTTCCGCACCGCCGGGGTCTGGGTGTACCGGGCCAAGGTACTCAGGCAGGCTCAGCGAACCCCCAGTTACGCGAGCTGAGCACTGTCTCGCCTGCCCGGTCCGTCGACTCCCCCCAGTCGCCGGACCGGGCCTCGACCCGTTCAGGCCTCGGGCAGTTCGATCGGCGCGATCCGGTCGAAAACGTCGCCGGGGCCGGGATTGCGCGGGTCGGTGGCCCCGCCGAGATGGCGCAGCGTCCCCCACACCGCGTTGAGCGCGCTGGTGACCGCCCCTTCCGCGAAGCCGCCCATCCACGAAATGTCGTCACCGGCGAGGAACAGGCCGCGCTGGGCGGAAGGAAGGTCGTCCTGCCGGAAATGGGTGAACAGGCGGCGCTGGTAGCGGTACTGCCCCGGCAGGTTCGCCTTGAACGCGCCTTGGAAGTTCGGCTCGTTCTCCCAGGTGACGGTGACCGGGTCGCCGATGATGTGGGAGCGGATGTCGACACCCGGATAGATGTCGGCGAGCGCGTCCAGCGCGAGTTCGAGCCGCTCCGCCGGGCCGAGCGTCGCGAACTTGAGCGAATCGTCGTTCCAGGTATAGGAAAGGCACAGCGCGGCCGGCGAATCCGGTCCGTCGTCGAACAGGTAGACGCTGCGCGGGGTCCGATCGGTCAGGGTCATCCCCATCAGTTCCTCGCCGGTGCGCGGATCGACGTCGTGCCAGAACGGCCGGTCGACCGGGACGAACAACTTCGAAGCGCCCATGTAGTGCGTGCGTTCCAATGCGGTCCACACGTTCGCGGGCAGCAGCGGGCGCACTCCGGCGATCTTGGTGAGCAGCACCCGGTGCTGCGCGGTGAAGACCACGGCCGGATACGTCCGCACGTCACCGTTCGCGTCCTCGACGGCGAACCCGTCCCCCGCCGGGCGCAACCCGACGACGGCGGGACGCGGCGATCCGTCGTGCAGCGACGCGACCGACGTCCCGGCGGGCCAGAAACGCGCCGAAGCGGGCGCGTGGTTCCACAGCCGCCGCGGAAGTTGCTGGCAGCCGCCGACGATCTGCCGCGGCCCCTCTTCGACGCCGGTGTAGATGACGCGGAGGATCTCCAGCACGGAGTTGGGGAAGTCGGTGTCCCACCCGCCGGTGCCGAAACCGACCTGGCCGAAGATCTCGCGATGGCGGAAGGACGCGAACGCCGTCGACCGCGCCAGGAAACCGTAGAAGGACTGGTCGTCGAGTTCGGGCAGCAGCCGGTTCCAGATCGCCTTCACCATGGCGGTGTCGCGCATCCGGATGGCGTCGCGCATGGTGGACAGATCGGCCAGTTCCTGCAGGGTCTTGTGCCAGGCGTCGTCGACCTCGTGGAACACCGACGGGAGGTCCGCCGGGGTCCGCGCGCGATAGGTCACGCCGTCGAGATTGATCACCGTGGTGGAAGTGCTGCGGGACAACGGGTTCGCGAACGGCTTGGTCTCCAGGCCGACCTCGTCGATGTACCGGTACAGGGTGGTGGCCGAGGGCGGGAACCGCATCGCGCCCATCTCCGCGACAGCTCCATCCTTACCCGCCAACGGGATCGAGCGCATCCGCCCGCCGATCTGGCCCGCTTCGTAGACCACCGGTTTCAGGCCGAGGCGCAGCAGTTCGTAGGCCGCGACCACACCCGCTATCCCGCCACCGACGACGGCGACCTCCTGACCGAGGCGGTCCGGCGGCAGTTCGCCGAGCCCGGCCGGATGCGCGAGCCAATCGTCGTAGGCGAAAGGGAAATCGGGGCAGAGAGTGGTCAGCGGGGGCGCGAAGTCGGCTGCGGTCATCGTGGCGGATCTCCCTGGTCATCGGGGCCACACTGTCTCGACCGAAACGTACGACGGGGCCTGGCGGGGACCAACCCCTCACTTTCCCCTACTCGCCCCTAGTCCACTTTAGACAGCCGCCGCCACGTGAAGCGACTTTTCCAGGCCCCGGCCGGCGGAGCGCCGCCGGTACCAGACGGTCCAGGCGACCACGCCGGTGATCGCGGTCAGTTCGATCGCGGTGGACAGGCCGACCATCACCGACGCGGGCAGCAGATAGATCAGGACAAGCCGTGCGGCGGACTCGACGACCAGGACCACGCCCCAGCCCGCGGTCGAGACCCGGTGCAGTTTGCGGAACTCGGGTTCCGTGTCGTACAGCCGGTCCCAGCCCAGCCGTCGAGCCGGGGTCAGCGCCCGGATCCGGCGGGAGATGAAGAAGGTCACCGGTTTCCCGAAGGCGAGGCTGCCGAGGAAGGCGATCCCGGCCAGGCCGCTGGTGAAGGGATCCTTGGCCAGCAGCAGGCGTTCGTCCCCGCTCACCAAGGAGACCAGCAGGGTCACCGCGCACACGACGAGCACGAACACCCCGAAGCCGTCGACCTTGCGTTCCTTGACCACCACGGCGAGTACGAGGACGCCGATGGCGATCGTGGCCGCCACCAAGGCGGAGCCGCTGCTCCACCCGAAGGCGAGCAGCGCGTAGTAGACGACCACCGGCACGGTGACGTCGGCGATCAACGAGACGAGGGAGCGCCTGCGCGCGCCGCGGCCGTCGGTTACCTGGTTCTT
>Ga0307518_10002147_pt1 | contig 14464 bp, 17 predicted proteins | sample 25_EM_MG_FD_203889 | JGI IMG/M metagenome (GOLD analysis project Ga0307518, IMG submission 203889) | Populus trichocarpa ectomycorrhiza microbial communities from riparian zone in the Pacific Northwest, United States - 25_EM | ecosystem: Host-associated > Plants > Roots > Unclassified | place...
AGGCAAAAGAAAAAGGTTAAATATTTTATACTTTCAACATAAAAAATGATCTCAAATCATGTCTTGACACAAAAATGACAAAAATAATGCTGTATGATATTTGTCTTTTTTGTTGAACAAAATTGTATATAAAAGAGTATCTCTTTCTTCTATTTTTTTACAATGTTTTTTCATGAAACATTGGGAAATGCTTGCAGTGACAGCTGTGCTAGGCTGCAGTACTCTTTCCACAGCCTTATTACCCACAGCAGTCAACCTGCAGTAGTCAACCTGAGTTAGTCAACCTGTGGTAGTCAACCCAAGTTAGTTAACCCACGGTAGTTAACCCACAGTAGTTAACCCATGGTAGTCAACCCGAGTTAGTTAACCCGTGGTAGTAAACCCAAGTTAGTTAACCCACGGTAGTTAACCCGCGGTAGTCAAACCCTGGCAGTGAACCCGCAGTTCTATTTGTAGTTCCACCTTATTGCCAAGTGGCTCAACCCTACTATATTCATTGGTACTAATGTTTCCTAGCCCACCCATTACCTTCCATTACAGCAAATCTCGGCCTGCACATATGACATGGTGATTACACCCTTATCCACTCCCTAAAACAGCACCATAGCCCACCCATATCACAAGGTGATAATATCCAACTTGAGCCCAACCCGTGTTACATGGTGACAGTCCATCCTTGGGCTACCGTCCACTGGCCCGTGACACTCGGCCGATTTTCACCTTCGGGTGGCCGTGTAAGACGGCCTAAGTAGGTGCATGGGGTCGGTATTTAAGGTAAAAAAGGACGTGACTGGAAACATCGAGCGGTACAAGGCACAACTTGTTGCACAGGGGTACACACAGGTCCCTGGTGTCAATTACTTCAATAAATTTGCACCCATTGCCAAGGTCGCATCAATTTGAACTGTCCTTGCCCTAGCTGCCCACCATGACTGGGAGATCCACCAGGTTGACATCAAGAGTGCTTATCTCAATGGCAAATTTGAAGATGCCAAAGTTATCTACATGCGTCAACCACTGGGCTTCCCTATCTCTGACCACCCTGGAAAGGTTCTACACCTACTTTGACCCTTGTACAGACTCAAGCAAAGTGGTCACCGCTGGTATGAGAAGCTTCATGAACTTCTCGAGGAGGCTGGTTTCCGACGATGCGAATCTGACCATGCTGTGTTCATCAGGTGCAAAGGTGACACTCTAGGGATCATTACTATCCATGTTGACGATATGATGATCATTGCCAGCTCTTTTGTGAGTTGGCTTGCACAGGGAACTAGACAGAGGCTATAAGCTCAGTGCTTTGTCTTCAAACACTATGTAACTAACCTAGACAGAGGCTATAAGCTAAGTAGGTTAGTACTGAGTAACTAAATGAATGTGAGTATGTGTCTTACCTCAGTGCTTCGTCTTCGAACACTGAGGTGAAAAGAATCCCCAAGCGGATGAAAAATAGTCTGTGCTTATGTAAGGATACTCGCCGTACGAATAAGGAAACTATCAGTAAGCCTAAGGAATGGTAGTGAAAGAATAGGAGTTTCAACACACCCACTCGTCAAGTAGTCCTTAGTAGTAGGGTATAGTATAGGTTTGCATACCTGTAATGATGAAAAAAATGAATGGTATATGCACCCACTCAACGTGTGATGCTTGAGTCCGTTTCGAATCTCATGCAGGTGGCTGTGCCGTCCATGCTTTAGTAAGCGCGCGTGTTGGTTGTAGATGTGGTTGGTGGATCGTCCGTCTCAACTGCGTTGTGGTCGCGTGGATCATCTGTTTCTCCAAAAGAATGACTGGGGAAAATATATATTTTATTAGATGTGGCCATGGACTGGAAGTTGCGACGGCCAGACACGTTGCAGGGCATGGTGAGTCCCCTTGTTGAAGCATCACGCATGTCACTCATGTGACTTGGGTCACCTGACTCTGTTGGGGCCCTTATCTTGCTGCGGTCCACGTTGCAGCTCTTGTCATCATCCGTTTCGACTGACCAAGGTAAGCCCTCCATTCTGTTTGCATTTAGCTGACCTTTCTCTTCTTTTATGGTCCACTGACATCCCTCTTTACAGGTCTCCAAGTTGTTGCCATGCAGATCTCTGCCTTGCCTGTAAAATATAGAAAGGTGGTGGTCTGCACAGGGAAGGTCTAGCCTAAGGAAGGAGAAGGAGATCTGTAGGTAACCTCAGTAGTCTGCCAAGCTACTGTTATATTAGTATATACCTGTAGGTATGAAGTGGTTAGTAGGAATGGTACTCACCCTCAGTAGTCTGGCAAGCTACTGAGGGAACTATGGTACTTGGAACTCTACTCTAGTGCGATGCATGCTTATGTAAGTAGGTAAACAAACCATAACAGTTCTGTTTATCTCCAACATAAGATGGCCCCTCCAAGTCGTCCGTTTCGCCTGTACATCAGCAAGTGGACAAAATCTCTGACAGTACTTAGCCAACTTAACAGTCTGAAATGGTCTGACACCAACTTAACTGTCTGGAGGTGTCTGAGATCAGACTGAGGGTCTGGAATAAGACCACCCAGACCACTCCAGACCACTCAGACCACTCAGTCAGTAAGTCAGACAGTGTGTCAGACCACCCAGACCATTCCAGACCACCCAGACCATTCCAGACCACCCAGACCATTCCAGACCAATCAGACCACTCAGTTAGTAAGTCAGACAGTGTGTCAGACCACCCAGACCATTCCAGACCACTCAGACCACTCAGTCAGTAAGTCAGACAGGACATCAGACCACCCAGATCATTCCAGACCAATCAGACCACTCAGTCAGTAAGTTAGACATTATGTCAGACCACCCAGACCATTCCAGACCACTCAGACCACTCAGTCAGTAAGTCAGACAGGACATCAGACCACCCAGACCATTCCAGACCATTCAGACCACTCAGTCAGTAAGTCAGACAGTGTGTCAGACCACCCAGACCATTCCAGACCATTCAGATGATTCAGACAGTAAGTCAGACAGTACGTCAGACCACCCAGACCATCTCAGACCACTTAGACCACTCAGTCAGTAAGTCAGACAGTACGTCAGACCACCCAGACCATTCCAGACCATTCAGACCACTCAGTCAGTAAGTCAGACAGTGTGTCAGATCACCCAGACCATTCCAGACCATTCAGATGATTCAGACAGTAAGTCAGACAGTACATCAGACCACCTAGACCATCTCAGACCACTTAGACCACTCAGTCAGTAAGTCAGACAGTACGTCAGACCACCCAGACCATTCCAGACCACTCAGACCACTCAGTCAGTAAGTCAGACAGTACGTCAGACCACCCAGACCATTCCAGACCATTCAGACCACTCAGTCAGTAAGTCAGACAGTGTGTCAGACCACCCAGACCATCTCAGACCACCCAGACCATTCAAGACCAGTAAGACCATTCAGTCAGTAAGTCAGTCAGTGTGTCAGCTTATCTAGAGCATTCTAGACCACTCAGATCAGTCAGTCAGTCAGTCAGACAGGGTGTCAGACCATCCAGAGCATTCCGGACCACTCAGGCTGGTCAGACAGTAGATCAGATCAGTCAGTCAGCCAGTGTGTCAGACCATCCAGAGCATTCCAGATCACTCAGACTAGTCAGTCAATAAGTCAGTCAGTGTGTCAGACCATTCCAGACCATTCCAGAGCACTCAGACCAGTCAGTCAGTCAGTATGTTAGTATGTCAGCCCATCCAGAGCATTCCAGACCAGTCAGTGCACTCAGTATGTCTGTCAGGATAGCAAGTAAATTTTATTAACATGTCTATGTAGTAAGTGGCAATACAAAGTGTGCTAAGCATTAAATACACTGTATCTATATTATTGTTTTTGTCATTGCATCAGCAAGTGTAGTACAAAGAATAAATATTATATTATACTAATGGTCGATGTCGTCGTCATGTTGGTGATGGGGTGACCGCGGTGGCTATGTCGTCATCGTCGCTAGTGGTGGTGGCCACGTCGTTGACGCAGGTGGATGGTGGTCGTGTCGTTGGGTGAGGTTGTCGTCTTCATCACTGGTGGTAGTGGCTGCGTGGTTGACGCTAGTGGTGGTGGCCGTCGACGCAGGTGGGTGGTTGTCGCGTCATTGTCGCTGGTGGTGGGGTGGTCGGCGTTGCTGGTGGGGATGACCGTCGTCGCTAATGGTGGCTGCATCATTGACGCGGGTGGGTGGTCATCGCGTTGTCATCGTTGCTGGTGATGGCCTCATCGTCACAGGTGGGTGGTCGTCGTCGCGTGGCCACGTCGTCGCTAGTAGTGGTCAGTGGAGTGGTGGTGGCCGCGTCGTCGTCGTCAATGATGGTGGTGGGCCACGTTGTTGTCGACTGCAATAGTTAGTGAAACGTATTAAAAAAAGTAAACGAAACACTTACAAGTACTATAATAAAGCTTGTGGTCGTTGCGTGGTCGTCGTGTGGTGGTCGTCGTCGTCAATGCGCTGGTGGTGGGGTGGTGGCTGTCGTCGTCTCTGACTGGCGCTGAGGCTGGGGGACACGTGTGGGGGACGTCATCATCGTCGCTGCAGGTGCTGCGGGTGGTCGTCGTCAGTGGTGCATTGACCGGTTGTTAGTACTTACCTTTGTCGTGTTCAAGTTGCAAAGTCTCGTGACGAGAAAATTTGAAGTGTGTTGTGATACAAATCACAACACACTTCAAATTTTCTCGAGTCCCACCCCACCATTCTGCCTCTCATCCACCATCATCCATGAAGACAAGGGCGACGACGCTGACGACCTTCGTCGTCACTATCAGGTACGCACCACCACCTTGCACCCCCTTCACTAACGACAGCCCCAGTGTTGTCAATGACAACGACAACGACAACGCGTCGACACCACCTCCACCGTCGTCATCAACCCCAACAGACACCACCCACCCCCACCCCCAGCCCAGCGTCGTGTCACCCAACGACACGACATCTCACACTCAACAGCCCAGCGACGACAACGATCCCTGCCAAGCGGATGCCAGCCACCTCCCCCAACAACGGCCACCACCACCACTACCACCGTCATCGACGGCGACAGCAACCAGCACCCAAGCATCGCCCGACGATGACCAACCACCACCACCATCGATCGCACGATCACAGTGCCGACCACCCCAGATGACGACGAGCCCAGCGTCGCCCAATGATGGCAATGGCCCTAGCGACCGTGACGGCCCCAGTCACGACGACGGTGACGGAGCCCAGGCCCAGCAACGACATTGACCACCAAATGGTCCCGATCCCCGGCGTATCCTGGCAACAACGGCGGCGACAACAACAGTCACCACACCACCACCAGCGTGTTGATGATGGCAGATGCGTTCCCCAAGCCCACACCCAGCGTGTCACCAGAAGACGACAACGTTCCCCATGTCCCCTCTGCCCCAGTGTCGCCTGGCGACGACGACGACGACGACCCCAACCCCAGTGTTGCCCCCACCACCACCATCGCTGACGACAACCCTGGACGACCCACCACCAATGTCGTCAATGCCATTCATATAATATATATATATGTTCTGTACCTTTTATTTATTTACAGAATTAATATAAATGGATTCACATTAATATTGAGTGAATTAAGTAGCCAAAGAAATAATTTGGCTGGTCTGGCTGGTCTGACCTACTGACTGACTGACTGGTCTGACTTGTCTGCAATGGTCTGGATGGTCTGACACACTGTCTGACTTACTGTTTGACTGGTCTGGCTGGTCTAACCTACTGACTGGTCTGACTGGTCTGGAATTGTCTGGATAGTCTGACACACCATCTGACTTACTGTCTGACTGGTCTGACTGGTCTGGCTTGTCTGACACACTGTCTGAATTACTGACTGACTGGTCTGACTGGTCTGGAATAGTTTGGATGGTCTGACACACTGACTGACTTACAGTCTGACTGGTATGGCTGGTATGTCTGGTCTGACACACTGTCTGACTTACTGACTGACTGGTCTAAGTGGTCTGGAATGGTCTGGATGGTCTGACACACTGTTTGACTTACTGACTGACTGGTCTGAGTGGTCTGGAATGGTCTGGATGGTCTGACACACTGTCCAACTTACTGACTGACTGGTCTGACTGGTCTGACTAGCCTGGCTGGTCTGGCTGGTCTGGCCATCTGATTTCAGACACACCTGTACTGATGGTCTGAAGTGGTCTGACCCACTTATCTCTCTTATCCATCTTAACTGTCTGATTCCAGACCATCCAGACACTATAAGTGAGTTAAGACAAATTGTCAACTTGCTGATGTAGAAGGCACATTTCAAGTCAGCAGGTTGAGCAGCTGGCTCAGGACCCTTTCATAGGTATGTCCGTCTCCATTTGTCTGCTCCTAATGTCCGTTTCGATCGTCTCGCCTGCAAATTCGAGTTTGGGGGTCAAGTCGCCTTGATGGCGCGATCTGCTTTGATTGGATGGATCGGATGGCTTAACTGACCCGTTTACAGTATCCTCTTGATGTTTCCACCCAGATACTCGAGTGGTGAGCCCATCAGAGCTCTCCACAGCACTCATTGGCACCCTCAGCCCCACAGGTGAGTTTGAGTGGCCTTGGATGAAGTGCAGCCCTATCCCATATCAGATCTATACAAGTGCGGGAAAAACTCAGTCGCGCACGATACAGCGACAAATGTCTGTGTATTACCTATACAAGTGCAGGAAAAACTAGGTAATACAATCAGTATATGAAACACAGTGCGTAAACAAAGGTTGTGCCCACCTCAGTCGTGCATGATACAGCGACAAACGTCTGAGGTGGGAGCTCTACAGTACCGGACTAAATATGAGCTGATAGAACAAAGAATGAGACAATGACAAGGCATGGATGTTGGATCCTGCGCCGTACAGTACACAAGACACTGTGTTGGACAGTACAAGGGGTAACTTAGACACTTTACAAGGGATAAGTAAGACTGGAAAAGACAATAAAGAACTGACCGCGCTCCGAGTCGTACTGTATGTTGTGACGGAGCGCGTGTTATGTAATCGTTCCACAGTCAGTATCTCGCGACTAGAGTGAACGTGTCAATTTGCAGGATACTGCTACGAACGACTTGCCAATTTCAACACTCCCCCTCAAGTCGGACGTAGCCCAAGTTCGACAGCAAAATGCTTCACTTTCGGCGATGGGAGAGCCTTTGTCAGGGTATCGGCGACCATGTCAGCAGTAGGGCAATAGATGAGGCGGATCTTTCCGTTTTCCACGACCCAGCGTATGAAATGGAAATGGATGTCGATATGCTTGGTATGTGCGTGGTACTGATGGTCCTTTGAGAGCGCCATAGCTGACTGATTATCAGAGAACAATGTGGTGGGTTCGTTGAATGGCGAAAACAGCTCTCCGATGAGCGACCGCAGCCATAAAGCTCCTTGGCTGCGTGCGTTGCGGCCACGTACTCGCTCTCCATCGTCGACAAAGAGATGATCTCCTGTTTCTTCGAAGACCACGACACGATGCCGCCATCAATCAAGAAAGCATACCCAGAGATCGCTTTGCGATCCTCTGCCATGCTGCCATCTGCATCCGCATAGCCAACCAGTGCGCTCGGCGCTCCCCCGTATGTGAGTCTCAAATCCTTCATTCCAAGCAAATAGCGGTAGATTCGTCTGACTGCCTCCCAGTGAGGCATTCCAGGGTTGTTTGAGAAGCGCGAGACAGTGGTCACGGCATACGAAATGTCGGGATGAGTGGCGAGGGAAGCGTACATGAGTGAACCAACAGCTTCACGATAAGGTACGTGGCGCATTGCAGCATATTCAGCTCCAGTTGACGGTGACTGACCTGAGTGCAATTTAGTGCTCGGTTCCATCGGGTTTGACATGGGCTTGAGCTCGTCGAAACCGAAACGGCGGGCAATTGACTCGATGTAGGGTCGTTGACACAGAGATGGTACGTTCATCTCTGTTCCTCGTCACCTCAATCCCCAACAGCCAGTGGAGTTCACCGAGGTCGGTGATCTCCACATGCTTCCTTATGTCGCGCTTGAATTCATTAATCTCCTTCAGGGATGTAGCAGCAATGGTGCAATCATTGACATGCACGACAACGATGACAAGCTCACCGGGCGTCCTTCGTCTGAAGTAGACAGCCTGGTCAACAGAGCACTGCGTAAAACCCAGCTCGTCAACGAGGATCTCCACCAGATGTTGGTACCAGCGGCGCCCACTCTGTTTTAGACCGTACAGCGTCTTTCAAAGATGGCAAACTTTATGGGGGTGGTCGGCAGACTCGAAACCGGGTGGCTGACGCATGTAGATGACTTTGTCATCAGTGAGTGTTCCGTTTAAGTACGCGCCTTTGATGTCGATCTGATGAAGCTCCAGATCGGAGCGTGCTGCCATGGCGAGAACGGTTCGAATTGATGCAAGCGTTGCAACTGGGGCAAAAGTGTCGAAGTAATCAATGCCTTCGACCTGTGAGTATCCTTGGGCAACGAGTTGGGCTTTGTGGCAGACCACATTGCCTGCTGCGTCCTTCTTCACACGGAAGACCCACTTGGATCCGACTATGTTGGCGCCATGAGGTACGTTGACAAGTTCCCAGGTGCCGGCTGCCTGCAAAGTCGCTAACTCCTCCTTTATGCCTGCTTCCCACTGCAGCCAATCCAGGCGTCGGCGAGCTTCGGCAAATGAGCTAGGCTCTAGGGCCTCGGACTCGGCGGTGGCCCCTTCCATCATCATGGCAAAGTCGATGGCACACAAGACGTCATCCGAGTCTTCGACAACCGTCATCAGGTACGCAGCTGCGAGGTTATCAACATTGAGAGGGTCAGTTAGTTCAGGGAGAATGACAGCCTCTGCGATCTCAGTCAGGAGCTGCACGCCTCATGGTACAGTGGGTTGGCCATGTCGACCTATATTTCCCTGACCTGCAAAAATGTCAGCAACGCGTTGGCTGGGCTTACGGACTCGCTTTTTGACAGGCGGGTCATCTGGAGGTGGTGCAACCTTGGGAGGAATCAGGATAACAGGGGCAGGTGGTGCAGCTCTCGTGACTGGAACTGGGGGTGGAGCCGTTAGTATCGCGTTAGGTAAGTTACTCTCTTCTTGCTCCCCCTCACGAGATAACGGCTCAGCAGAGGTCAAGTCCCAGTACACGTTCCGCTCAACAGAGACAGAACATTTTTCAGGCCAGTAGACACGACAACCATTAGGGCTGTCGTCATCAATGCCCACCTAGCGACCTTCCACAACGCGCCCACCCAGCTTAGTTCCCCCTTCAACACGCACCCAGACACGCGAACCCCACACACGTGCTCGACTAAGGTCGGGTTTCTGCCCAGTGGCAGCTTCGAGGGGCATCCCGCCCTCAAGTGCTTTCGTTGGTGTCCGGTTCTTCAGCCAGACAGCGTGGCAGACAGCCTCACCCCATAATGCACGAGGTAAGCCGCTCTCGTGTAGCATGGCTCTGACTTTCTCCAGCAAGGTATGGTTGAGACACTCAGCAACACCGTTGTGCTGCAGAGTGTCATGAACGGTAAGCTTTTGCTTCATTCCAGCTGCCTTGAGATACATAATAAACTCCTTTCCAAGGTACTCTCCACCACGATCAGAGTGCAGTGCCTTGACAGCGACACCGTGCTGGGTACGGCACCAAGCCTCGAACTGCTGGTAGGCGGTAAAGGCTTCGCTCTTCTGGCGGAGGAGGTGCAGGTACGTGAGGTGGGTCTTGTCATCTGTGAACGTGATATAGTAACGTCATCCTCCAAGGGTTTGGATGGGAGCTGGTCCCCATACATCTATATGCACCTCAGCAGCAAATTCTTCGGCACGCTCGCCAGCATGCTCCTTGGCGACAGGCTTCCTGGTGGCCTTCGCATAGACACAGGCCTCACAGAAGGTAGGTTTGTCTTTCGACAAATCAAACTTCAAGCCTGACACGAGTCATTTTCAGCTAGACGATGGGCGACATTTGGTGAGATATGTCCCATCCTACAATGAAGCTCCATGACAGTAACAGTCTCGACCGCGTTTGCACTGTCATCCCCACCGGTGTGGATAACACGATAAAGTCCTGCCTGGGACTTAGGCACGCGCCCAATGACATCATCGTCAGGGCTGCGAATGGTACAAGTTCCATCAGCGAAGGTGACAGAATATCCAAGTTGGTCGAGACACCCAATGGACACCAGAGTGTAGCCCACTGCAGGCGAAAACAAGACTTCAGTGAGTGTGAGCTTGGTCGTGTCATACCCATTAGGCACATCAATGACCAAGTCACCGACTGCAGTAGCATTGAAGGACTGTTTGTTGGCAGCCGAGAATGATTTGGGTGGGATATCTGTGAGGGACGTGAACTTGTCCTTATACGGTGAGATATGATGCATGGAGCCGGAATCATAGAGCTCAACAACAGGTGCGCTGATCTGGCCATCATGCACCAGACTAACGGAATCTGAGGGCAATTCAGCAGGGTCATCATCAGAGGTGACATCACTGGGAGGTAAGCTCTCTCCTCCTTCGTCTGTATCTCCCATCTTGCTGAAATAATCCTCCTCAGATGAAACATATTTCCACCTTTCTTCGTCATCGCCATCAGAAGAATCGCTCAGCAAGTCAAGGTCACCCAGAGTGATCACTGAAAAGGCCCCTTCCTCTTCGGAGTTGAAGGTGGCTGCATTGGCTGAGTCCTTCTTGGCGTCATCAGCAGTGCTTTGACTCACTGACTTGTCAGGTTTGGGGCATCGAGATTTAAAATGCTCCCTTGATCTGCAGTTCCAACAAGGGCCACGCTGGCGGGTGGGTCCTGCAGAGCTGCTCCCTTGTCGTCCATCCCTCCAGTTCCCTCGCCCCCAGCTGGAAAAATTCCCAGGAGCCACAGCCAAGGCTTCGTCACCGTCGCGAGCCTTCTGTTTCGAACATAAGTTCCAGGTCTCTTTGCAGCCACGGCGCTCTGACTCTTTGATAATCAGGGAAATGAGGATGTCAGGGTCAATCGTCTGTGTTGGGCTGTACAGGCGAGCAGTTGCCAGTTGCCCAGATGCGAAGCTGGCAAGATATTTGGGAAGGGATTGAATAATAGTCGATCGATAGTCCTTTTCCTCGATCTGTACGCCAACGGCAGCTAACTCGTCTCTCTTCGTATGTAGATTGTCCAGGAACTGGCGGACATCGCCATCAACGGGGCACTGCGAGCCCAAAAACTTTGTTTGGAGGTCGGTCTGAGCATATGCTCCCTTTTCCGTATACTCACGAACAATCTCGTTCCACATAGCCTCAACAACATCCAGACTTCGTACACGAAGGGCAGTGGAGTCGGGAATCCGTTGGGTAAGCAGATGTTTCGCCATATTTTCGCTCTTCTGCCATTTCGCAAGCTCATCAGCGTCTGGAAGTGTTGTGGTCACAGTTCCGTCAGCAGCAGTGCTGGTAGTACTGACAGGACGTGCGGAAGTTCCGTCAAAGTGTGACCACAACTCCTTCGCTTCAACAGCGGTCCGGAAACGGAGCGAGAAGATCGCCCAGTTGGCGCCTTTGATGTCGAGCTTCGGGATGTTACCCGGAAGGGTATCAGTGGTGATGGGGATGGCAGTGGCCATGGTTTCATGCAGCGAGAATATTGAAAGATAGGTGAGACGTTGATTTCAAGGCTATTAAAGTGCAGGGCTCATAACCTATCAGATCTATATGAGTGCGGGAAAAACTAGGTAATACAATCAGTATACGAAACACAGTGTGTAAACAAAGGTTGTGCCCACCTCAGTCGTGCGCGATACAGCGACAAATGTCTGAGGTGGGAGCTCTACAGTACCGGACTAAATACGAGCTGATAGAACAAAGAATGAGACAATGATAAGGCGCAGATGTTGGATCCTGCGCCGTACAGTACACAAGACACTATTGGACAGTACAAGGGGTAACTTAGACACTTTACAAGGGATAAGTAAGACTGGAAAAGACAATAAAGAACTGACCGCGCTCCGAGTCGTACTGTATGTTGTGATGGAGCGCGTGTTATGTAATCGTTCCGCGGTCAGTATCTCGCGACTAGAGTGAATGCGTCAATTTGCAGGATACCGCTACGAACAACTTGCCAATTTCAACATCCCACATGCTAACCCTTCCGTTTCTTCAGTGATCGGGTGTATCTCATCGATGGCGAGGTGGTTGAGGCCATTCGTGCCCACTCTTGCAGGCCTTCGGTGCTCACCATTGAGCTCATCTGTTTGCAGCCCAGACACTTGATGGCTGTTTGTGCTTGCTATTGCTGGCCTTCAGTCGGGAGTTCTGGAGTTGTATGCAGGGTGGTTGACACTAGGTATGTCCCTTCTCGCCCTAGACTCGAGCGCTCGGAGCATTCTGACTGGTAGCTTCTTTTTAGTGAATATTTCGCGTGGTGTGCAATTACTGGCGATCAAGGGCATAGGTGCCCAGTTCAGGGTATGGGCGGCATGCAGGAGGATGTCTCCCCAGTGCCCGCTGATCCAGTTGGCATCCGTCAACATCGTTTGGGTGGTTTTGAGTAGTCTGCTGGCTGTCTGTGCAGCTGTGCTCTCAATTCCCGGTGCGTGCTCGTTTGCTACTTCGCAACTGATTCCTTTTGTGTTTAGGTAGGCTTGTAGGGTGTCAAACATCCCGTTGCCAATGTCAGCCGTGCAGAAGTGAGCAGCATGCTCGCCCATTATGGTTTCGGCACGATCAAGATATTCTTGGGTAAATTTTGATATTTCTCCTTTAGACTTCATGAGCCTGACTACAACATGATGGGAATAGGTGTCAACGAAGGTGGCAAAGTAGTAGTCGCCTGTCCACATTGCCATATCAACAGGGCCACAAACGTTCAAGTACGTTGTGTGCAGCGGGTGTGGATCTTCAGATCGTGGAGGTGCCCTCTTGGCATAGGTTGCCTCATCAGAGCGTTGTGCCGTGGAGAGTATGTATAGTGCATCCTTTTTATATGCTGTTCCGATTGTCTCTTGACCATTCATAATTTGGCAGGATCATGCGCCAAAAATAACTTGAAGGTTGTGCCTAGCAAGACACAAGACGCACAGTAAATTCTTGTCCAATACTGGGACATGATAGACATCACAGAGGGTTAAGACCCTTTGGCAACCGTCTCCGATATATACCAATAGACAAATGTCCCCAGTTCCTGTCGCAGGGATGGTTCTGCCGTCGCCAAGACCAATGAGCTGGGGAGGCCACAATGGCCAATATGAATCAAATAAATTGCATTCCAAGCACATGTGTGTGGACATGCCAGAATCAATGATCCAGTCCCTTTGAGTAGGGGTGCTGGCTAGTCATTGTGCCATAAACAGACGGAGCAGAGGTGAGTGGGTTAGTCCCGCTTTCATGACATGAGCCGCTAACTCCCTTTTCTCATCTGTTTTTTCTTTTGATGCATCATCTTTTGCCTTCGAGCGTTCGGTGGCCTTCTTCCAACACTCATCCTCAGTATGGCCATTTCTCAAGCAGTAAGTGCACAACTTCTTTCCTTTATCCTCCTTAACCCCCTTTTCCTTTCCCTTCCCTTTAGGTTGTCCTGTCATCTTCGCAGCAAGAGCCGAAAGGGTAGAAGAAACCTTTCTCAACTTCTCTTCAATCAGGACCTGATTTATTACAGCGTCCGTCATAAGTTTGTCATCAGCAGCCATTAAAATGGTCTGCAGGGTGGAATATGAAGGTAGGAGCAAGATTACCATAGCTATCGCGATAAGGGAGTCTTCAAGTGGCTGGCTGAGTGTCTTCAGCACATTGGCCTTTTGCCACATGGAGTTTAACTGGGTCTCCATAGACTCGTCGTCTGAGAGCGTGCTGCGGAAGAGCTCGCTTATAAGGTAGGCGATAGACTGTTTCCCTTTTCCCTTGTAATGCTCACTCAACTTCCTCCAGGCTTCTGCAGACGTTGTCGTGTACAGCACCCCACTACACATAATGTACCTACTTTGTCCCATCTTACATGGCCACCCGAAGGTGAAAATCGGCCGAGTGTCACAGGCCAGCGGACAGGAGCCCACAGATGGAGTATCACCGAGTAATACGGGTGGGCTACACACTATGATTTTGTTACCATGTGATATGGGTGGGCTATGGTAGTAGTTAAGGAGGGGTTATGGTAGGGATATAGGAATTGTCATCATGTCATGTTGGTGGGCCACAATCTTACTGGGTGCACATTAATGGATGAGCCCATATTTACTGGAATGCAAAGGTATGGGGTGGGCTAGCAAAAGTAGATACTACTGCATACAGTAGGAACTAATCTAATCAACCTACCAGCAGAACTGGCTTCATTACCATGGGTGAACTACTGGGGTTGACTACCGCTGTGAGTCAAAGTGTGGATTTGGGTCAGAACAATAACCCAAACACAACACCAACAAAGGACTACGAAAATGTGCGAGTGGTGGTTTACCTCTGCGGTGTCCAGAGAGGATATGCTGAGGAGGGGGAGAGAGGATCTACACCAACAGGGTGATGCAGACAGAGGTACAGGATACTCCTGAGGTACAGGAGCAATAGAA
>Ga0307518_10002152_pt1 | contig 14446 bp, 18 predicted proteins | sample 25_EM_MG_FD_203889 | JGI IMG/M metagenome (GOLD analysis project Ga0307518, IMG submission 203889) | Populus trichocarpa ectomycorrhiza microbial communities from riparian zone in the Pacific Northwest, United States - 25_EM | ecosystem: Host-associated > Plants > Roots > Unclassified | place...
CATTATTTTCACAAACAGCTGTAATTCAGAATGTAATTGTACAATATAACATATTGCAAATAGTTTCTGACACACCTCAAAATAAAAACTTGTACAAAACAGATAATACTTTATTAAAATATAATATTTTGCAATTGTCTTCTGATTTATATTCTATCAAAACATTGAAATTTCCCATGTGTCAAGGGCCCCCCTTCACACCTTTCTGTATTGATTCCCGATTGACTTGAACAGCGAATGTTTTTCTCTCCCGAGTGAGTCATCGGACCCATACGCGTATCCACGTTTTCGTGCCAAAGTCACGGCGGAAATACCCATTTATTCGCTGCAGAGGGGGTCGACGTCCGTGGCACGAGCATGACACTCCACGCCAATGATGCAACCCTCCACTGGCATCTCGAACCAGGGAATCAGGGATAGAAGGAGTAGGTCGCAAGTGGTCCATGGAAATCGTGCACATCATCGAGAGCTTTGATAATCATGATATCCCCCAGACCAAAGACTCCATGGAAGACCGGCCACCCTCTGTTAAACCTAACACCGGTGAGTCAGCTAACGTGGGCTGCGATCACTGATCCTACCAGTTCATGCATATATTCAATTTCTGAAGATTTCGTAACGCAGCTGGATTTACTAGATGCTCTCCTAAACAGACCAGTTGCAAGTCGGAACGATCCATTCGCTGGACCACCCTACGGTACCTTTATGCTAATAAACCACCGTACTAACGTTTTCCGCTCAAGGCCAGGCTTACCCCGTCTAGGATCCTCCTCCATTCTGCTAATCTCTAATGTACAATACTCTCAAATGGACGCCCGCTGTGCTGTTGCTCCGGAAACATCGATTCGTCATACATCCACCCAAGCACCAGCAACCCAAAAGCGTTCACCGTCTCCCCAACCCCGGCACTTGAAAATACATCACATCTCGATCCCAAATCTCGATCCGAGCCGTTCTAAAAATTAACACAACATCGTACACACCAGATCCACGATTACCGTGGAGATGGGCACGATGATGATAGAACACTGGAATAATATGAACAGTACCAATGATCGTGGGGGAAGAAGCATACCTCCCGATTTCCTTGCGAATTCCGGTATACGATACATGCACATCATCACCATCGCCTGCTTTCACCATGCTCTTTCAGGGCACAATGCAATGCCATTGCGCAACGTCAACGCCATCGCTGGCATTTCATTTCATTCCAGTTGCTTGCAAGAAGCCTCCGACACAGCCTCGAATCTATCAGAACAATTCTATCAAGGATGGTGTGCGTATGTGCGCACTGTGGCGTGCTGTATAAATAGTAGGTGCTGTTTCATGGCTGGTGGCGCAACGGCGCTTCCTGTAACACAACCCCTGTGAGTCATACATAGATGGGCAGTCACAAAGGATGAAATAATGACGCAGAATTGATCCGGTCCACAAGGCGTACACGAGTTCGACGTATCGTAACAAGAGACGCATCAGAAGACCTCATGTATGTGAGCTTGGACATATTGCCAACCCTTGAAGATATCCGCACGCATCCAAAGACGAGGACTTTTACAACAGTGTGGCACTTAATATGTAAAGCACAACATTCATAACATTGTGAACACGAAAAAAAAAAAAATCCAAAAAAAAGAATAAGATAAGCTGACCATAACCTCCTATCCACAGGTAGCGGGTCACCGCCGCCGTGGTGTCCCCAACACCTTCCTCGGCGTCGCAACACCAACACCAGCAGGTAATCCCGTCAACCTCCTCTCTCCAACCCCCCCACCACCTCCCTCTTGTACTCGCTGCACCTCTCTCACAGCTCTCCTCCTCGCATCATCCGCCCCGCCCCCGCCCTGCGACGATGACGGTAAAGGAGGTGGCCGTGGTGGTCGTTCTTTATCTATCCTCGAAAGTGCACGCAGGATATCCCGTGGTGATTCCCCAGGTGGATGTATGGGTGGATGCCGTCTTCCTCGATGCATCTGGACAAGCGCCAGCTGTGCCGCCACCCCAGTCGACGAACTCCCACACCCTCGCGATGGCGGGCGAGGTAGTGGCGGCGGCGGAGGAAGAGAGAGCGACGAAAGTGCATGCGAGAGAAGCGTAAATCGATGGTCGATCTCTGCTTCAACGATATCCGTCATCTGCACCGCAGAACTAACCCACCCGAACAACCTGTCCAACTTCCATCTCAGCTCGTCTATATCCTCGTCGAGTGGATCCTCATGTGTATCGCGGGTCCGAGGTTTATCAGCCATAACTTCACGAATACGCTCGAGATCGATGCAGGATTTGAATGCGAGTGAGAGCTCGTCAGGGTGTGGCATAAGCCATGACCAGTCTTCTGTGGAGGGCTCTTGGGATACTGCGCGTTGTTTTCCCTTTGCTTTGGCGGAGGGAGGCTTGAATGAGGCAAGTCGACTCTCGAGCTCTGCTCGGGAATTAACTTGGTACGCGTGATAAAAGTTGTCTACGCGCCCCCACGCTTCAGCTTCAGCTTGGGCTCTACAACACGACACGACGGTGGTGAAACGAGGTCTTTTTTATGCAAAGACCTGAAACATACCGATTAATATGCTCCTGAAACGTCACCTCGCGTGCCCGGTTCTTCACGTTCTGTTCGTTCGGTTTTAGATTTGTCCCCTTACAGGGAGTCTTGTCGCGCGAATAGCCAGACGTATCGATCTTCCTTTCTGCAAGCATACGAATAAAGTCCTCTTGGACAGTCTTGAGCAGTGCTTTCTTGTCATCATCAAGTGGGGGTGGATCTTTGCCATGACTATTATTTGACCCCCTAGATGGGGGTTTGGGAGGTTTCGCTGATCGTGACGATGATGACGATGGTTCGGATGACCGTGTCAGTGCGCGCGCGGCTGACCACACAAGGAGTTGACGGGCTCGTTGTGGTTCCGGAAGGTCGCAGTCGATATGCTTGTAGAAACTTGAGTCACTGACTGATGCGTGAGGTTGGGCTACGCAGTGTCGTGTCACAACTAACACCGAAGGGGATGAACATGTCGGACGCACAGATAACACCTGTATTCTCAAAACTCGTGCTTGTCCGTTTGCTACGCATGCTCATGGATGTACGTCGTGGTGTTTGCGCTTGGGGCGTGCGGGGCTGTCCCACACGCAGTAGCTTATTCCGTTGAATCTGTGGAGTCTCGCAATCAGGAAGTGGCTGGAGGGTATCTGGTGGATGTCGCCCAGACGGTGATGAGGGCAGAAACTGGAAAGACTGGGTCTGATTATTCGACTCCTTTGCTCGTGATCTTCGACGCAAATTATCAGTTTCGTCCTCCATCTGACGTACATCCTCGTCGATCTCCAGGTCCTCGCGTGGTGGTGCTGCCGGGACATCGCGCTGTTTTGCACCTGTTGGTGCACGAGAGGAGTCGGCCTTGAGTTTCTTGGAGGGTGGTTGTGAAGTGGATGCGAGTGGCTGGGAAAGAAAAGCGGGGGGGCGAGATGACGTGCTGACGAGAGGTTGAGAAGAGAAGAGGTTCTGTTGTGCTGGTGCACGGACGATGACGAGCCCACCTGGCTGTTCTTCGCCGATCACTGGACAAGATATGAGTATGTATGTACGCGCCCGACTGATCTGCACTCGACTCACGTTTCCGTTTCCCATTAACCTGCGTGTCCATCAGAACAAGTCCAGTGCATACAATGACCCACTCACCTCTTTCTTTTGTTTCTTTGTTGTCGCTGCGAACAGCGAGTCCTCCTGCTTTCGTTTCGTCCCGTTCATCGTCAACGGACAGAGTGCAAACTTTCCCACGAGTCGATCAACAACAGCGTGACATCACGCGACGCGTTCAATTAGTGTCACGTCACACATCTGGCACCGAAGATACCCGTGCCTACACGGACAATGTCGCTCCCTGCCTTGATCGCACACTCGAAGTCACTGGACATTCCCATACTCAACAACAGCTTGCCTTCTACACCCCAATTACTACTCTCCCCCTCCTCCAAGACCCCATGCAATATATCCTGTGTACGCTTTAACGTTTCGAAGTCTTCGTTGAGTCGATCAGACGAGGCGAGCGACTCGGCCAGAGATCCGATAGTCATAAGTCCCTGTAAATGCAGTCGGGGACACTCTGTGATGATGTGTCGGACAAGTTGCACAAGTTCAGACGATGACGACGACTCGGAAGAAGAGAGAGGAGTAAAACCAGACTTGGCGTCCTCGCCAGATGTATTGACTTGCAACAGGACATTGAGCGGACTCGTTCGCTCGGGTGGAAGTGATTTATTCAGCGCCATTGCAGCCCTTGTCGAAGTGATAGTATGAACTGCATAGATGTTGGGTATCGCTGTATCGCAGCCATGAGTCAATGAAACCACCTTATATCCAAACCACGTACATGCCAACAACTTTGCCTTGTTCGACTGTAAGGCACCAATGAAGTGCCATCGAATATCGTCCGGAAGCTACATACGATAAGTTTGGGTTTATCTCAGAAGACTTTTTCACTGTACCTCCTTTGCCTTATCCACAAGTTCCTGTACATAGTTTTCTCCAAAGTCGCGTTGTCCCAGTTCATAGCACGCCAGAATGTCTGTGGCAGGTTTGTACTTGGAAACAGCAACCAAGCATGGTTCCAACGTCGCATGAGACGCACAGAGTTGCACGCGATTCCTTATCTCTGTGAGTGACTTTGAAAGCTCCTGGAAGCGCTCCGGGATAGACGCAGCCATGCGAGATCGTGCAATGGTGGTAAGAGTGTTCATTACTAGCACAGGTTAGAGTCACGTCAGTCACAACCCTCCTTGTGTCTCGCCATGCTGCAGTTCAACGACATCTTTGCATTCATTGAAGTCGACGGTCAAGAACTTCCCCAGTATGGAATAGATACCATCCCAGAGGAAAACACCGTCACATGCTGGGTAGCCTCTCAACCCGACAAGGTCTGTTCGGTCAGGCTATGTATATGCCGATTTTGGCACACATTGACTACAACTCACCTCTCTACACACAGCATTTCTCGTTAACATATGGACATACCTGCCAGAATGACACCTTCGACATCAGCATCACCACGGACGGTTTGCAATATGTTTGGTTTCTCGAGGCCTCGAAAACGGGAACAACACGAAACACGGTGATCGGTGTAGCCACTTCGTCAACATCTTTGAGGCCATATATGTTTTCCAGGCTACAGTTGACAGGTACGTTCCCCCCGTAAGGATGTTATTACTGATATTGACATATTGCAAAGACGAAGACGAATATCTAAACAAGGAATCGAGTCATATGGGCGAGATCCGTCTGGACTTTTACAGATCCGTTTTTATAGAACAACGTGAGACGATGGCGTACGATGTTTGTGAGCCGGTGGGAAAGGTGCATGAGCGTGCAAAGAAGGCGCTTTCACATTGCATCAGGTGAGTTGTGTGGATCATTTGACTTGGTTACTAGTAAGTTGGCACAACGAAACTGACTTTTCCGATGCGATACTATATGATCCTTTGCAATCTAGCTTTGGCCGTGAGGTATCGACACCAGCGGGGATGTCAGTTAGGACTAAGCGTCTCGACACCACCCCCCTCGCAAGCTTTATATTCAGATATAGAGAACACAGTGGGTTTATCCGTGTCCCTCGCCTCTGGCTTCGCTTTTTAACCAGGTCAACACAGGTATTCTCCGTGCCAACGGGATAATACCACGACCCATAGAGGACAAACGTACGATTCAAGCCCCAGAGGAAGGCCAAAATCCCCCATTACACACAAAGAAAGGGAAGAAGCCCACATTACACATAGAAGAGGAGCAAAATCTAACATCGCTTCCTCAAGATATCCTCGACCTAACCATTGAAAATGTAATCAATGCAGATATCAAATCGATTGACGCCACCATCCAGGCTTTACAAAGAAAACGTACTGCCCTCGAGACAAGGTCGCCCACTGCATCTGCATCGCAGCCCCCCGCCAAGAGAATTAAGCGAGAGAGCATCTCCGTGACAAAAGGTGAAGTTATTGATTTGACGTGTGTATAATTCACGTCGGGTCTGGGTTGGGCAAGCATTCGTTGGACTCATCCTCAGAGTCAATGTACTATAATCATTTTCGTAAATCGGTGCACCAGGGACACATGGGGCTGGTCTATAATACGCTATTTTATGTCGTTGAGATCTCTGGGTTCGTAGACTAGGCTTCATCGTGACAGTAAATTGATTGCAGGCTGTCACAGGCTCAAATCCAAATCTTGACCAGTAGCCTAACGATAGGTTCAGACATCGCTGTGATCAGTATACAATACAAACCTCCTACCACCGTGGAAGTCGTTTAACACGCGTTCGTGGACAAGTAAATGTCCATAACAGGAGTTAACACCGTGCCGCAGCACACCTGATGTATTTCGCTTGTGCCGTGGGTTGCCAATTGTCGTCCCGTAGTCAGGGGTAGGGTGTTCAGGCCGAAATGAGACACTAGCTGGCATTGAAAGGTCACCACTTGTGAGGTTCTGGTCGACCTGATGGGCATAAAGGATAAAGCACTTCCTGACAACGTCGTGATGCGGATCCATCTCAAGCATCGGGCACTCGTCAAATGAAGTCCGAGTCATCACTTACACTGTGAGGGGCCCTGAGGGCCGATGAAACGTGCTTGACAGTGTCCCAGGTTGTTCACTCGCTAGAAATTGACCAGCGCGTTCAACTCGTCCATTGGGCCTGATACTTATTGGTACGGGAAAAGATTCGATCACCGATAGAGGTGGCCAGACGTGGCCAGCCCAGATGGGCTGGCATCGCGAGATCAAGTGGTGTTGAAGGTATTAGTTAATTATTAGAGTCACGTCAGTCACAACCTACTAGGCTAACCAAGTTGTGTCTGGGCCGCCATGCCGCAGTTCAACGACATCTTTGCATTCATTGAAGTCGACGGTCAAGAACTTCCACAGTACGGAATAGATATCATCCCAGAGGAGAACACCGTCACATGCTGGGTAGCCTCTCAGCCCGACAAGGTTTGTCCCGTCCTGTGTAGTATATACCGATTCCACACATTGACTACAACTCACCAACAGCATTTCTCATTAACATATGGACATACCCGCCAGAATGACACCTTCCACGTCCGCATCACCACGGACGGTTTGCGACGCGCTAAGTATCTCAAGCCCTCGAAAACGGGAACAGCACAAATGACGGTAATCGGTGTATCCACTTCGCCGACATCTGTGAGGCCGTATATGTTTTCCAGGCTGCATTTGACAGGTACACTCGCCCCATAAGGGTATTATTGATATTGACGTGTAAAGATGAGGACGAAGATCTGAACAAGGAAACGAGTCATATAGGCGAGATCCGTCTGGACTTTTACAGATGTGTTCTTCTAAACAAGAGGGTGACGAAGAGATATGATGTCTGCGGGCTGAAGGGGAAGGTACATGAGCGTGCAAAGAAGGCGCTTTCACATTGCGTTAGGTGAGTTGTGTGGATCATTTGACGTTGAGTACTAGTAGGTCAGACTAACGAAACTGACCCATCGCTATCCTTTCCGATGCGAACTATACGGTCCTTTGTAATCTAGCTTGGGCCATGAAGTGTCGAGGTCAGCGAATACCTGTGTTGAGAGTAAGATTCTCGACGCTACCCCCCTCGCAAGCTTTATATTCAGATACAGAGAACACAGTGGGCTTATCCATGTCCCTCGCCTTCGGCTTCGCGTTTTAACCAGCTCAATACAGGTATTCTCCGCGCCAACGGGATAATCCTACAATCCATAGAGGATAAACGTACAACTAAACGCTCAGGGGAAGGTCAATTGCGCGCAGAGAAACAGAAAAAGCCCACATCGCTTCCTCCAGACGTCCTCGACCTAACCATTGAAAATGTGATCGATGCAAAGACAGAGGATATCAAATCTCTTGATGCTGCCATCCAGGCATTACAAAGAAAACGCGCTGCCCTTGAGGCGGGGTCGCCCTCTGCATCTGCATCGCAACGCCCTGTCAAGAGAATCAAACAGGAGAGCACCTTCGTGACAAAAGGCGAAGTTATTGATTTGACATGTGCATAATTTGGGTCTGGGTTGGGCAGCATTCATTGGACTCATTCTCAGAGTTAGTGTACTATATTCTTTTTATTTTGTAAATCGGAGCACAGGGCTGGTGCATCCATAATACACTACTTTAACTCGCCGGGACCTATGGGTTTATGCATAGAGTTGGTCGCTAGGCTTCAATATGACAGTGGATCGATTGGACGGACTGCCGCAAGCTCAAATCCAAATCTTCTCCAATTATGGATTGCATTCCCACACATACATACTTCGACGACATATACTCCAACAACTGCACTAATGTGGCTAGCAAACGTCAGCCGTAAATCGCCCGGAAATCAATATCATCGGTGGGCATGTCAAGACATATCCTCACGAGAATGTGCGGGTAGGGCTTGGATCCATAATGTCATGCAAGCCGCGTTTTCTGTCAAATCGACCAAGTGTGGTACAACCACCCTCAAAATGGACTTTTATCCTATCCTGTCCTGGCCCTAACCAATTGGGGCGAAGAGGACCTTAAAGAAAGGCGAAATTGAACGAAGTGACTGCAAGCTCAAAGGACCAAGTAGAACACACCTTACCAAATTCTCTGTGGAACACCTCGGCAATTTGGACTTCAAGCGATCAGGGACACGTACATAATTGGCCTAAATCACCTAGAAATCATGTCAAGAAAGGGTTTCACGTGAATGGGCCAGGGAAACTGCCATGGAACTCCTGCAATACAACCAAATCAGATGTGTTTCTGTCCAAATGACCGATTGATCCGACATAGGTGGTGCCTGTGCAACAATCGAGCTCATTCACTACTGAAGGCTGTCATTCAGACTACCAGAACTAGTAGGAACACTCACCTTCCTTTCACAAGGCATATGATACACACTGCAGGATCCTTGAAGGTAGGTTCGGACATCACTTTTGTCATGCTGTGATCCGTATACGATACGAACCTCCCACCACTGTGGAAATCGTGTATAACGCGCGTTCATGGAGAAGCAAATGACTATGACCGGAGTCGTGCACCAACTGAGTAGTACCGTGCCGCAGCACACCTGATACATTTCGTTTGTGCCGTAAGTTGCCGATTGTCGTCTCGTAGTCGGAGGTAGGGTGTTCAGGCTGGGATGAAACTGAAGTTATTTATGTGAGGTTCCGGTCGACCTGATGCATACTACCACCAAGGATAAGGCACTTCCGGACAACGTCGTACACGTTGTGATGCGGATCCATCTCAAGCATCGGACACTTGGCCTCATCACTTATATCTTTGTGAGGGCCGATGAAACGTACTTGACAGTGTCCCAGGCTGTTCACTCACTAGAAATTGACCAGCACGTTCAACTCGTCAATCGGGCCCGATGGTAGCAAATCATTGGTAGGGGAAAAAATTCGATCACCGATAGAGGGCACACATGGCCAGCCCGGGTCGGCCTTGCAATATGGGAGATATATAGACGCGGCTGGCAGTAGTGATGGTAAGAGTCACGTCGGCGAGTCAGTCACACCCTGACCTCTCCTATCGCCATGCTGCAGTTCAATGACATTTTTGCATTCATTGAAGTCGACGGTCAAGAACTTCCCCAGTATGGAATAGATATCATCCCAGAGAAGAACACCGTCACATGCTGGGTAGCCTCTCAGCCCGACAAGGTCTGTTCCGTCCTATGTATATCCCGATTCCACATATTGACTACGACTCACTTCTCTACACACAGCATTTCTCATTAATATATGGACATACCCGCCAGAATGGCACCTTCGACATCAACATCACCACCGACGGTTTGCTATACGCCAAGCTTCTCCGGTGCGCGGGACGAAACACGGTGATAGGTGTGCCCACTTCGCCGACATCTGTGAGGCCATACATGTTTTCCAAGCTGCAGTTGACAGGTATGCTCTCCCCATAATGGTATTATTATTGATATTGACATGTAAAGACGAAGACAAATATCTGAACAAGGAATCGAGTCAGATGGGCGAGATCCGTCTGGACTTTTACAGATGTGTTGTTCTAGAAAAGAGCACGACGAAGAGGTATGATGTTTGCGAGCCGAAGGGAAAGGTGCATGAGCGTGCAAAGAAGGCGCTTTCACATTGCGTTAGGTGAGTTGTGTGGATCATTTGACGTTGAGTACTAGTAGGTCAGAGTAACGAAACTGACCCATCGCTATCCTTTCCAATGCGATACTATACATCCTTTGTGATCTAGCCTGGGCCGTGAAGTGTCGAGATCAACGACATACTATTATAAGACTGAGCGTCTCGACGCTACCCCCCTCGCAAGCTTTATATTCAGATACAGAGAACACAGTGGGCTTATCCGTGTCCCTCGCCTCTGACTTCGCTTTTTAACCAGCTCAACGCAGGTATTCTCCGTGCCAACGGGATAATCCTACAACCCATGGAGGACAAACGTACAGCTCAATCCCGAGAGGAAGGCCAAAATCCTTCATTACACGCAGAGAAAAAGAACAAGCCCACATCGCTGCCTCAAGACGTCCTCGACCTAACCATTGAAAATGTGACCGATGCGAAGACAGAGGATATCAAATCTCTTGACGCTGCCATCCAGGCTTTACAAAGAAAACGCGCTGCCCTCGAGGCGCCCTCTGCATCTACATCGCAGCCCCCCGCCAAGAGAATCAAACAGGAGAGCACCTTCGTGACAAAAGGTGAAGTTATTGACTTGACGTGTATATAATTCACGTCGGCTTGGGTCTGGGTTGGACAAGCATTCATTGAACTCATGTCAGTGTACTAATAGTGGATCAATTGGACGGACTGGCACAAGCTCAAACCCAAATCTTGAAGTAGAATCTTCGATTATGGATTGCATTCCCGCGTAGCAACGTGTCGTGCAAGCCAGGCAGGACCTTAAAAAAGGGAGCACGCAATTGATTAGAGTAAATGCAAGCTCAAAGTACCAAGTAGAACACACACCTTACGAAATTCTGCGCAGAACACGTCGACAACGTTGACTCCAGTGACCGAATGATCCAACGTAGATGGTGCAACCATCAAAGAGGATCAAGTATAGATTGAACCAGGAACGCCCACCTTGTGTACCTCTCACAAGGCATACACGCTGCGGGATCAAGGTAGGTTTTTGTCAGGTTGTGGTCCATATACGATACGTATCTGTTCGTTAAAATTTCCGGGCACCGTGGAGGTCGTGTACCAACTGAGAAGCACCGTGCCGCAGTGCATTTCGCTTGTGTCGGAGGTGGAGTGTTCAACGTTCAGGCTGAGATGAGACACTAGCTGGCATCGAAAGGGGTCACCACTGGAGTTATTTATGTGAGGTTCCGATCCATATTACCAAAGATAAAGCAGTTCCGGACAACGTCGTACACGTTGTGATGCAGATCCATTTCAAGCATTGGACACTCATCAAATGAAGTCCGACTCATCATTTACACCTTGGTGAGGGCCAATGAAACGTGCTTGACCGTGTCCCAGCTCGTTCACTTGCTAGAAGTCGCGTTCAACTCGCTCGATCGGGCCCGTACGGGAAAGGGTTTGATCACCGACAGAGGGCGCCAGTCGTGGCCAGCCCGGATCGGCAAATACTCAGTACTCAGTACTTGCCGTAGGTGCTTAAATGCTTTGGCTGTTCTTATAAATCGGGGTTGTGGCCGAGAATGAAAAATATCCGATGATCAATGCTGTTGACATGCGGCACGCAATACTTAATATTCAAGGGTACTGGCGGTTTGACACGTACCTATGTTCGACTCCATTCACCATCAGATGTGTTCTGATCCTCAGACTCGGAGCGCTTTGGTTACTAGTGCCAGCCGGTGGCACTTGCGGTCCACATTAATCTGGTCATCGGAGTCAGTACCCTCGAATCATATATCTGCCCTTTACATGATTAACCCGGTAGTTCTCGATCGTAGCACGACGGAAGGTGCTGTGAAAACGGCATGGATGAGTGTGATGCCCACCTCAGTACCAATCGCTTAGGAGGCCACGAGCTCTTACATATGCTGAATGTCCGACACAAGGCAAACACGTTTCCCTGCACTAATACCGGGCTCCACAAAGGGTTCTCCCACCCAATGGAATTTCGAGCGGACCATTCATCTAATGACGCATTTCTTTCATGTTACACCGGCGGTAGAATCCTCCTTTGTCACTATTTATCCGCGGATGGCGACCCCCAAACACGCAGAAATCTCTTGTTTTATCCTGCAACGCGGTGACCCCGTGCGCAGGCAACATAATGGCTCTTGCAACCCACCATTTTCTGTCGGTGGCCTCTACTTTTCCGACGTCATCCATGTCCCTCAGTCCTGTCGACATGTTACTTAAAGCCGAGGTTACCCTAGAATTCCAGGAAGAAAACGCCATCATCAAAGGCGATTCAGACGCCATGACTAGCTTGGAGCTCCCAAATGCTTCTCTCGACCGACGCTCGTCGCGCTCGTCAACAAGAAATCAGCGGGGGAGGGCAAGTGACAAGCGTGAAAGGTCACTCTTTCCTTGTGTTTCTTGGTCCTCGGTGGCCTCCAGTACAAAGCCGTCGTCCAGCGATGCTGAGTCGACTTGTGCCACTAGTTCGTCATTCATGACTGGCTCGTCTTGTTGCATAAGCGCTTCATGTCCGTCGGTAGTCCCATCGCCAATGGACCGCTCACAACGCTCACCGCCCCCCGGTTCTTGTCCTGAGATGACAACACAAAGTTCGTGTACAACGCACACCTTCTCTGTGACCCTTCCACGTACCATCCTACCTGAGATGGTTACTGTCTCTGCGAAGAAGGGCGACCGCTTAGATGTAGTCGCGGATGCCTGGCATATGGAGCGAGACTGTGAGTTCAACTTGCTCGACCTCTATCCATTCGATCATTGACGATGATATTTACAGGCCATTACGAGTGGCAAATACGATTTGCTCCTGGCGATGTAGACATGGCGATAGTCCGTGCACAGCTAGGCTCCGATGGGAAACTTTCCATCGAAGTCCAGCGGTGTACCCCTGGTCAAACTTGTTCTCCTCGTACAGGAATCGGATTAAGATACAGGTTCTGATTTATATTACTTACCTCCCGGCGAAACACCAATCTCTCAGTACAAATAATCCAAGCCTTCTCCCTAAATTGTTTAAAATGTACTAGTCATTTTATGTCTATTGTACTACTCATAATATTTTGTACTATCTATGCGGGAATTATACCCGACCCCTCCCTCTTTGTATTATCTATTCTCGTTAGAAATTGTAAGAGCTGCGCAAATCAGCCCCGTCGTCGTGGTCTGTGCATTGAGATCTGGTGTATTGGCATTGTGGAGCGATGTGAATAGCGAATATTCAAGTGGGTCACCTATGTAAAATCAGTCAGTCACGTCTTCCCAGAATGTACGTGCTAGCTTGTGAACTTGCCTATTTTGTCGTGTTCAGCTGACCAGTGGAGAATTCTGATTAGTACCCACGTGGCATAGTAGGGGATGAACTGGTTCTAACCTCGAGTGACTGGTCACCAAACCATAAACTCATTGTAGTAACCATTGATGATAGTAACCTGTAAACTATGCATGTGGGGGGAAACGATGGGAGGGCTAGTAGTAGAGGCGAGGAGTCATGACCTTTCAGAGCACACATACCTGATAAATAAATGCTGGATGGCTGCTGCCCGAGATCCAATATTTCCCTTTCCCTGTGCATAGCTCTTGAGCTTCTGTGAAATGAGTAGGGACCTACTCCACTGTTCGCGAAGCAAGACCCTGACCTGGCGATCAACGTACTAGGTGTTTTGGACCATCATGCGCGTGTTGTACATCACACAGGGATTGCTACTCCCCGCGTTTATAACGATTTCTTATTCATTAGGTTCAATTTTGGCGATATGGCGTGATCACTGCAGCCATTAAAAGGGCCCTTCCTTCTGCATCTTGATGGAATGATGGAATGAATTCAGTGATCTACTGCGATCTGAGTGGGATCACTCCCTGATGTTCCTCGTCGACATGTGTGGTGACCCTGTGTAGATTTAGTTGCCCAGGAGGACGCCACCACCACTGAGGTCATGACGTGCAATGCCCACGGACTGGATCAGGGTGACTGGCACCCCTGCATTCCTGTAGATCTAACCCAAGGACAAGGACAACGGGGACTTTGTGTCCAGGTGGGCTCGTGGGGGCAGATGTAGGCTCGCCGTAAGCTGAAGTCTCCAAATGCTTTGTAGTTTAGAACCAGGTAGGTCAGGGGTTTCTGTGTCCATAGGGTTCAATTGCGTCAAATCAGCTCATAAATTATAATGAGAGGAATACTCCTTACCATTAGTATCCAACACTGGCTTGATACATACTTTCAATCATTCCAGGTCACAGTATATCTGGGATGTGGTCATGAATGACCACCTCTTTACCCCCTTCTATAGCAGCAACGTTGAACGAGGGAAATAGAAATCAGATTCTTGTACTAGAAGGTAGCTAG
>Ga0307518_10002153_pt1 | contig 14442 bp, 11 predicted proteins | sample 25_EM_MG_FD_203889 | JGI IMG/M metagenome (GOLD analysis project Ga0307518, IMG submission 203889) | Populus trichocarpa ectomycorrhiza microbial communities from riparian zone in the Pacific Northwest, United States - 25_EM | ecosystem: Host-associated > Plants > Roots > Unclassified | place...
CTGCACAAAACGAGTACAAGAGGATTGCATCTTCTCCTGCTATTGTTACTTGTCCGGTGGATGTAGCCAGCATCATCCAGAGCAAGGTCCAGATAGTGACCATCACATAGGAGGGTATGTCCTACCGAACAATTTCATTCCTCCACTACTTACTCAACTGTGACTAATGCAGAACGATGATCCGGGCCGATGTACGTGTGCGGGGGCCAAGTCGGTGCAGCAAATTCAAACACGAAAAGGGCGCGCATTCTGGAACGAGAAACTTGGAGGGCTGCGCATCTCATGATGCAGGCGAAGTGCACGTGGCGTCTCTTTCCGTCGACCCACTCATAATCAATGACCAATGCATGGTATTCACCCAGAATATTTCCAAGTTGATCCAGGAAAACTTGTTACTTTTTAGATTGCACTTAGAGACAATCCCCATTGTCTATTCTCTTACTTGTCAAGAGTTCTTATATTCTTAGGAAGCGTACGTGTATGCACGCATTCGCCCGCAGGACAAGCAAGGATCCTTCTATCAGAGATAGCCTCTCGAGTTATGTGGAATCTTACTTAGCTTGTCGTTTTTGTTTCTCCTAACACACGTGCGTCGTTCGGTGAGATGGCGCGATCGTGTAAATGGTACCTTGGTGTGTCTGCTGCTAGTTTCTGAGTCGAGCCCTCTCGTCACGAGAAGGTGGTCGGTGGTCCTGTGCTGACTAATCGTCACATTCCAAAACAAAAGCGCATGTGAGCGTTGGTCAGATCTTCGATTTGTGATTTGCTGTAAACGGAGCGTCATTTGTCCATCTGGCCTGCAGTATTGGGTCTTCGTAGATATGCTGGGATTTGTCTGCCCCTGAAATTCACTCTGACAGATAGACTCCGAACCATCGCCAAATCACTTCTAGAAACAAGGTACTACTTGCCTGGCCAATTCATGGACATATATCAATTCGACGTCAAACCTACACACGAACCAACAACCATACACTAGTGTCGGCATCCAAGAATGTTGATAGCTTTGGCCGCTACACGTGCTCGGTACTAAGTATAGTGTCATCTGAAAGATGGTCGAATTACGCTACGCACTTGTAAATCATTTCCCATACTCCCAACCAATACCACTTCCAGTCATGACATTGCCACTGACACTACTAGTTCCAGTGCTAGCACCAATCGCCGTACCAGTAGGTCGCATGGCGAATGCCATATTTGCATGCGATAATTGAGGCGCCGAATATCTCATTGGATCCGTTATCTTTGGATCCCGAAGGTTCAACATAAGCCTTGAAATTAGTATTGATGAGATCCTGATGATAATTGATCTAGTTTCTCAGTTCTCGTTTTGAATCGAATGACGAGAACCAACACGTTGGTAAAGCCACCAGGGAAGCCTTTGAAAGAGTTCTGAAAGAATGGGTCAAACCCATATTCAATGTTCACAGGTCGTCAAAAACCCACTGGTGCCACCTAACCCAGGTTGAATTCATAAAGCAGGGAGGGACACGACTGGATAGCTCACCAATGGCACAATTACATTCGTAACATTTGCTCCACACATTATCCTGAAAGGATAGCATCTTATCAGCGGCCATTGGTTCGCCCCACATGAAGACATACCCAAAGTAAAGAGAACCTAATGGTTCATTGGTGTAAGTTGCAGTGAAAAAGCGAGCTTGACGGGCGCACCATCTCGTATCAGAATATCTGCTATACTCCGGGTTGCTTGTTTCCGAATACGCAGTGACCTTATGAGGGTAAATAAAAAGATTAAAATGTCAAAAATGAGTTGTCCGCTCCATGCAGCTGCCATATCTGCATGCAACGATTTGGAGAGATTAGTGTCGGAAATGATGCTTGTGAAGATTTATTGGAGTCACATACACACGACCCTGTGCGACATCGACTCCGGGTTACACAAATGATGTGGAAGACTCACTGTTCAGATGTCAAGTATGAATCGGAGGGGCAGCCGACACTCCCCGTCAACTGTGATGGAGACGTAGGACCTCCTGAAACTGGTGAACTGAAATTATTGGAGAACATAGCCCACTTTTTGCCACCGTTTCAGTCATTGCATGTGCGGTCATGAATTAGGATGGCACACATACGCAGGCAACAACTATTGTACTAAGGAGAATTGCCCAAAAGAAGATCAAAATTTGCCGGCTATTCTGATAAAGAGCGTAGACGCGCATAATCATGACGACTTTGGTTCGTTACAACAATGAATATTAGAGACGAGCATGAACTACACACCTGATCCAAGGACTTGGTTGACGGCAATCTCCGCTTGGCCAGAAAGACGTAGGAAGTTACACCTGATAAGGGGGTGTGTAACCAACAAGGACTCAATGCACTGGCATCAGCTTACCACTAGTGTCAGACAAAAAAAAAGTGGTCGCACGTCAGGATATAAGATAGATTATGAGTCAACAAAAGATACAACTTACACTGTCCAATTGAGTTTTTGGTGTGGAGAACGAATGCAGCAGGAATAGAACACGGCCGAAGATGGTGATATATCGATTGGCAACGAAGAGGGCAAACCCCCATGACCTTTTGGGTCTTTTCCAGAATAGCTCGATTTCTCGTACGATTGTCAGTGTATGGTCATGTAATATTACAGCTGCGCATAGGTCTCAGTGCCTAGGGCGCAAGAACAACGGGCATGCAAGAGCCTCACTGAAAAATACGACATTGAGGGTATCAGTAATATCTTTGGAGGTCTGGGCTCTGAACGTTCAATGGTTAGTGTCGAATGTCGGCAAAGTCTGCAATGAACCCACAACTGAGAGGACATCGAAGAGATTTGAGTGGTCCCACAGAGTGGTCCGAAGGGAAATGGTAATCTCTTCTGGCAGAACGCATTTAGTACTGATATAGGCGATACGCAAACAACCATTATGTACAATTTAAACGGTCTCCCACACCTGCAGGTTTCAGTGATTAGTTGATTTCCTTAAGGGTGACATAACATTGTCACTTGAACCAACAGTATTCGCACTGGAAAACGTGATGAGCAAGCCCGTTCTGATTGTAAGCCGACCCCACCAAAGATGTTCACAAAAAAGCCTGCGAACCGAATTGAACATGGAGCTTGAATTTCCCTGCAAAATGCTTGACAAGGTCCTGTGACTAGTAGAGGAAATGAAATGGACTGAATACCACGTGACTTGTGGGAATCTCGAGAAACAAAAGAACAGCTTTCTTAGGGATGTTCTTTACGACATGCACTGCCGCTGAAGCGCTGAAGAATGGCGATCGATGACGCCGAAAAACTAGGCGATGCATTTGGAAGGGAAAACAGTATACAGTGGGGAGATGGTTAGAACATAGGGACAAATAGATACAAATGAAAGCGAAACATGGTTTCACTATACATATGTTGCGCTGAAGCTTAAGACAAAGCGACCACGCGGACCTTCGATGCGATTGATGACGGCGTCGGTGGTTGTGAGGCGTCGATACATGCCAATGAATACGTGACTGGGTGTGAATACTAATCTGACATCGAGTTTCGTTCTTGGTCTAGCATCGTCCTAGATAAGAACGAAGCTGCGTTGAACTTGCAAGGGAGCGAGGGTCGACCGCGGACAATGGAATCACCGGTGGACTGCGCGCCATCGACGATCGAATCCCTCGAGACACTTTTACCTTTATATTTTAAGTCGTGTACAAGTTGGACCTAGTTGAATCGTTACATCCGTCATGGCAGACAGCGCTATTCCTCCACTCCTCCGGGTGGGACACGCAACCCACTGCAAAAGGTGTCTGACGGGATTGCCAGCATCTCAGGTCGACACTGATCCCTTCAAGTGCGAGCCCTCTTCGCACGAGTCCTGACACGAGTAATCAATTCACAAACGCGATAGACTGGCTTTGGCGTTCTACTGCATCGGTTCCCTAGACCTCACGAACCAGATCACCGCCGAGAGCACGAAAGAGTCGGACAGGGAGTTGTGGCGAGAATGGATATGGGCTCAGCAAACAAGTGGGTATCTGCCTGTGTCCCTCCGATCACAGTGTAACCTCGGATGTCAAGGTGGGCCGTCTGGCACGGGTTTTCGCCCTGGACCGTACATGAGCATCGCAGGAGAACCTGTTTGTTGTTCCTTTCATACGCGAGGTGTCGATGTTGGAGCTCATATCATCAGGATAACTTGTATTCCGAGACATCCGAGAGTGCTCCTCAGTTGATCATGACATATACTGCCTTGCTTTCTCTTGCCATCCTTAGGGATGACTTTTCTCGCCTGGATCGTCCAGGTCTCTTATCATTTCTGAAGGCATGCCAAAACGAGGATGGCAGGTACGGTAACCCTATCATGTCTGCTTAAACACGTTCATATGATTTCCCCATCGGCACTTGTACAGCTTTTCCGTGGAACCTTATGGAGGTGATACTGATCTGCGAACAATGTATTGCGCTTTCGCCATCAGCAGGATGCTGGATGATTGGTCTGGGGTATGTCTCGATCAGGCCCTTCGCTTTATCGCGTCGTGTAGGGTAAGCTATTCTTCGTGTGAATATTGGCACTTGACGGAGACAAGAATACAGACGTATGAGGGTGGCTATGGCCAGATCCCATTTTCAGAGGCTTCCGGAACGTAATCCCCTTTGGGACGCACCTACGTTTTTGCTTATACTCTTTTCAGGTGGACCCACATACTGTGCCTTGGCGTCCATCTTCCTTGCAGACAGGGGCGACCAGCTGACAGAGAGCGAGGTACGACAAACTGTGAGGTGGGTGATCATGAACCAAGAGCCTTGTGGAGGATTTGGGGGGCGGACGTGCAAGGATGCAGATGCTTGCTATAACTTTTGGTGCGGGGCTTCACTGGCAGTACGTATCAGCCATTCCCTGTAGTCCTTGATTGAACTGGCATACCTCGCTTCTGCCAGATCTTGGGTTCCAGTGCATTGGTCGCCGAAGCCTCCATTGCGTCCTACATAGCGTCATGTCAGTTCAAGTTCGGGGGTATAGCCAAAGGGCCAAACGAGCATCCAGGTTTGTGATCTCCTAGTGTATCGAGTATGTCACCAAGCATTCTGGCAGATCCATATCATACGTATCTCTCGTTGGCTGCGATCGCTCTGTACCCACCGCCAGAACCTGTTGGCGGGCTCACCTGGCTCCTACAGCCCCTGGACCCTCTTTTAAATGCAACCAAAGATACCATGAAATGGGCAACGGAGCACATCAGAATCTTAAATTGAGGCCGTTTATCTCGGAAAATCCAGGTGGTCCGTTGTCAGAATAGGGACTTGGGTCTGTGCTTTCTTATCTACTGTGCTCGGCAAAACAAATGACACCGGTTGGATATGATGAAACGAAATCATGGCTCGACCCCAGCATTCCTTGATTCCATCTTGAGTTTCAATTATTGGCGATAAGGTACATATGCGGTTGGATGTAATTCTAGGGGTACGCCCAAAGGGATTTCTCTATCACGAGTGGGCGCCTTGGAGGCTGGCTGTGCCATTCACGTATTACACAAGGAATACTGCTGGCCTGCTCGAGATGCACTTCAACAAGATTTTTTTTGGCAGGGCAAGGGTACTACGTACCTGTGCCGCGGTTGAAACCAATCCGTCACCTCCAGAGTTACTGGTAGTAAGAATTAGCTGCGTGCGTTCGTTGAAGAAATGTATAAAGTCTGCAACCAACTGTACACTGCCTGGACCTTGCCAGGGTGTTTCCTTTGCGCGAAGAACCATTTCCCACAACACATGGACGTGTTCCGGGGAATGCATATCGTTCAACACTCTTCCAAAGCGTCGGTGCATTTGAGATCTCGGGAAAAGTTCGACCGCATGGAGTTCGGCAACAAAACACGATATTCGGGGAAGGTAATCGACTTCGGGCTTTGGCGGATTTTTCTGGTAGTCAACCTAGGCCATCGAACAAAAATTGAGTATTAAGAAGGGAACACGGCCAAAGGAACACGAACAGTTGACCAAGCATAATCGAAAGACTCCAATGCAAAATTTTGGAGGTGAAAGCGGAAACGGCTCGATTCCCATGTGCCATAGGTATCGTTGAACGTGTCGTACACGGCACGTGCGAAGGATGCATAAGTGTGCGGTATCATGCATTGCGAAGAGAAGCTTCGTGCGAGGGCCAAAATATCAAGACACGACCTCGCCTTCTCTGCCACCTGTTTCGCATATGACACCTGCCCTGCAGGCAGTGTACTCGTTGCTCCCTGCCAGAACGAGTTAAGCCAGGTGGGCCCACTGCCTTGCGCGACAGGTGCGCGTGCATTTGACTGAACCTGGCATCCAGGGAGTGAGCTCTGGGTGGGCACGAATGGAACTGCGTGGGGGTTGAAGGTTGATTTGGGAGAGGGACTTTTGCGGTGTGCGGAGGAAGAATCTGGATCGTTGGGTGACTGCTGTGCATTCTCGGGAGATAAGATAAGTCTGTAGATGTCTGCCTGCAGATGTTCGTCGTCGTTAACAAGAGTCGCATCGGTGCTGCAAGGCGAGGCTGTTAAAGATTGTGAAAGAAATGAGTCTGGTCCGCCATTGCCTTTATGCGTTTGATATATGTATGGCCATTCTTCCACAGTTGGGTGAGAAGGTGGAAAATATTGCTTTGGGACCATGGTAGAGAGCGCTGAGAGACGAGAGATAATGGTTAGCAAGCAGTCAGCGAGCACGAGAAGCTTTTATACGCATTGATTCGGTACTTGGACCCATATTCTATTGTGATCTATGAGTCCAGTATGTGCGCCGGGACCTAGTAAGAATGAGTTCAGTGACAATAGAACATGGGAGCCGACAACAAGCCAACAACGATGTGAGGTTGGGACCGCATTTCGTTGCGAGGAAACGCAATAGTCTGGACACCAATTGTCTGCACTTCAGCAAGGCAATAACTCAAACCCATGAACAAATGGAAAACAATAATTATATGCAAGCCCCGGCAACTCATCAAATGATCGTGCATCGCCACCTTACATAATAAGGTTGCCTGAATGGTTCCGCGGAAGAAACCCCAAATCTGTCAACAACTTCCTCCATTTGTCGGTTTGGCTTCAACAGCTCGGGATATAGATGGCTTAGCGAGAGAGAGAATTTCTATGCCTGGGTCGATGCACTTTGTGAGCTAGTACCGCGTATGTGTGTTGACCAAGGTCCAAGGGTCTGTGGTAAGTGTCACGTCTCCTGCCTATGTATATACAGGCAGGCAGTGTTCCTGCTGACACGTCGTGAAAGCATTGCAGCTTTGGCCTCCAATGGGATCTTCAAGGCGTTTCGCAAAGTTGCCGTCGAAGACATTCTCAGCGAAGCCTGGCGTGCCTCGCATAATAATGAGTTAGGAGGTGACGTACCGTAAGGTTGGACGCCCATCAAATCTCATCAATCAGCGACAGGAAAGTGGCGCGTTGCTCTTTCTGTCATCCGGAGCTCCGTTTGTCAAGGACGTTATGATACGGAAAATATGGCGGCATTTATAAGGAACAATCAGTGGGCGAATTCGTCGACCTATGTTCCCCTTCACCTCGCAGGTACGATAATCCGTTCACTATTCCACCTCACCTCACTGATCCTTGCGGCGTCCAGGGCAACATGGCTCTTCTCCCCGTTTCAACGGAGGAGAAGCGCACTTGTCGCGACCTCCGACTTGAATTCCAAACGCACAAAGACAACCAGCGCTTCATGGACCCCGAGACTGGTGAATGCACCAAACTCCTCGTCCAGGCTGTACTTCCGGCGCCAAAAACAAACCAGGTCAAAATCACGGATAATATTCGAAAAATCCCCAAGCTTTCCGTTTCACTCTTCCATTCTCCACCTCGGTCTGTTGCACAAGTGCTGCTATGGCCTCTCAAGTTCATCGCTTGTTCGATTCTTCTTCTCTTCTGGCCACTCGATGCGCTGCCGGGCAGAGAATCCTTCACAGGCGAATACCCGACATATCTCATGAATTTTTGGGGTCAAATGTGGGCTGCTCGGTCTCACAGGGAGTACTCTAGATTCGAAAAGTTACGAGAAAAGAATCCAATGCCCACACCGGCTGGCTTTACTGCTACTGTGCCAAGCGTGACTCGTGCCCTCCATCCCCGTACACTAGTCATCTATCGCGACAATACCTGGCAGCACTGCGAGGATCCAAGCATCATCCTCAACTATCGCTTTATCGCCATCTCCTATCGTCAGAGGGACGTATTCGAACGCGGGACAGATGAAGAAGGGAAAAAGAAAGAGGAGGAGCAGAGAAACCACTTTATCGAGTCCGTCCGTGCAACCACCTTGCAGTGCGGGATGCAGGCCTACTGGCTGGATCTCGAATGCTTGGGAAAATCGACTGAAGAGACAAACATAGATGTCTACCGCATGGCAGACATTTACCGTGGTGCTAATTTCACTCTCATCACCATTGGAAAGTCAGACGACGAGCACAGCATCCAGAGCTGGAAGAGCTGGGGTGGTCGTGTCTGGACTCTTCCAGAAGCTCTGCTGAGCAGAGAGCTCCGCTACAGAATTGGGGTAGACGGTCCTGTGCTCCCAATCACTCTCCACGAGCTTGCCAACAAGGCTTACGAACACTACAGCGAAGAGACCGCGATCATCAATGCTTATAGCGGCAAAGACCCACTGGAGCGTTTGGAACGCCTAACTCTCCTTAAATCCGCGATTTGGCGTCGAGGCAGTGCTGCACTTCCGCCCGTCGCTCCGCCCAAGGATGTAGAGAAACTTATCCTATCTTTGCAACCCCAGCCCACGGCCATGGAAAACCCGTCCTATCCAGCAGAGAGGGTGTATGCCCTGATGGGCTTCTATGAGCATCGCATCATGCCGAGTCGTCTCGAGACGGAGCTGCAAGCTCTAGCTCGTCTCTCAATGGCCAATGACAGCGATCGCATGGCGGAGCGCATGGTGTCTATGCTTCCCTACAACATTCAACCCCAGGCTTGCTGGTATGCTGACAATGACTTGTACGGCTCGCAGATCTGGGACATCGAGCCCGAAATTCAGGTTGCCGGCGTGACTGAGAATGGTGCATTGGTCTTGGACGGTTGCCGCGCTGCAACCATCAGGTGGGAAGACTTCCCAGAGGTCAGTTTTCAGACGACAGAGTCCTTCAGACGCGAGCTAGCAGGGAAAATTCCCATCAGTCTTCCGGGCTTTGTACTTTACGCGGCAACATGGATGCCGCTACCCTCATACCTATCAGTGGGAGTTGTCTTCTTTGGCTGCGCTGCATTCCTCCTCATCGCCAGCCCAATCTTAATGGCGTACTCCATCTCTGGCCGCATCCTTAACACCCAGCCGTGGCTTATCGGAGTCAAGGGCGTGTTGTCACCCGAGGAAGCGGCAGACCGCGTCTACGGGGCAACATTGTCGCGCCACCCCCGCCTCTCGTATACTCCCAGTGGTTCTCTTTTCTCTCGACCCTCCGAAGACGAGATCCGCGAGGGACTGCAAACCCAGTACGAGGAGGCCAAGGTCCTACAAAGAGACGATGTGTATACATTGATCGACACTTACTCTGCGACAATTTACTACTTCACCGCAGAACGGCCGCCAACGGTGTGTCTTTTCACTGGACGCGAAGGTGGGCTTGGGAGGTTTGTGCTGTGCTCGGAGAACTGCACTGCGAATGAGCTGCACAAGGAGACGGTCTTACGCATGCCGTCTTATATCCAACGTGCGATGAACCCTTGTGACTGGGTTGCTATAGGATAATGCTGCGTTGGAGGGGGGGAAGGTTTGTGATGGATTGAAGGATTACCACATAACTATTATACGTGCGTTTGAATGTGACATTTATTCGTGTAGACTCCGAGCCAGGTATACCAATTAATAAATGGCGTTATATACCATTAAATAGTCTCATTTCAGGTGTGCCCAGGTACTCGGTCCTTGGTACTGTACTTGAGTCTCGGATGAACATAGGGCGATGGCACTTCGGTGCTAGTACTCAAAAGTAGTGTCACACGGAGGACTTGCCGCCGTAGACAACCTACTGGCACAATTGGAGGCCGAAGTATGCATTAAAGTACTGCCACGACACAAACAGAGATGGACACATCCGGCGGAAATTGCTCTTGTAGGTGCAGACAGTATCAATCATTATAGGAATCAAAGTCAGTGACTAGGCGGTGCGCTACACCTGTTCAAGATGGTGTTGAATCATTTGATTTGACCAATGGCAATTGTGGCAAACTCACCACAGCGATGAATTCACGGAGTGACCATCGTCAAATCACCCTTCGGCCGAATCAAAGCGAAGACGCTTGTATATTTGCTCTTCAAAAGAGTGCGGCGGCGGCGGAGGTGGCGGGCCGAGCGGGCGTTTGAGCGTTCGAGACTTCAACAGTGCGGAGCTTCCATCATTCTTTGGCCAGGAATCCATACTGAGGGCGGCTTCGATGGTCTCCACAAACCATTGCGGTGATGCAGCATTTTGTTTTGAAAGTTCAATCAAAGCCTCGGGCGCACCCATTCTGCGTGGCTGCCCGTAGACGCAAATAAAAGGGTCGCTGAGGGTCCTCAATAACTCGAGAAGAGGCGAAGATCGCTTAAGCTCCAATCGAAGGGGGATATAATCACCTGCAGCGAGCGCTCGACCTTTTGTATCACCACCGGTTCCAGTGATGGAACAATATTCGTCAAAGACCCTCTGCAAGTGCGTCTTCAAGGTGAGAGGTTCGATACTGTGTGGGACATAGCGTAACATGGTCCATGTCAAAACGTGCAAGGACGACTCCAGGTCATCCCCAATGGTATGCTCTTTGTTGACGTCTCTAAGCAGGGCTGCAGACATAAATTGCCACGTTCCCTGTCCAGATGTCAGAACATTCCACCTCCTGGCACGTAACTGGATCACTGACCGTCCGATCTCGCCGTCTGGGGCCAAGCTTCGTAATATCCTTGCAAAGATCCCAATCGATCAAGAGGGCCTTTGTAAACTTACCATTTCCATCCAAAATAATGACCATGTTCCCAACACTGATGTCGCGATGAAGAATCTTCGCCAATTCAAATGCTTCCCAGAGAGCTGCAGGCATCGTTAATCTGAATCCCCAGATGACTAACACACTCATACCTATGATGGCATCACGCACAGCGCTGACGAGATCTCGAGTACAGAGGAAATCTGTGAGGCGACGTCCAACCTCCTTGAGCACCAGTCTGTAATGGACGTGGCCGGTGATCTTCTCTTTCACCTTCGACCACAGTTCATTCGTCAGTAACTGGGTGACGGTCGAATAACCAACATCTCCAGATGCTTCGACCGTGGCAATATTTTGCACGTTTTTCTCGTGCAATTTACGATACGTGACACCCTCCGGCTCAATGTCATCCGAATTGATCCTCCAAGTATCTTTCAGGAAGACCACCTGTTTCGTGGCCGCGCAAAACACAGGCCACCCTCGCGTGGATCGTCCAATGAGTGAGTACGGACAAGGAGGTCGACCACCGATGTAGAAACGGAATTCAAGGCTTTCGCTTGTGTCGGGGAGGTCTGTAGCACGGACCTGGATGCAAAACAATGAACTTGTAGGCAACAAGTTCAGCGCCGCACGTGCAGCCACTACAATGTCTGAATGAATGTCTGACGGGGGCTGTGCTTCGTCAATGGGGATGACTGAAGTATCCCACCCACGGTCCTTGCGAGGTAGAGATGCAAATCTACGGAAAAAATTGATGAGGATTTCCGGGTTTTGTTTATAATTGAATGCCTTGGTAACAGTGGAACCAGCACGTTCCCACCGCATGATGCGAGCCATGTCCCCGAGAATGATAACCGAAAAGGCGAACAGGCGAAACTGCTTGCCGAGATGTGCAGTCGCATATGCGGTGATTTGGCCCCTCATGGACATTCCCAATTCAGTGTTTTTCTCGAATGGCGCACCGTCGGCGTCGTCGAAGGGGTCGTGTAATGTACTTCTCTTCAATTCAATGCAAATCTCAATCGCCGAAAAATCGGTTCTCTTTTCATCCTTGCGTTCGCTATCGTCTGCGTAGATAGCAACGTCTGGCTTCAACTGGTTTTCACCCATCTGGACTGTGGACGACATCACGCTCGTGTTTTCAACCTTAAAACCTCCGAGGTGTGGCTTTATGGCGTCGATCTATAGAAGTAAAATTATACGTGAATCAAGGTCAGCATGCGAGTACCCACAAATGGCTGATATATATCAGTCTCTAGCTTATTGGTTTTAACTTGGTCAAAGAAACCTGCCACCGACGCCTGGATATCGACCACCTTCTCGGTTGGTAAGAACTGGTCAATGAAGAGATCAACAGGCATAGGTCCAATGTATCGACCACGTGTCTCCATTATAAAATACTCTCGCTCCTTCGCCGCTTTCGGACAGGGGAGAGAACTGCAGGACCTAGAAGCAGACATTCTATAAGATAGAGGTGTCGAAGACGGGTGAAGCTTGGAAGGCGGTGGTGTGCCACTTCTCACGGCAGTGGACTGCTTCTGTTGGCAATGTGGCAGAATCCCAGAAAAGTACAGGTTGGGCTACTTACCTCGGTAGGGGGAGCTACACTTGCGTCTGGGCCGGTGTGTGGCGCAGGACCCTCCTCCTGGGAGACCATATTGTGAGCAGATTGTTGATAAAGGAGAAATATCGTGCAGGGAGTGGCATTTTAAATACCCATTTCCCATCATATGCTGTGCACGCTTTCCACATACCCTTCACTTTTGCTCTCTTTCAGAAGAACATACGGACGGAGGCAATGGAACGAGCGCTGATTAATGATTGGTTGACTATGTTCGGTGCAGGTACAAACAAAGGTAAATACTAAGTGGACCAGTCCTCAAACATCGCTAAACTTGGCCCCCTTCGGTATATAGTCTGTGTGCGAAGAGAGGTATCCCGGGCGGTCAATCTGTTTGTCGTGTCCGTCCGACGCCCCTCTCCTAAGATCGGGGCCGCGTCCAGTACACACAGGGACAGGTAAAGGGGCGGGTTTGGGCGTGCGGTTTCGAGCCTGCGAAAGCTCTCGTCAGGGGGCTTAACCGCTACCCCGGCCGCCGCCCTTCCGGGGCTGTTTAGGTGAACTACCATCTACCACATACGAGGGGAGTAGGCCGAAGCGTATGAGCTGGCAGCGACCCGACGCAAGGATGGTCTGAAAAACTGGGTGAAGGCGGGTGGGAACAAGGAGGCTTCTTTGTCAGCGAAGCCAACAGCGCTCGACCACAGACGGCGAGAATGTCCCTTTCGGGAGCGCGCCAGCACTTTTCTCGTCCCCGTGCAGCACCATACTGGTACTAGCCAGTGTGGATCCTCTCTTGCCATACCGCTGAGGGTATCCGACGAGTGGCACAGAATATAGCTCACATTACCCCATCCATTGCCCACACTGACTCTCGCAGGGGTTCACCCTTGGTTGTGACCTCATTGTGATTCCCATGACGGCAAGTGGCGGTAAAAGTGGGCTTGGGGGGAGTTGAATAAACAACTCACTGCACAAAGGCAGCCGGGGGTAACCGCTAGACCACCCGACCCTCTATAAGATGCGGGGAGGAGAGAGAGATTCGGCATTTATATACCGCAACAAACGTACAAAACACAAAAACCATTAAGACGTGGTTCCCGAAGGTAGGGACGATCTATCGTAACGATGTATAGTGTAAGTGCTGGGGTAACAAATACTAGTCTTCGTGATAAGGCCTGTGTACGGGTTGAACGACAAGGGTGGCGAATGTAGCGGAGGCCGTCACAAGAGTGGGTAGCCCTGAACATAGACATACTACACCTATACGATGAAAAGCGGGCGATTACCCTCCCTATGGCTGGGCGTGGGGGGTTTGGGAACGACTATCTTCCTCTCTTAACTTAGAGTCCGGCTTTGGGAGACTACTACCAGGGGTTTGGTAGACTTGTGTTTTTTCCTTGTACTTCCTTTAGCGGTCGACGGTCGTGTAGTGAACCTCGAATTCCGTAGTATCATCAATCAATGCATCTAGCTAGAAGTGGGCCATGGCACAAGCAGCCATGCCATTTGAAGTCTCATAACAACCTGCCCAAGATCTGGCGATGTAAACCATTTGTACACATCAGGCCGATGGAATAAATTTAACCTGAAGCACGTGCGATACTGGCCAGGAAGGGGCGCCTATAAACCATTCTATTTGTTTCTTTGATCAAAGGCCCAGCGCCAGCTTTATTTTGCAGACGACAACACAGATTTGCACATCTTATCTCTGCATTTACACGCTCCGATTCGCCTTCTGCGCGAGTTCTTGAAATGGTCAAGTGAGATTCCTGAATACCCTTGGTTACCTTTTGACCCTTTATCACCCTTTGAGTAGTAGAAGAACACGGGCGGGTGACGAGCACAACACTTCCCCTGTTGGGGATAGCTCGATAGGGGCTCCGCATGGTCCACATGATCACCCAGTCAGGATTGCAGGAAACCACGTACTTGTTCGTCGTCAATCCAGACCTCTCATCGCAAACCTTCTTTGATCATGGTGC
>Ga0307518_10002155_pt1 | contig 14435 bp, 10 predicted proteins | sample 25_EM_MG_FD_203889 | JGI IMG/M metagenome (GOLD analysis project Ga0307518, IMG submission 203889) | Populus trichocarpa ectomycorrhiza microbial communities from riparian zone in the Pacific Northwest, United States - 25_EM | ecosystem: Host-associated > Plants > Roots > Unclassified | place...
GCCTAAAAATGACATTTGAGTGCTAACATCGTTTCTTCTCTTCTTTCCTTCATTTCTCCATCAATTCTTCAGCTTCTTTGCTCGTTCTGGTGTGGGAGTTGGACTGCAGCAGATTGCATTCCTTTCTCATACCATACTAGACGTTATTCCTTCAGTTTCTTCTGCTTCTTGGTGGTTCTTGTGCAATAGATGGCTACAATGAGGCTCTGTCGTGCTCATCCTTTGCATCAGGATCATTTGATATTGACGTTATCTTCCATGTTCACTGTACCAAACCTGTTTGGTGCGTGACAGCGCACTACAGGGAAATGGGATTAGTTCCATGCTTGTGAGTAGTTAGTTGTGATGGAGGCTGAAAACCAGGTCTGCAAATGTAATATTAGTGGTGATCGAAGGTGATCGAAGACCTGTGTAAATGGAAAACAAGTAGCAACACAAGCAACTGCAGCGCAGCCCAACCAGTGCTGCAGAGCAGAGATGTCAGCTACCAGCACGGCACTGTGAAATGTCAGACAGACTCTATGATCAAGACTCACCAACAACGTGAAATCCAGACGATGACTGAACGTGGTGTTAATGTACCAGTTGTACTTGACATGACTGGCTCGTTTTGATAGTCAGCTTGTCCGACTAATGTTTAACGTTGGCACCATGGTTGGATGACCTAGATAACACCATCACAACGTCAAATCTAGGCAACGAAATAAGACATAGAACACCATGAGAATACTTGACATAACCACACCATCTGATGCATAAGAGCGTCACTACAAAAATGCGAAATCATGTGGTAGTAGAGGGAAGCTTGGCTCAAGCAAACAATTTGACATAGTGGTGGCATCCACGAGGTCATATTTTATGCACACAATGAGACGTCTTCACCCTTGTTTGCTGATGATGTCTCAGATTGAAAACTTCTCATGGTAGCAACAACAATCAGTTCTTCATGGGATGAAAGGGTGAGACATCCAAATCTCTTGTCAAGCGTTAGCGGTCGGGTTTTTGTTTTCTAGTTATCTGACCATCGTAGTACACTGGAATTGTGATTTAATTGACTCATATTGATTATGGTGACATTAGGGTTTCACTCGTCACTCAAACTTTTCGTTGAGATGGTAATCGGAATCACAATTTCGGAGGGGTAACTCCAGGGCTTTGCCTGCAGTGTATGTGACTAACATCATGGTAGTGTTGTTCAATATATCTATCGGGGCCCTCCACGTAAAAGACATCATGAATATGATTCTGATGACAAGCATTATTATCCATGTGATCAATACATGCACTATTAAGGTATATTTATCTGTTTTACTTTCATTAGTTGTGTGTGACTGTGTGTCCACATTCTTTATTGTTTGACAATTTCCTTGTGACTGAGATGACCCTAGGTGAAAACACCAAGGACCCAACTACACGCTGATACTCTGAGAGGATAGGATGCGAGATGCTAGGGAAGAGACCCAAGATGAGCTTGAATGGGGAGCCTCTGGGTGCTGGATTGCACTGTATATATACTACTCTACACGAGGGCTACATGAGGCTACGTACTGTGCAATGCTATGCTAGTGACATCATAGTGGAGCTAAGGCTGTGTGGGATGACACCAAGAGAGGCAGCATGTACAGCATGAAGCACAGGTCTAGACTAAGGTAGATAAGATACGGCTGTACACTGCAATAAGATAAGACACTATCTAATCACAGATTAGATAAGATAAAAAGTTGGACTGTTACAGTGACAAAAATGGCACTGACAGATGAGTACTGCCCTGTCATTATACCCATGCTAACTATTCTGTATATAATGTTTCTCACTACTTTGAATGTTGTTTCTTTCATTGTGGACTTGTTGTGAGTAATATACTTACTATTCATCTACATGAACTGTGATACCCTTCGAACTTTCTTAACCTTATAACAAATGAATTTTGAATTTCATTTGTAAAGCTAGTCAGATAAGAGTGTTGGACAATGAAAGTGGTGCCTACAGATTCTCAAGACTAAGTTGGGGATCCCCCATGGTACCTTAGATATTCCAGACCATATGTTAGGGATTCTCCACAGCACCTTGAAGATTCTCCAGACTATGTTGGAGATTCCCCACAGCACCTTGGAGATTTGCCAGGCCATGTTGGAGATTCTCCAAAGCACCTTGGAGATTCTCCACAGTATGATAGGGATTCTCCACAGCACATTGGAGATTCCCCGCAGCACCTTGGAGATTCTCCAGACTATGTTGGAGATTCCCCACAGCACCTTGGAGATTCCCCACAGAACCTTGGAAATTCCCTGCAGCACCTTGGAGATTCGTCAGGCTATGTTGGAGATTCCCCACAGCACCTTGGAGATTCCCCACAACACCTTGGAGATTCCCTGCAGCATCTTGGAGATTCCCCACAGCACCTTGGAGATTCCCTACAACACCATGGAGATTCCCCACAGTACCTTGGAAATTCCCTGCAGCACCTTGGAGATTCACCAGGCTATGTTGGAGATTCTCCACATTATGATGGGGATTCACCACAGCACCTTGGGGATTCCCCACAACACCTTGGAGATTTACCAGGCTATGTTGGAGATTGAAGAACAGCATAAACAGATTGTTGTGACTCACAAGGACATGTTGGGTACATTTCATGCTTAATGTGTTTCATCATTCTCCAAATATCTGTGATCTTCCTCTTCCTCAGTTTCAGGTGCTCTAGGCTGATGGGAAGGGGGCATATGATGAAAATACACTTTACACACACACCCCTTGTGCCCTCCCACTCAAACAAAGAATAAGGATGTATCTGGACAGTCATGTCATTGGTATCTAAGTCCTTCTTAAATTCATAGTAACCTACATGCAGGATGATATCTGTGATCTTCCTCTTCTTCAGTTTCAGGTGCTCTAGGCTGATTAAAGTGTTCTTGAAAAAACTCTTCAATTTGTAGAACATGGAAGATAATGCATTGAATCTATGGGTGTGAACATTGGATTGCTCCAAGACACCAATTGCTATGTCAATAAAAGGACCTTCTTGGTACCTGGTAAGATCATGACAAACTGTATTGGTGATTCCCACCAGCACCCTGGAGATTCCTTCAAGTTCATAAAAGATTATTCAAGGTCAAGCTTATAAACAATAAAATTCAATACCATCAATATGATGATATATACCACTGGTGCTTAGACCTCCTGTGGTTTGTGGGCATGCCCCTGAGATTGATTAGCTGTCATCTGATAAATAATTCCACAACAGACATGAAAGGTGGGGGGAGGGGGGGTAGAGAAAGCTGTTTTGAAGGAATACATGTGCTCTCATTATACAATACTTATTGTATGGATTAAATTAACATCACACAATATCCAATGGTTACTTCAGTTTCAACCTCCAAGTTCAAACAAATTGATTGAAGATTGGACGTATAAACAACAAAAAGCAATGTCATGAACATGATGATACTTTACTTGTCATTTATTGTAGTCTGATCATGTCCAAATCCCATTGTGAGATGCCTGGACTTACAAGAATCTGTGAGTATGTATTTCAGGTATCTGATTCTGATGATCCCACAGTAGATATCAGAGGAGAAAGAAGGTGAAGGGGATGAAGGACATATCCAAGATAGTTCAAGGATTCTTCAGCCTGCATTAAGAATTCTCTGTTCCATACTGTGGTAAAGCTTGATGATCAATCAAGTGAACATCTGTATCAGTTTCCAGATGCAGCTTGACTTGACTAGTATCTTAATGCACAGCAAGATCCCTACCCTCAAGATCAGCTTGATCCAGATCTTCTGAACCAAACTTGTGGCAAAAAGGTAAATCAAGTGTCAGCACCTAATCTGAGCTTGCTTTGAGCAGCATCTGTATGTTAAAAGGGTCCATGTAACCCCCATTGAGGTCCATTTTTCCCTGGAGACAGGTCTATGTAACCTCTATTGAGGTCTATTTAAGACTGGAGAAAGGGCCATATTGCCCTCATTGAGGTCTATTTATGACTGGAGAAAGGTCCATATCACCCCAATTGAGATGAATTTAGGGCTGGAGCAAGGTGCATATCACCCCCATTAAGGTCTATTTAGGGCTGGAGAAAGGACCATGTCACCCAAATTCAAATCAATTTAGAGCTGGCGAAAGATTCATATCACCCCAATTGAGGTCAATATAGGGCTGGAGAAAGGTCCATGTCACACCAATTGAGGTCAATTTAGGGTCAGAGAAAGGTCCACATCACCCCAATTGAGGTCAATTTAGGGTCAGAGAAAGGTCCATATCACCTCAATAGAGGTCAATTTAGGGCTGGAGAAAAGGCCCATATCACCCAAATAGAGGTCAATTAGGGCTGGAGAAAGGTTCATATCACCCCCATTAAGGTCAATTTAGGGCTGGAGAAAGGTCCATATCACCCTCATCAAGGTCCCTTTGAGGCTGGAGAAAGCTTTTTATAACTCATACCAAGGTCTATATACATTGGTGAAAGACTTGGGAACAGGTCCATTTCTACTGGAGAAAGTCTCATTTGGACCCCAGCCACTCTGTTATATCATGGAGAAAATATATTATCTATGGTGAAATACATTTCTCCACCTCTATCAAACAGAGGCTCTGGCGAATCTCCAGGTAAGGTTCTGGGGAAAGTATTTTCTCCAGCACTAACCGGGGATACCCAACCTGATGAGACCTCTTAGGTATATACATCTGTAGAAATATATAAACCTAATAGGTCCTAAATGGGGGGTGACTGAAGTGACCAATATGGCATGGTGAAACACCTTACCATTAGCCCACTCGTATGACATGGGGATGCACTATGGCTGGGCCCTATCTCAGCTGGCCATGTAGCATGGCCAATTGTCAGCTTTTTCTGTCCATGTTGTATGGGACAATGCAGGTGCATTATGTGTGGTCATGGGGTTGGGGGGTGGTGGGGAGGTTGCCTGGGAAGTGGAGCAGTGATAGGGATGGGAATGGGTCTGGGTGTGTTCTTGGGGGGACCTTGGGTGCTTGCAGAGTTTCAGGGTCATCACTGCTGTTAACAGGCACTAGGGGGGAGGATGAGGAGGGTGGGGTGCTGGAGGGTGGTGCAGGTCTGGAGTGGGTGGGTGTTTGATTCTGTTTACTGCGTCCGAGCGGGACAAGTGTCCTTCTGTTGACCACCAGTGCATCAGGGTGTTTGCTGGGTTTCCTTGTCTGTTTCTCAAGCATCCAGTCTAAGGTTCATTGTTGCATAGTGGTGGTGTCAGATTGATGCATCTCTGCTGGGTGGGGATGGGGAAGGATGATGGGGCCTGATGGTTTGGGTGGGAGTGTGACCTGCATCCACAGTTCATCGGTCAGGAAGTATGGCATCAAGTTTTCTGGGGTGTGGGCATTGAGCACATCAAGTTGGGCCTTGTATTCTGGACATTCTTTGTCTGCACTGCTGTGTGAGGTGGATTTGCAGTTAATGCAGTAGTATGTGCAGTATGAGTTGCAGTTGGAGTGGTGGTGCTCCCCTCTGCATGTACCACATGTATCTTTCTTTTCCATACAGTTTTTGGCCATGTGGCCCCATCATTGGCATTTGAGGCATCATAGGGGTTCCCTCTTGTCCTTGCATGGATGGTGTTTATCTAGGTCAAGGTACATACTGCCTTCAATGAGTTTGTTTGCAGCTTTGGGATTGTTCAGAGACATCAGTGCATGGGCCATGTGTTGGTTCCTTTTACAACTCTGGGGGTCTTTAATTCACTTTAATTGGGTGATAGAGTCTCTGGGGATGTCGTTAGTTTGCTCTATGTCTCATAAAGTGGGTTTGTCATCCACTTTAATTGTGATTGGGACGAAGGGGATCAGGAGGTTGTATGTTCTATCTTTAATGTGTATGTTGCCTATGAGGCTTTCTGTCAGTATTAGCTTCCTAATTGGGTCTGTTACCCAGGCTGCTGCTTCTGCTGAGGCCATTTCAATTATGTATCCTCCATTTCTCAGATTGATGAGAGTTTTCATTTGAAGGGAGAGCCTGCCATGTTCCTGTAGGTTCGTGAGAGCTTTCTGAATTAGGTTAGCTACTTCCTTTTGTGGGGTGTCTTTGTTGAGTGTGGGGTGGTCCAGGTCTATGTCTAGTAGGATTTGCCTCTCTTTGATGGTCGCACTTGCTCTGATGTCATCTGAGCATGTAGGAAGGTTTCATGCTGCTGGTTTAGCTTGGTGAGGGTCCATGTAAAGGGAGTAATCTCCCTTTACTGCTGACCACTAGATGGTCTATACTAGTTTAGTAGCGCTTCTGCTTATGTAAGCAGAAGTGCTCATATATATAACACTGGCACTAATTACATAAGCTATCTACCCTTTAACTACTCTACTACTGTACCATCACCTACCCTCAATATAACACAGGTCATGTTCATTGAGGGTGTGACCATCAGTTATCAGAGCCAGCAAACACTTACATTTTTTGAACAACCTGGACATGAGTATTGTAGGTACTAGCATGACTACATGCAGGATGACCTTGAGGAGCACCACAAGGTCTAATGAGCCCAAAAGGGCTCACAAAAACTTTTCCCATGGCAACCAAGCGCCCAACATCACTGATGGCGGTGCGAGGCAAGTTCACCTAGAGGAAGTAAACAGAGCACTTGCTCGTGAGGAGACCAGTGGTCTTGACAACATATATGAGATGCCTGAGCCAAGGTCAATGACCTCAAGGAGTGCTACAAGGACAGGAAGTCCTCTGACCAGTCTGCCAGCAAGCATGCCAATGATGGGAATTAGCCTGCTGGGGAGCACACCAGTCATGGGAGAGCAGGAGACATAACTTCATGAGCTCCATCGTGCTTTCTATTTTGCCACCCCATTCTCTCAAGGACCATACCCTCCCTGTTATGCAGGAATCCATGTGGGAGTTGATGGGAATGTTCGCTGAGGACTGGTGAAACATGCCCCACAAAGAAAGGGACTACAACCATGGGTTGGTCCCAGGAGGAGACCAGGTGGCCATGTTCGACAGCCTCTGGGAAGCCCTCCTAACAGACCCTCAACATGAGAACACATCACAAAGGGATGTATTCTCAAATAACCTGACACCGAGATTCACTGTCAAGAGTGAAATTGATGACAATAAGGAGCAGGACCACTTCTCTGTCTTCAACACTCCCACTCATCCCACGAGTGGGAGACAAGTGACATTAAACACTCTGCAGACAGAAAATGACGGGGCACCAAGAGACATCCGATCACAGGACATCCCGCCCCACTTGGCTTGGCGTGAAGGTCATGAAGAAACAAGGGAAGTCCCTTGATACAAGCAAGGCTTGTTCAGCCAAAGGTATCAGACCCTTCTGCCTCTGCCACCCCCAGGAGGAGGAGGAGGACCAGGAGGGGGGAGTGACCCCTCAGATGACAATGACAACGATGACAGAAGGCATCATTGTGAGCGCAGAGAAGTGTGCTCAGTGCAAACTCCAAATCGCTCTGAGCAATTCAATCAACCGAGCTATATGGCTCAGAATCAAGGACTGACCCCTGGAATGAGTGGCTATACAGACACTCTGCCCAACCAATACAGACAATGTGTATATGAAGCTGTTGGCCGACCTGGAGATCCAGTGGGTCCAGAAGTGAAGTCAATGAAGATAACCCAGCCCAAGGCATACAAGGGCCAGGACAGCATCAACATATTCGATGAATGGGTGAACCAGGTCTTACGCTGGTTCAGGATTTATAAAGTGACAGGCCCCGCCTGCAACGGAGACAGGGTCACGTACACGGGTGCCTGTCTAGAAGACTTAGCAGGTCAATGGTTTGACCAGGGAGTTGAAGGCTTGGATCACATGATCCGCTACTGGACTTTCAAGGACCTCATCTGTGCACTCTTCGTGTGATTTATTCATGAGGCCTCTGCACAGAATGTGGCTGAAAAATATGATAAGATGAGGTACTCCTCTGAGCGAGGGGCCCTCATGTTCTACAATGACATGAGATGTCGTGTGGCCAGGATGGTCCAGCCACTGGATGATTACTTCATGAGGAGGAAGTTTATCAATGGACTCCCATTGTTGTTGGCAGAAGGAGTCGTGAAAGCGCACAGAATATCTGCAGAACACTCAGCCATGGATCAAATCCTGGTCAAGGTCCAGAAGATGGAGAGTGCACTGAAGATGATCAGCAATCACTCTCAAACTCAAGCGGTGAAGATTTCGTTCAGAGGGGCCAGTGCAGGTGTCCCTGTGAAGGAAAAGTCAAGTTCTGAGAACTCTAGCAATGGGCACAAGTATTTCTGCAGGGGAAACATGCTGTATAAGAAAGTGCTGTCCAATGTGAGACAGCAGCGAACAGATGGCCAGTGGCCTGGGACAAGGGATGCCGGTCGAGGCACCTACAATAGAGGAGGTGGAGCCTCAGGGAAAGCGAGAGGGACACTCTTGTGGAAGGATGCAGGATGTTTCAACTGCAGTGAAGTGGGGCACTTTGCAGACCACTGCCCCAAACCAAAGAAACAAAATAAGGCCTGATTATTTGCAGCAGACGTGCAGGAGCCTGACACCACTGAAGACACTGGCGAGCAGGATAATATTGCTCATGGCATCATGGATGACCAAGACCTGTCACCAGGGAGTGATGATGAGTGGGATCCAGTGTATGGCCCCCAGTACTCAAGTGATGAAGGAGATGCCATCGACATACATGACAATGACAGAGACAGCGATGGGGAACCAGTTGCATGTCTTGGGTGGATGTACACCCACAACCCCCATGATGAGGACGTTGTGTATTGCTCATCCATGATTGCACGGGATGGAATGGATGTCTGCATTGAGCAGTACAAGGTTGACAGTGACGATGAGTCGGACTATGAGGAGGCACAGAGTGCAGCCCCTGTACCTGTACCCACAAATGTTGAACCCTGCAAAAATGGCTACCATGGGGATAACATCAATTACCTACCACTGCAAACATTTCTCAATGTTTCATGACAAAACATTGTAAAAAAATAGAAGAAAGAGATACTCTGTTATTTACAATTTTGTTTAACAAAAAAGACAAATATCATACAGCATCATTTTTCTCATTCTTTGTGTCAAGACATGATTTGAGATCATTTCTTATGTTGGGAATATAAAAAATTTAACCTTTTTCCTCTGCCTGTCCCTTGCAAAACAAATAAAGAAAAGACAATGTAACTTTTCTCACAGCAAGCATTTTCAATTTTCTGGAGGGAAAAATTGAATCAAAAGATATTCTATTCTATAAAAATAAATGTTTAGGAAACATGCTATATATGTTTGGTCATAACACTTTAGCCAGCCAATCAGCATCCAGGAACAGCCATGTTTCTTGAAGAAAAATTTGTTGTTTTCTTTCAACATGTTTTGAAGAATAATATGGTAACTTATTTCTAATAAAACATTCCAAAATGCTTGCTATGAGAACAGTTACATTTTTTTTCTTTATTTGTTTTGCAAGGAACAGGTAGAAGAACAAGGTTAAATTTTTTATAGTCCTAACATAAGAAATGATCTCAAATCATGTCTTGACACAAAAAATGAGAAAATGATGCTATATGATATTTGTCTTTGTTAAACAAAATTGTAAATAAAAGAGTATCTCTTTCTTCTATTTTTTTACAATGTTTTGTCATAAAACATTGAGAAATGCTTGCAGTGTACTGGAGGTCCCAGCCCCTGGACAGGGACATGAGCATGTAGATGCTCCAGTGAACGTAGCTGCTGACAAAGGGATCGGCAACTGGGGCGTGATCAATGCAATGGAAAACATTGCGATGCCAGCCACTAATGCGAACCCTTGATGGGAGTGGGATGAACGATTTGGGTTCACCCACCATGGTGAATGCCTCGTGTGTTGCTTATATCGACAGCATGTCATCACATCTGAGCTTGAGGAAGATCTGGGCTTGGAGGCAGCATGAGCATTTCCTAGCTGAAGTGCTCAGAGGGCATATGACAATGGATGGATGGCTCATGAACACACCATCCCAGAGACAGGAGTGGTGTTCATGGGTCTTGCGTGAGAGCGGCTTGAGGCTACCAACGAACCTCTTGATCAACTTGAATCCATAGCACGGATATTTGAGTGTAGCCTGCTGGGTGACCTGCAGGCTGCAATAATCCAACGGAGTACAAACCGAGTGTGCAGTCTAATCAACCACGCATTCCAAGTGCTGAGTGCCCCGAGGGACGGCACACAGGAACAACTGGAGGACACCACAGAGGACCTGCGCATGGCTCTCGCCAGAACTTCAGTGCAAGTCAACTTTGCTGGGCATCCATTGCAGGACATGTGGGTGACACTCCAATGTGTCAGTCAATGCACAGAGCAGTCACAATTTGAGTTCCTTCAAACAGTGGAGGGGCTCCGCACACTTGACTGCCGACTTGGCAGAGCACGCATGTCTGCAGGTAGGGAACATACAGTGTATATCCAGCCAGATCAAAACATTATTCCTGACGGACCATATGTACTCGGTGAGTATGAGGCGATCAGGCTTCGAAACCCACCTCCAGTGGAGGAACTGGTGAACAGGGCCGCTCCTTGAATGATGGCATTGCAGCCAGTGAAGGTTAGTAAAACTACAGACCATGCATTTTGATATGTGATGTGCATGAACACAGTGACAGGCCTGCCTGGCCCTAGGCCAGTGGTACCTTTCCACCTGTGCACCTGCTTCATAGTGTGAGCAAAGGTCAACAGCTGCGAAGCATTGACGATGATTGACACTGGCAGCATGACAAATTTCGTCAGCCCTGCCTTTGTGACCGTACCTAAGCTGACTACGTTCACACTGGAGTCCCAGCTACCATTGCAACTAGGATGTGTTGGTAGTCGGTCGACCATCACCCATGGCGCACATGTTCCAGTGTGCTTGGGAAATGTCATCCATGACACATATTTTGATGTCACCAATATTGACTGGTATGACTGTATAATAGGTCTGCCATTCCTGAGACTTCACCAAGTGTGCCTCGATTTTGGCGAGGATACACTCCAGATCGAGGGTCACTCGATTGTGAATTCAGTGGAGACTGAGCTGAGCATGACGCCCAATGCTCACAAGAGAGTTGGGCACCCACCAGTGGCTCATTGACTTGGGGCAGGGGGAGGGATGCATGGGAAGCATTCTTCCACCACTGAAAAACTAGAGTTGCCCCCACAACTCGCCATGATGAACGCGAAGAAACTCGCAGACGATGATATCCCATGACTGCACGATAGGATATTGAGTGAATACAAGAATCAATTGGGCAGAGTAGTGGCAAAGCTGCCCCCACTCCACGAAGTGAATCATCAGATAGTCAGAGAAGATCCAACTCTACATGAATGCAAAGTGGTGGATCATGGCTAGTGTGCTGCAGGCGGCACTGATGCTATGCATCCCAAAGAAGACGGGAAAATTAAGGACCATGATCGACTGCAGGAAGCACAACAACAACATGGTCAAGGACATGACCCCATGCCCTGACCAAGATCAAATCAGGATGGACATTGCAAGAGTAAGATATTGCTCGAAGATAGACATATGAACAGGTATGTGTGGAGCCAGAAGATGTTAAGAAGACAGCCTTTTCGACTATCTTCGGTACATTCCTGAGTCAGGTCATGCAGCAAGGAGACTGCAATGCCCCCACCACATTCCAGCAACTCATAACGGTGGTACTGTGAGAGTACATTGGATGGTTCATCCATGTGTATCTTGATGATATATTCGTGTTCAGCAACACACTTGAAGAGCATGAGAGGCACTTGCGACTCATGCTCAATGCCTTAACAAAGGTGGAATTCTATCTCGAGCATGAAAAATGTGATTTGTACACAGAAAAGCTTGATTGCCTTGGGCATATGATCGATGAGTGTGGTGTCCATGCAGACACAGATAAGATGGCAAGGATACACGAGTGGAGGAAGCCTTGCAACCTGAGCGAGGTACAACAATTTGTTGGACTTGTCGAGTACCTGGCACAGTTCATGCCAGACGTGTCAGTGTACACCACACTGCTCACAGGTATCCAGAGGAATGGACACCCCTTCCTCTGGTGAGAAATCCATGATCAATGTTTCCAAGCGATCAAGGACCTTGCATGCAAATATCCGATACTGAGGCCGATAAACCCCACCTCGAATGAGCCAATTTGGCTCATATGCAATGCATCCTTGTACAGAGTGGGCACACTCTACGGGCAGAGAGAAGACTGGAAGACATGCCACCCAGCTGGGTTCATGTTGAAGAAGCTAACAGATGCCCAACATAACTATTGGACATTCAAGCGAGAAATGCTTGCGATACTTGAAGTGCTTCTCAAATGGGAGCATAAACTCCTCGGATTCCCATTCAAAATCATTACCAACCACAAGGCACTGGAGTACCTCTCCACTCAACAAAAACTGTTGAGCCAATTGGCTACATGAAGGGAATCAAAAACAAGGTTGCTGACTGTCTGTCCCGGATGAAGACGAGAAACAAGAAACCAGCGGGGCTGTTACATTCTCTGCTGATTCCCCAAAGACCCTGGAATTCCATCGCAATGGATTTCGTGGGACCATTCCCTGAACAAGGCGAGCACAACTACTTGTGGGTTGTGCTCTGTCGCATGACTTCACTGATACACTTGGTGCCAGTGATCATGACTATCTGAGCCTCACAATTAGCATGGCTCTTTGTAAAGGAAATTGTCTGTTTACATGGACTACCTGAGACAATCATCTCTGACTGAGACATCAAGTTCACATTGCAATTTTGGAGAGAAACACATTAACTTCTTAGAGTAAGGCTCCTGATGTCAACAGCATTTCACCCCCAAACGGACAGAGCATCTGAGCGCTCAATCAGGACAATCACACAGATTCTGCGCAGCATGATCTTGCCAGATCAGAAGGACTGGATTGAGAAGGTACCCATGGTTGAGTTCGTGATCAACTTGGGCATGAGTGGATCAACTGGGTTTGCACCCTTCAAGCTCACATACGGGTATATGCCTCGAATGGCACAACTCTGGTTTGCACCCCTCCTCATAATCTCTCTAATCAACACAGCTGCATTTGTGCATGCGTGCAGTTTGGAGGGATCCACGAAGTACCAACTCCAGCTGTGTCCTGCCGACTCAGCAAAGGTCCAGTCTTCTTCAATATCAACTCCGCCAGACTTGGACATTGTTCCTCCGGAATATCGCGATTATGTGGACGTGTTCAGTAAGGTGAAATGCCCTCGCATCGCGACTACAACTTGAAGATCGACCTTGAAGAAGGTACCTCTCCACCTCTAGGAACTCTTTACTCACTGGCTCCGGTCAAGCTCTCCGCTCTCTGGACATTCATCGATGAAAATCTCACTACAGGTTTCATCTGCCCTACCACTTCCTCCCACGCTGCTCTGGTCCTCTTCATTAAGAAGAAGGATGGCTCACTCCGCCTCTGCATTGACTTTAGAGGCCTAAACAAAATCACCAAAAAGGATCACTACCCACTCCCCCTCATCTCTGATCTACTGGACTCACCCAGCCATGCTAAAGTGTATTCAAAGATCGATCTCCGGCACGCATAGCATTTAGTCCGGATTACTCCGGGCGATGAATGGAAGACCACCTTCCATATGCACTATGGGTTGTACAAGTGGTTAGTAATGCCCTTTGGCCTCACTAATGCCCCTGCAGCATTCCAGTGCTTTGTCAACACTATATTTGCCGACATGCTGGATGTCTGCATTGTCGTGTACCTTGATGATATCCTCATCTACTCCAAGGATATGGAGTCCCACCAGCAACATGTCTGGGAAGTGCTCCACCATCCCCAGTTACATGGACTCTTTGCCAAACCAGAGAAGTGTGAGTTCCACTTGGACTCAGTAGAGTACCTTGGCTATCACCTCTCCCCTGACGGTTTGACTATGTTTCCAGACAAAATCCAAACTATCTCCAACTGGCCTGAACCTCGAAAGGTGAAGGACATCCAGTCCTTCCTGGGCTTTGCCAATTTCTACCGCCAGTTCATCTTCAACTACTTGGACATCGTGGTCCCTCTTACCCAGTGTCACGCACCAAACAGGTTTGGTACAGTGAACATGGAAGATAACGTCAATATCAAACGATCCTGATGTGAAGGATGAGCACAATGGAGCCTCATCGTAGCCATCTATCGCACAAGAAGACTATCCTGATGCAAGAGATGACTGCTGACGCTGACAGTCATCACTCGCACAAGAACCGCCAAGAAGCAGAAGAAACTGAAGGAATAACGTCCAGTATGGTATGAGAAAGGAATGCAATCTGCTGCAGTCCAACTCCCACACCAGAACGAGCAAAGAAGCTGAAGAATTGATGGAGAAACAAAGGAAAGAAGAGAAGAAACGATGTTAGCACTCAAATGTCATTTTTAGGCGCCCAGTGCCGGCATTCCGATATTTTGAATAGCTCCACCGTTTCCAAAGCTATCAGGCACGTGACTATACCGTCAGA
>Ga0307518_10002156_pt1 | contig 14434 bp, 13 predicted proteins | sample 25_EM_MG_FD_203889 | JGI IMG/M metagenome (GOLD analysis project Ga0307518, IMG submission 203889) | Populus trichocarpa ectomycorrhiza microbial communities from riparian zone in the Pacific Northwest, United States - 25_EM | ecosystem: Host-associated > Plants > Roots > Unclassified | place...
ATTTCAAAAATAATACCGTTAGGATGAGGGTGAGGTGAGGTGAGCAAGGCGGGGGCATGAATGGAGGACGGGTATTAATCAGAAGAAGAAGCAGCCGACCGAATTTCCTCGACGCTGACTTCAGTTCCGGCCAAGGAAGCGGTGGGTAATACCGAACCGGTTCTACCCACGCACTGATACGACCTCCATTTCCCGCTTTCTCCCGAACACAAATAAACAGGTATCTTTATTTTTTTAAATTACTTAATTAAATTATAAAAATTCTTAGTTATTGAGAGTGCAAAAATCGGATGTCAATTAACATAAATTTTTTATTTTTATTTTTATTTTTTATTTTAATTTTAATTTTAATTTCTTAGATGGTAAGGAACCAAATCCGATGATCGAAGGCAATCCTTCCGTACATGACATGACAATTAACATAGAGAGAAAGATAGATAAGCTCCACAAGGCGGGGCCGGGTACCACTGAGTGAGTGTTTTTTTTTTTTAAAAAAAGAAAATTTGTACCGTTTCATTTCTTTTCTTCGCTCTAATTAAAATGCGTTGAATTAAAAGAAAAAATAATAATATTTCCTCCTCCCTAATTTATTTGGGATAAATTGTGCAATTAGTATACAAAATGCAAAGAAATCGTAAATTAACACAGTAGCAATTTGTTTTCGGTTAAATAACATCTCATTGTTTTTGTCACACATATAATATATGCATAATCCTCTCTTTCATCTATCTCATTGTGCAAACGAGTACACATTCATCGACCACATCTAAATTTATATCTAGATAAATTTGCTTCAACTTGAGGTCTAGTGTAATCACTCCATTCTAATTTGTCTGATAATTGATGAAATGACATGCTATATGCTGATCTATAACTCTAAATCGTGTAATGATCATCAACAAATTGTATAAAGTCTAAGTGATTCTTAGCACAACCTGCAAGAACATGTGAACATGAATGTTATAATGTCTATCATTTATCACATGTGCATATTTTATCATTCAATCTTCATTATCACTACACACATAAGTTGTGCAATTAGCATACAAAATCCAAAGAAATCATAAATTAACACAACAACAAATTTTTTTTATAGTGAATTAACATATTTTTGGATGTTATAGTTTGAACAATGATATATAATTGATATCTTGTTTTTGAACATTAACATTAATTAAAATTTATAGTTTTAAACATAGTTTTTAAACCCGACCCGGTATAATGACCGGGTCACGGGTCAGATGGGTTGACCCGGGTCAACCCGGTTCAACCCAAAAAAAAGGCTTAGATTGTGACCTTTGCTTCCAAGTAGTTTTGTCTACGCCTTTTTTTAGCAAATTGAATAATGAAGAAATTAACTTCACCTTCCTTCCCCCCATCCTGATTTCCCTTTCTTTCCCTCTCCCCCTTTTCTTCTAAAGCCAAACTCAATGGCCCTCGACATAAAAACTTTTGAAACAATAATCCCCTCTTGTTTCCTCTCTTTCACAATCCCCAACCCTGTACTACCAACTCACCTCCTCCGAGTTGCAGTTCTCGACTCTTCAATCCAATTCACCGAGTCTCCTCAAATCGCGACTCTCTTGGTCTCTCAAACCCGTGAACCAGACTGGATTTTCTCAACCGAGTCAGGTCACCTCCAGCTCCTCTTATCCTCTCCTGGAATCTCACAGCTCATATTGATTGGCAATAATCGAATCAACGGCTCTGATTCATCTCTATTGACTTACCACAAAAGAGACAATACCCAGTATGTAAAAAGTCTTGAAAATAGTTTAAAGCCTTTGTTTTTTGCTTTATCTCCTAAAGTTAGTGTTAAAGATGAGATTTTTGATGGCTCTGTTTTGGACGATGCTCTAATTCATCTTCATTGAAGATAATTTGATTGTAGTGTGGTTTTAATCGTAAACGACGTCGTTACATATATATAAATCAGTCGGGTCTCACCCGGGTTTGACCGGGTGGACCGGGTCCCGGGTCGATCGGGTTTTGCCGGGCCAATTCCCAGGCGGGTTTTTGCCTCCACCCGGACCGGTCCCAGGCCCGGGTCCCGGGTCGACCCGCCGGGCCGGTCCGGGTTTTAAAACTCTGGTTTTAAACCTCAATATTAATTTAATTGATATATAATTTTTTAATGCTTAGGTCAACAAATTCTCACTCAAAACCAAAAAGAATTAAAGGATGAGTTTTAAGGCTAATGAGTGTTTGGCTAGGGAGTGCAACCACTATTTCATTAAATTTTAAAATTTGTTTTGTTTAAAATTATTTTTTTATGTTTTTGAATTGTTTTGATGTGCTGATATCAAAAATAATTTTTTTAAAAATAAAAAAAAATATTATTTTGATGTATTTCTAAGAAAAAAACACTCTGAAAAGCAGTCTCTACCACATTTTCAAACCCCCCTAAATCATGAATTTTCAGCCTCACATCATAATTATAAGGGTAGAGTTTACCTGGCTCAAGGCGGTGATTGCGGCTCAGGTGAGTCGACCACAATGTTTTAAACCCGGCCTGGTGGTTGACTCGACCCAAGGCCTGAGTCACGGGTTTTAACCAGGTCACTCCCAATTTTTTTTATAAATCAAAACGATGTCATTTTGGTTAAAAAAAATAAATAGTCAATGTGTTACAATTAGGTTTTTAACTGGATCTTGCCGGGTCAACTGAGTTTTTGACTTCTCTTATTTTTTTATAAACCGACCTTGTTCCGGTCTCGGGTCAGCCGGGTTTTAGGTTGATCTTCTAGATCGGACCGAGTTTTAAAACTATATCGACCAAAGCTCTTATTTTTAAAAAATAGCCTTGAACCAATATTGTTTTGAGTTTTTTTTTTTTTTAAAAAAAAAACTAAGGAGCCTCAAGTGATATCATTTTAGTAATAAAACCGGTTTTTTTTACCAACTTGAATCAAGCTCTTGGGTCACAGAGTTATGAAATTAATCAACAAGGTACCAGCTGGAAAGGTCATTAGGCAGATCTGTAGAGCCAGATCTTACAAGTAGGGTTGATGTAATTAATTCCGAATGCCACCGCCAGCATCATTGCTCGACTGGATTTCTGATAAACGCTTAAGAACCATGGCATGTGGACCATGGCAGCACTCAGTCTAGTTAGACAAATATTATCCCCAACACTAAGGTGTGTGAATGCGAGGTGGCTGGTGGCACGCCACTTTTGAGTGCCATAGAGTTGTTGAAATTAGACAGTTAGTGCTCATAGCGAGGTGGGTGGTGGCACTGCGCCTCCTTTGGACGCTATAAAATACTGAGTCATAATCTTCAGTGCTATAGTTTAATTAATCTGCTCGGGATTTGTTACTGAAAAAATCACTATTTCAAGTATTATAAATTTTAGATTACTGAATACTTATATGGTTATTAATTTTAGAGTTTCAAGATATTAGTTGAGGTGTACGTAAACTGGTTCGGACACCTAAAATTAACCCAAAAAAAAGTCATTTTGTTTTAAAATATGAATTGTTTTTTATTTGAAAATATATATATATTTTTTAAAAAAACATGATTACAAAATGATTAAAAAAATCATTTTGTAATTAATCGGGTTCTGGGTTTGTTCCTCAAAAATCACTAGTTCAAATATTATAAACTTTAAGGCCGCTGGGAGGTTTACATAGTCATTAATTTTAGGACCTCGAGAGATTAGGAAACCATTTGGGAACACGGTGCAAACCGTGTTCTACAAAAATTCAATTTTTTTTTGCTAAAAATTAATTTTTTTGTATGTTTTTAATCGTTTTGATGCGCTGATCTTAAAAATGATTTTTAAAAAATAAAAAAAATTATTTTAATACAATTCAACATGAAAAATACTTTAAAAAACAACCGTAACCACACTCCCAAACAAATATTAGTTGAGGTTTATGTAAACTGGTCCGGACACCTATAATTAACACACAAAAAAAAGTCATTTTGTTTTAAAATATAATTTTTTTTTAATTTTGAATATATATAATTTTTTAAAAATCACGATTTCAAAATCATTACTATACCACGCTAGAAATTAAACACTAAGGGCTCATCTCCTATGTGAGCTTCACCGACCCCAACATTACAATTTAAATAGCTAGTGCCTTTCTAGAAAAGGAAAAAATCAAAATCAAGAGCTACCCAACACATGACACGTGCACATTTAAGCATCCTCTCGTGATGAATAAGCAAATCATTTCTTCTTCTCGATGGCACACTCAAGCCAATCCTCACTGCAATCATGAGATCCACGAAGATTGGTGATGCCCAAGTGCCTTGGCATACCCGAACCTGCACACTATAAAAGCTAAAAGCTAAAACCGGTGGCGACAGCAAATAAGAGTGTTGAGAAAATAAATCATGATAATATATTTTAGATTGTAATTTAATTAATATAATCATCAAATACCTTTTAATTGTTTGATTATAACCACATATCCTATCATTAAAAAGTACTGGTGGTGGCCAGTGATAAGAGCTTTGGACTAAGAGGTTTGCTCTCTCTGTGATCTCAGATTCGAGCCATGTGGTTGCTCATATGATGGCCACTGAAGGCTTACATGGTCGTTAACTTCAGGGCCCGTGGGATTAGTCGAGGTGCGCACAAGCTGACCCGGACACCTACATTAAACTAAAAAAAAAAAGGTACTGGTGGTAAAAATTTAGGATAAAAAATTTGTTTTTCCTGTAGTTTTAAATTTGAGCCCTGTAATTATTAATATAATGACCACTGAAGGCTGAAGGTTTACATGGTCGTTAACTTTGAGAGCCGTGAGATTAGTCGATATATGCACAAGCTAACTCGTACATTCATGTTAATAGAATTTTTTTTTCATTTTATCGGTGCTACAACACCATAATACATACTTGAAAATGCTAAAAGACACATTAAATTAATACAATATAGACATGAGTACTCCAAAAAAATTATATGAAATAAGTATACTTGTTTGACCCAAACTGGAATCTAACCTAATTTAAGATTTGAGTTATTATTTAACTGAATTAATATAAAAAACCGACTGAAAATAAAACTTAGAATGAATCGGATTCGGGCTAACATGCCGACATGCTTAACAAGTATCATGCAACTTAATATTAAAGAAATTAATCATAAAACTGTTCAAATCGGAAAGTCTCAATCGTGAGTTTTTGTCTTATATAACACGAAGAAGGTTCAGACTTCAGCCTTGAAATGGCCAAAACACGAATGAATTCTTCAACCTTTGCGGCTAGATCAAGAAAAATGCAGATGAAAAACACGACACACTACAGACAGATAGAAAATCCAGCAAATAAAAACTAAAATAAAAATAATCCCAAAGAGGAAAGAGTCGAGTTGCTAAATAAAAAACTAAGGTTCCCATTGTGCTTTCTTCCTTCCGGCCCCACAAGGAAGGGAGAACTTGGGTGTTTGTCACTTTGTTTTCACTCTCTGCTCTCTCTCTCTCTCTGTCTGCTGCATATGCATACAAATTTATGTATATATATGTATGTCTGTATGTGTTGATGCTGCTATCTTTCTGCTATAACCACAGCAGAATTGAGGAGTTATAAATCTCCCTCTGTCGGTAATCCAAGCTTTTCTCGTATTTTAAACAACTCTTTCTTGAATTATTTTCATTTAAAAAAATAATAATTATAATAAGGTCTCTATATTATATTATTATGCAACGCAGTTATAACATTTCCCTCTTAAATAAAATAAATATCTCTCCCTTTTGCATTAAAAACTCTATCATATGGTCGTGATTTTCTTTATTATCTACTAATTACTTTCACTAATGGAAGGAAATTACTGTTTAAATTGACGACCATTTTAGCTCTAATCATGAGGACTTCCTTGCGCAGAATCTCCCCTTTGTCTTCTTTAACAATGCCTTGGATCTTCGTTTTGAATAATATTCAGAGTTATTTTCACTAAGCACTTTTTTTCTTGGTGAAGGATGCAGATTGAGTGAAGGCGATGGACATTTTTCCGAGAGGGTATAGTGGGTTATGGCTGCAAATTGCATCCGTTTGGTTCTTGGTGATGTTAATGCAGAATTTTAGAGGGAGTTTATCAACTTCCAATTACTTGATTGGACTCGGGAGCTATGACATAACAGGGCCTGCGGCTGATGTCAACATGATGGGGTATGCAAATACGGAACAGATTGCTTCTGGTGTTCACTTCAGGTTGCGAGCTCGTGCATTCATTGTGGCTGAGCCTCAGGGGAGCCGTGTTGTCTATGTGAACCTTGATGCTTGTATGGCCTCGCAGATTGTTACTATTAAAGTTCTTGAGAGATTGAAAGCAAGGTAGATTCCTAATAGTGTCTTTTTATCTACCTTTTTTTCTCAATTTTTTTTTGAATTACTAATATGCTTGTAAAATAGACAAGAACCAAATTTCAAGTATAAATTAACATGGGGTTTATGAGCATTGTTTAGTTTCATTAACAAAGAATTTTTGGTGTTTTATATGCTATAGAATTTCAAATAAGCAGTTTGAATGACCATGATGTTTTTGTTTATGCCAACACCAACATCAATGCATACACATTGTCTTTAGAGTTTTTTTGGTAGTTAGGGGAGAGGTTTTTGGTTTGTTTGATTAGAGTTTTGATGTGAGAGGGAAGTTGTTGGTGGAGGTGGGCACTAGCCCTCTCTTTGGGTCATCTGTGAGGTTGCTCCTAATGTTAGTGCTGCGTGAACAAATATCATATCATATTATATCTTCTCTGTTTTCTTTTTAGGTATGGAGGGCTTTATACAGAGCAGAATGTTGCCATTAGTGGTATCCACACCCATGCCGGGCCTGGAGGCTATCTGCAATATGTTGTATATATTGTGACTTCGCTTGGGTTCGTTCGCCAGTCTTTTGATGTTCTTGTTGATGGTATTGAGAAAAGCATCATACAAGCTCATGAAAATCTTCGGCCAGGGTCAATTTTTGTAAATAAAGGTTGGTAGGATGACTTAAATACTCTTTGTTGCATTGCTGGTTGACCTTAGCTGCTTCCAGTTCTTTATTGATTTTCTTGCCATCGAAATCTTTATTTAGTAGCTCAATGTCATCTAGCAGAAAGGAAGAAACTGAAATACCAGAAGATGGTGATAAATTTAAGAAGCTTTCTGCTTTTTCATTTTCTCGGAAAGCAGACACTGAATAATTTACTGAAGTTTGTGTGTCACTTTTTTTTTCAGAGGCCTATTGTTCTTTGACTCTTTCATCTCAGTTTTTTTTACAAACCTTCCACTTTGGATTGTCTCAAAATGTTGTTCACTTCCATATAGTATTTATGGAGTTGCCATGGTTTCTTAAATAGAGTAGTTAGAAGAAGCAAACATGAGATTGTGGAAAGGCAATTATGGAATGCACATATTTTCCAAAGAGTGAGAACATAATTAGTGGTTACTCCCTTGAAAAGTTGGATCACCAAAGAGTAGCCACGAGACGTAGGATGGAGGGAGTATATTTTTATTTACTTATGGAAGAGACGGCATGTTGTCTTTTTACTATAGCTTGAACATCCCACCAGATTAACCTCTGCGTCAGGTTAAGTAAGAGTTGTAGGGTTAAAAGTTGACTGACCACCCATGTCACATTTCCTTTCCTGTTCTTTGTTACTGTTTAGATATCTTCGTGCTGGATTCCAAGAATATAATTTATGATATTTTAATGATTGTTTTGCAGGAGAGCTGTTAGATGCTGGTGTAAATCGCAGTCCTAGTTCTTATCTTAATAATCCTGCAGAAGAGCGGAGTAAATATAAGTATGATGTGGATAAAGAAATGACCCTACTAAAGTTTGTGGATGATGAGTGGGGGGCAGTAGGTAGTTTTAACTGGTTTGCGACTCATGGAACTTCAATGAGTCGTACAAACTCACTGATAAGTGGTGACAACAAAGGAGCTGCTGCACGATTTATGGAGGACTGGTTTGAGAAAAAAGGCCATGTTGAAAATTTGGATAGCCAACATGCTAATAAATCTGGAACTGCAAAAATCCCTCGAAGAGTCTCAAGCATAGTTCCTAGCATCAATGAGAACCGTAAGTGGACATCTTTCGTCGAATTGTAATAAATGTATACTGTTAAATTCATGTATGAGGTAACTACATATTTTTATCTCATAGTTCCATTGTAGTTATGTATTGGTAGCATTTACATCTCAGGGAAGATAAACTGAAACTAATTCTATTTAGCTTGTGGTCTTAATTTATCTGAAAATGGGAAAAAAAAATTAAGGGCACGTAACTAGGCCAACTGTCAAATCACTTTTCAAATTTTATACCAACCTTACATTGGCCAAGTGTGTTGTGCTTCCACTTCGAAATGCAGACTATTCTGCTCCACATCTCAATGCAAGTCCAACAAAATGGTAGTTTGAGTAAACTGCCACATAGATTCATAGTTATGGACATTGCACATGATTTTATATTTTTGTAGGAAATAGAAATTTTCATGTTTATGGTAAATAATCTTTCTGTAACAGGTAAGGAAGCGATGGAAGTTGCCGCCTCCTTCAAATCTTCTCAGGGGCAACCTGCTACAAGGTTTTCGAGTGTTGCAAAACGGGTCAGAAACTCTTTGAGGCTGGCTGACAGGCCCCAATTTGTATCTGCGTTCTGTCAAACTAATTGCGGTGATGTAAGTCCCAATGTTCTTGGTGCATTCTGCATTGACACTGGACTACCTTGCGATTTCAATCATAGTACCTGCAACGGGAAGAATGAACAGTGCTATGGCAGGGGCCCAGGGTATGTACTATAGCGGCCCCAGCCTCTCTTCTCTATCATTTATTCAAACAATATTTTGGCGTTGGTTACCATTGTGGATTTAACCATTCTCCATGTTCATTTTGCAGTTATCCTGATGAATTTGAGAGTACAAGAATCATTGGAGAAAGACAATTCAAAAAAGCTGTCGAATTGTTCAACAAAGCAACTGAGCAGCTGAAAGGGAAGGTTGGGTACCGACATGCTTATTTGAATTTCTCAAATCTTGAAGTTGCACAAGGCAATGACGTGGTGAAGACATGTCCTGCAGCCATGGGCTTTGCTTTTGCTGCTGGAACCACCGATGGACCTGGAGCTTTTGATTTCAAGCAAGGAGATGACAAGGCCAGTATAAAGAATATTCTGTTTTATCCAGTATCTATAGTATTTGAAAAGGGAATTCCTTAATGGCAATTGTGTCTTTTGTTTTACATGGAACTCTTTCAGGGCAATGCCTTCTGGAGGTTGGTGAGGGACTTTCTGAAAACACCAAATCAGGAACAAGTCGATTGTCAGCGCCCAAAGCCTATTCTGCTTGACACTGGTGAAATGGACAAACCGTATGCCTGGGCAGTGAGTATCTAATTTGATTTGCAATTATTATACATTGGAAGGAAGCCAATTTAGCATTACTGTATGAGAGTTTCACTAGTTACGCAAGTCAAAAGCATATGCATTTCGTACGGTAATTTTTCTGAATTGTAAAATAGGGAATACCAAGTCCAAAATGGTAAGACCTGATTCTATAAGAAACAGAAAACGACTTAGATTTGTCCCCAGAAGAAACACAGACTGTACCTTTGAAGTGTTACCTACACTTTTCAGTAATGAAAGGAAACATTGACCATTTAAGAAAATTGAAACATCGAGTGTGTTTTTCTTTAGAGAAACAGTGCTATCTTGTGAGTGGATTACACCGTGATTAGATGTTTTATGGTGCTGGGATGTATTCTTTTGGAGCATTGACTTCCTGATTGATGGAGATAGAATCATAAGCATGGTGCTCTGTTGCATATCCACAGCTCAGGCATGTAGTGGGCTGAATCTAGCATATTTCCTGGAAATACCACGTATCATATCAATATTTGGTGACTGAATCTGCATGTAAATAAGGCATGCTAGTTTTCTTCAGCATATATCTAGGAGGTTCTTATGGAGAAAAAGTTCCTGGTGTGATATTTGGCCTTCTTATGCTTTGTCATGGTTTCATAGATTATGTGATTAAAAATGTTGAGGTTTTGTTCGATGCTTTTAGGTGGTCATAAAGCATTTTGATTACTTATGAAGGAGTTTTATTTTCCAAGCATTTATGCACAGAAAATGGACTAATTTGATGCTCCCATGGTTCTATTTTTATGCAGCCTTCAATACTTCCAGTTCAAATCTTGCGGATAGGACAACTTGTCATTCTCAGTGTACCTGGAGGTGGAAACGTCTTTTTAGTTTTTTCTTTCTTTCTTCAGAGAAAAGCATTCGATACTAATAAGTCATACATACAGAGATGGCATTTAGTACAGTAACATGATGGAGTGGCATCATGCACTTATATAGCACCTTGCATCACTTTCCACATCTGTTTGTTAGGATTTTTTTGCATGTAAAACCTTTTCTTTCTTATCTTTTATCTTCTAGTAAGCTACTCTTCCTTAACTCCATCTAATATCCTTTAGTAAATAGCATGTAGAGCTAGAGAGAAAATTGGGAGATGAAGATTTTAATGACACTAGGTGCGTTGGTAAATGGGTAGTTATCTATGGAAAGCTGCAAAGACTGGAGTATTTTGCATCTTCAAATCAAAATCCACATCAACAACTCGTATATTTTCTATTTCGTATTAATCTCAATCTCAGTGTCTTGTATTTCTAATGCTATTTTTCCATGCAGAGTTCACTACCATGGCTATTTTCTATTTCGTATTAATCTCAATCTCAGTGTCTTGTATTTCTAATGCTATTTTTCCATGCAGAGTTCACTACCATGGCTGGCAGGCGCCTTCGCGATGCTGTGAAGATGGTTCTCACTTCAGGAGCTAGCAAAGAGTTCGGGAGAAATGTTCACGTTGTCATTTCTGGTCTGACAAATACGTATTCACAGTATGTGACAACATTTGAGGAGTATGAAGTGCAGAGATATGAGGTCTGTCATTCGTTTCCCATTTTTCATAATTTCATTCCAAGCTATGTTAATCACTGACTGGAGCTAGATTTTGTCCGTACAAGTTGCTTCATGCTTCAGACTTGATCCAATAAAATGGTATCAGAAATAAGGGTGTTTTTGATATGATGAATTTAGTTGCCAAAATTTATTCATCCTCTTATCGACTCATTGCTTTAAAGTTTCAGACGTAAGAGATTATGAAAATAAGTTTAACGGATTTTTTGACAATTATGTCTGTGCTGCTTCGTTTGCCAGGGGGCCTCCACTCTTTATGGCCCACACACACTCAGTGCCTACATTCAGGAGTTCAGGAAACTAGCTGCAGCTCTCATCAGTGGCCGACCTGTGGAACCAGGTCCACAACCCCCAGATCTCCTTGACGAGCAAATCAGTTTATTAACTCCAGTTGTCTTAGATTCAACCCGTTCTGGTGCAAAGTTTGGAGATGTTAAAAGCGACGTCCCTTTAAACTCCACCTTCAAAAAGGGTGACATGGTTACAGTCACATTCTGGTCTGCTTGCCCAAGGAATGACCTTCTGACCGAGGGCACATTTGCTCTAGTTGAGATTCTCCAGGGCCAGAAGACATGGGTTCCAGCATACGACGATGACGACTTCTGCCTGCGGTTTATTTGGTCACGGCCTTCAAAACTTAGTCCTCAGAGTTACGCAACCATAGAATGGAGAATTCCGCAGTCAGCAGTCTCTGGTGTGTACAGGGTAAGGCATTTCGGTGCTGCGAAGGCACTCTTTGGTTCAATCAGCCATTTCACAGGCTCTTCGAGTGCGTTTGTAGTAGCATGATGAGGGCAATTTATGTAGTAGTTAATGCTTGTGATCTTTGTTTTTCATTTTATCATAAGAAGCCTCTGATACGATATCCAACACAGCCACTGTCGTAGAACTTAAAGAAAGAAAATCCATGCCAAGAAATGGAAATGAAAAACTTCCAAGTAATATAATTGTATAAGAAAATGCGGGCTGAGCTATTACATTATATTTCAAGGGAGTATAGAAATTAGTCTGCATACAAATTTTAATTTTAATAAAATTATGTATGTGGGTACAATCTCTAATATGCAAATTCTTTACAAGGAATTGTTTTTCCTCTGATTCTTTTTTCCTTTCTTTCATGAGAATATTTGAAGACTTGTATATCTTGATGACTCGGAGATTTACGGTCTGTTTGAGAACGCAGTGTAAATCGTGTTTTTTAAAATTTTGATTTTTTGGGTTAAATTATTATTTTTATATACTTTCAGTTCATTTTGATGTGTTAATATCAAAAATAATTTTTAAAAAATAAAAAATATATTATTTTGATGTATTTTTATATAGAAAATACTTTAAACCGTGAATACTATTACAATCCTAAAAATTGCTTAGTGTGATTTGAATGATGATTTCTTTGTTTTTTTCTTGAACAAATAAAAATATTAATATATACAAAAAATATTTTTTAAAAATTAATATAAGAGTTAGTTTTCATGACTTAAAAAATAATGATTATTTCTAATTATACAATACAAAATACAAAAGATAAATTGTAATGTTCAGGCTTGGAGCTAGGGTTGGGAGATAGGGGGGCAAAGAAAAATCTTTCAAGAAATGTGGGGGGCAAATATCTGAAATGAAAAGGTTAAATTTGAACTAGTAAAATTAAAGAGTATTATTCGATTTTGCAAAATTATCCTTCACATGTAAAAAAAGTAAGTTTATTCTTTTTATTATTCGATTTTGCAAGTAGTGAAAACTTTTGTGGGCAAACCTCTTTTTAAAGCCCTCAGTATATAAAGGCAATATAGATTAGAGTAAGAGTAGATTGAGGAACGTGCTATTATGCCGTGGACTGATCCAAGTTTTCTCCACCATACAAAAATAAAGATGCTAAAAGTGACACAAGTGTTTCTAGAAAAAAAAAAAAAAACATGTTGTTGATTTGATTGTATTTAATAAACTTGATTAATTCAAATAATATGATTTAAAAAACAAAATGAAAATAAATAAACTGATAAAACAATGTAAAAAAGATTAAAAAAACCCTGACTCGATCTCATAAAGGTTAGCATATCAAACTGAATAAAATTATGAAACTCAATTATTAAACAATTAAATGTTGAAGGCAAAATTATTAAAAGAAATTAATTAAAAAAAGATATAAAAAAAAGAATTGAATCACTTCGGGTTAACCTACTAACCTTGTGACCATAGACACATGATTGGAATAACCTCATAAAAAAGTTGAAAAAAAGCACGAAGATCAATTCCTAATAAATCAAATATAATGATGAAATTGAAAAAAAAATATAATTATTTTAAAAGGATATAATAAAAGATTAAAGTCAACCTGTGTTAATCTTTAAAATCCATGATCTTGATCAAAAATTTGAGACTAACCCTATAAAAGAAAAAACCTAATAAAATAACGAAGAAAAATTCCAGATAATCAAAATGCTAATTAAACGATGAGGGGTGAAATTGAAGAGGAAAACTAATAAAAATATAAGACAAAAAAACAAAACAAATAAAAAAAACAAAAAGAATGAGAATCAAATTGAAAATAAAAAACAAATTAAATGATACATTTATATTTTGGCAAGGGTAAGAGAGAAAAAAAAGTCCACTAGAATCCAATCGCCCTCAATCTTTCAACCTTTTTTAAAAAATAAATTAGGGTAATATAGTCATTACATCATGTATTTGAAAGGTAAAAATACTGATTTGTCCTCAATCAATCATGTAATAACTAATAAACTCTTATGAAAAAACTATTTCATTCTTAACACCACATTGATTTTTTTTAAAAGAATAAAATGATAATTACACTATTATAATGAATAATAATTTGTTTATAGGTGCACAATGAGTTCTCCGTGCATTTTAATTGTAATCTTCAATCTTTTTTTTCTTTTATCTAAAATTTATTCCATATAATTACAGTCTTATGGGTTCAAGAGAAATTAATTAAGATTATTTAAAAATAATTTTAATCAAAATATGAATATGAATATGAGTTGGTTTTATGTCCCATAACTTGAAATATTTTATTGGTGACCTAATTGATATATCTCCTATAGATTGGTGACTTCTTTTGAGATTTGCTATAGAAATTATTAGGAAATCCAGTAATAATTTAATAAAACAGAAAAAGAAACTATATGATCTTGCAACGCAGACGGAACTATATAACATATGGAAATTAATATAGAAATGGGGATATATATATATATATATATATATATATATATATATATCTTATCTTACTCTAAAGATATTGCTCATTAGTCATTGCTGAGTTGGTTTTCCCATTTAAAAAGCCATTACAAGCAAGAAATTCATTGAGGATAAATTCCAATTGTTATTTTATTATTTTATTTTATTTATAATTAAATCACCATGTGTTCCTTCAGGATTATAACATTGACTAGATTCTGGATAATCTCTTACTCTATCCAGTCAACCTCGTAAAATATTGTGCAATTATTTTAGCCCATTTTGACTAAGTACTCTGGAATTATAGATTACATC
>Ga0307518_10002157_pt1 | contig 14431 bp, 16 predicted proteins | sample 25_EM_MG_FD_203889 | JGI IMG/M metagenome (GOLD analysis project Ga0307518, IMG submission 203889) | Populus trichocarpa ectomycorrhiza microbial communities from riparian zone in the Pacific Northwest, United States - 25_EM | ecosystem: Host-associated > Plants > Roots > Unclassified | place...
AGCTTCTGAATAACTGACCAACTACACATCTGAGAATATCTGAAAATATCTGAAAATGTCTGAGAATGGCTGATCTCAGACCCCCAGATTTTTTCAGCTGTTCAGAAAATTTGTTAGGTTGCTGATGCTGGCACCACCATGGGGGCAGTGCGAGGAGAGAGAGGGGGAACAAGGGATGCCTTGTGCAAGGCATGGAAGGTGTCAAATTTGCGCCAAAGGTCTGCTACTTCCCTATGGAGCTCGACCACGAAGTTGGGGGGGTAGAGGGGGGTTGAGGCATAGCTGGCTGGGGAGGCTGAGTGGGTTTGGGGGGAGGGGCAGCCCAGAGGTGAGCCTGCTGGGCACGAAAGTGCAGCAGCATGTTATTCTGGTAAATCTTGACATAGGCAGGCGGGCAGGACCCAGCCCGATGCCAGATCAAGGGCCTGTGGGGCCAGCTGGGATTTAAAGGAGTGGAAGATGGAGACAATCCATTGGATCGCCTTGGGACTGTCCATCCCACAGGAGGTTGGGACAGTGGGAACTGAGAAGGTTTTGCCCGTGTTGGGGCCAGCCTTGGTGGTCCAGGACCAACAAGCACTGCAAGCATTTCTCAATGTTTTATGATAAAACATTATAAAAATATAGAAGAAAGAGATACTCTTTTATTTACAATTTTGTTTAACAAAAAACACAAAAATCATACAGCATTATCTTGTCATTTTCTTTGCCAAAACATCATTTGAGATCATTTCTTATGTTAGAACTATAAAAATTTTAACCTTTTTCTTCTGCCTGTTCCTTGAAAAACTAATAAAGAAAAGAAAATGTAACTTTTCTCATAGCAAGAATGTCAGTATGTTTTATTAGAAATAAGATACCATATTATTTCTAAAAACATATTGAAAGAAAACAATAGATTTTTCTTCAAGAAACATGATTGTTCCTGGATACTGATTGGCTGGCTAGAGTGTTATGACCAAAAATATATAGCATATTTCCTAAACATTTATTTTTGTGGAATAGAGTATCTTTTGATTCAATTTTTCACTGCAGAAAATTGAAAATGCTTGCTGTGGGAAAATTTACATTGCTATTTCTTTATTTTTTTTTGCAAGGGACAGGCAAAAGAAAAAGGTTAAATATTTTATACTCTCAACATAAGAAATGATCTCAAATCATGTCTTGACACAAAAACGACAAAAATAATGCTGTATGATATTTGTCTTTTTTGTTGAACAAAATTGTAAATAAAAGAGTATCTCTTTCTTCTATTTTTTTACAATGTTGTATCATGAAACATTGGGAAATGCTTGCAGTGAAGGCGGGTGTGAGGCAACATAGTTGAGTACCGAATGTGGAACAGCAGGGGGGGGCAAATTGGGCCTTGAACATGCCCTTGGGGAAGGAGTGAAATCTCCTACCCACCTCAGAGAGGAGGATCGAGCATGGGGATGAGGAGGAACACTGGTGTTTGGGCTGAGAGGACGACTTTCCCATGAGGGGAGGTGGTGGTTGAAGGACAAGAGGCATCACCACCACTCATTCTTTGTCTATTGGTGTTGTGTTTTGGTTGTTGATTTGACCTAAACCCTCACAACTCACAGTGCCCGTTTGCTCTCACCCTTTTCTAGCTTTGCTGCTTCTATAGACTCAAATATGGTCTTCTTCTTGCCAAGGATTGCAGCAGCGGTGTGCAGGTACTGTTCAATGAAGCATCCTGAGGATGGCCAACAATGTGAGTCTTCATTGGCTTGCTCCACTTGTGCCTGCTTTGATGGCCATTTGGAGAGATCAGGTGGCCCAGGCTGCACCATCAAAAGTGCTCTCCCATTCATATGGATAGCCCAGTGCATTGTTATCTGCCTGTTCTGTAGGCTGATCATCCATGTCATTCAATACAGTAAACTTTGTCCATTCTAGGAGCTTGGTCCACTGATCACAACATCCAGGTGACTGGGCAATATGCCATTTGATCCCTGCCTCTGTGGCTACAGGCTTCAAGCAATAGTTTCAGCAGAGGGGGGGCATGGTATGGTAGGTCAGTCATTCAGCAGTCAGTCATTCAGCTTCCTCTGTCCCAATGTCTCACTCATTGATCTCCTTGACAGGTGGCAATATACTGGATCATTGCATGCAGTCTATGGATGGGTAAGTGGGGCTGCATGTCAACTAAATATGTGCCTTCAATTTTACAGACTAACCCATGACCACATCACAATGTGCATTCATGGTACAACTGTTTGTTTATTTCTACAAACAAGTCATATTCAAACAGCAGGTATAAATAGTTTGGGTCCCACCATTGATTGTGCCCAACCCACCTAACCCATTGTTGATTCCAGTTGCCCGCTCCCAACTCTAGTTCCCATGCAAGCCTCAACCCATGGACTCTATCACCAAGCTGACAAAGAGAACCACAGAGGTCAGTCTGCCAAACAACATTGCAGGTGGCCATTGACTTGTGTTCCCCCCTACTCAAAAAAAGAAGATTCTAGTGGTCATGTGTGCTGACTGTCTGAAAAAATCAGGCAGGCAGTGCATGAATGCAAAGAAACACTCCAATGTTGCGATGCCAAGGCCCAGAGGGAATGTGAATGCCACCACTGCCATGCCTTACTTGATGAAGGGAGTGAAAACAAAGATGATGAGAGCAATGAAGGGGAAGGCATCAAGGAAGATGAAGACAATGAAGACAAAGGTGGTGGTGGTCTGGTAGGTCATCCCAACATTCCTTGAGTGCTGCTCAGACTGCAAATCATATTCAGTTTAGAAGCCAACCTGTCCCCACCAAGCTTAGTGTGCTGCCCAGGCAGCCCCTCACTTACAGCACCCACAAAGTACCAAAGGTGGTTACTGGCAATGTTCCTGACCACAACACTGAAGTGAGTGCCATGTAGTATGTATGGTCAAAATATATTCTCATCAGGGACAGGGGGAACAATCTTTCTTAGACAATGAAGGTGTGGGACCAACTGTGACTGACTTTGCATTGGAATGACAGATCACCAAGCACAAGAAGAATAGGCATGCTGAACACACAAGTTCCCAAGATATGGTAACAGACTCTACCAACTGGTGAGTCATATTTTCATTGATCATCCAAACTAATACCTTAGTCAACATAGGAGTGATGTCCATGCCAAGAGGTGACAGGAATCATTGAAGAAGACAGTCCAGAGACAACCATTGTCAAGGCACAAAAACTCACCAAGCACAAAGGCTGTCCATGTGCAAGGGACTATGATGATGTCACCCAAGAGTTCATGCTTGCAGCCATTGGAGACTACTGGGCATGTCTGTGTGCCAAGGGTCCTATGCCTGACCATGCACAAGAGACTGCCCTGCTCAACATGTCTTGGGACAAGGCCACTCAGACCACAGGCATTAATCTTGTGTGGACCCTCCAGCTCTCTGAACTCATAAGTGTTTTACTGGCCATCTCAATATACTACTACCTATGTGATATAGATTACCAACCATGGATCACAAGTTCACAGCAAGCTCAAGGCCAAGCTGTGCCCTCTAGTTGAAGTTCTGTTCAATTTCCACAGCAGCCAAATTAAATCAGCAATCAAGAAGAATCACATGTTAGCGGAAGAACTAAAAGAGGGCGTGAGCTTCAGTTCAAGGTTTGACATGCCATTGGGCATGCTGGTTGTAATTACTGATATCTTGTAAACAGCATAGGGCGCTCCTGCAAGATGAGCATCACAGCTTTCTCAAGGCACCAAACATACCAAAGATTATCAATACCTGTCAAGTCCGGGTCTACTCCGGTAGGGGGTCCAGTCAAGTCCAGATGAAAGTGGACAAAGGAGGAGGGCAGAGGGCTGGACAAGAGATTAGTCTGGCCAGAGTTGGTGACCGTTTGGATTCAATGACTAAGGATAACAAGTGTTGATCCCTTGCGTAGGTTCCGGTCAAGAGGAGATGGAGACAGAGACAGAGACGGACAAGAACTGGAGTAGAGACTATGGTTGATTTCAGACTGAGGTATACAGAATAAACTACAGAGTACTTATACTAAGTAAGAACTAGGGTCGAGTATTTATGGTGACAAGTAAACAGCCTAAAAGGTGGACAAGGGATAACTGGAGAAGGTACTAGGTCAGGTCCGGTGAAAATGATACAAGGTATAGGATATAACGGGTACATGGAGAACTCACACTGCAAGCATTTCTCAATGTTTCATGACAAAAAATTGTAAAAAAATAGAAGTAAGAGATACTCTTTTATTTACAATTTTGTTCAACAAAGAAGACAAATATCATACAGCATTACTTTTGTCATTTTTGTGTCAAGACATGATTTGAGATTATTTCTTATATTGGGACAATAAGATATTTAACCTTTTTCTTCTGCTTGTCCCTTGCAAAACAAATAAAGAAATGTCAATGTAACATTTCCCACAGCAAGCATTTTCAATTTTCTGTAGTGCAAAATTGAAATTGAACAACACTCTATTCCACAAAAATAAATGTTTAGGAAATATGCTATATGTCTTTGATCATAACACTCTAGCCAGCCAATCAGCATCCAGGAACAATGATGTTTCTTGAAGAAAAATTTATTGTTTCTTTTAACATTTTTTCAAGAATAATACAGTATCTTATTTTTAATAACATATGCTGAAATACTTGCTATGAGAAAAGTTACATTGTCTTTTCTTTATTTGTTTTGCAAGGAACAGGCAGAAGAAAAAGGCTAAATATTTTATAGTCCCAACATAAGAAATGATCTCAAATCATGTCTTGACACAAAAATGACAAAGATAATGCTGTATGATATTTGGCTTTTTTCTTGGACAAAATTTTAAATAAAAGAGTATCTCTTACTTCTATTTTTTTTACAATGTTTTGTCATGTGAGATGACCCTAGGCGAAGACACCAAGGACCCTACTACACACTAAGACTCTGAGAGGATAGGATGCAAGAACTAGGGCAATAACCCAAGATGAGCTCGAATGAAGAGCCTCTGGGTGCTGGATTGCACTGTATATATACTACTCTACATGAGGGCTATGCAAGGCTATCCATGAGGCTACATACTGTGCAATGCTATGCTAGTGATGTCATAGTGGAGCTAAGGCTATGCGGGATGACATCAAGGGAGGCAGCATGTACAGCATGAGGTACAGGTCTAGACTAAGGTAGATAAGATATGGCTGTACACTACGATAAGATAAGACACTATCTAACCACAGATTAGATAAGATAAAAAGTTGGACCGTTACACTACTCCCTCCTCAGGTGCAGGATTCCAGACTGCAGAACTGAGCATTGCAAACCATAAGGTTTTCGGGGATTCGACTAAATAACAAGTCAAAGTCCACTTGGGTCATACAGAGCTTCCGAGGAGCGGAAGGGTTTTCTCGATAAAAGTGCTTGACTACCAGAGGAGAATTCTTCAAATTCAACGAGGGTTCCCAAGTTCTCTCATGTTCTTCATATCCTTTCCAGTGCACTAGGTACTGGAGTTGTCTTTTATAAATACGAGAAGCTACAATATAGTCCACTTTGTATTCCTCATTGTGTTCTTCTGAAACATGTACCGGACCGGGCCGAGACACAGGTTGTCCAGGAAGAGGTCCCAAATAAGGTTTAACTCGAGACACATTCACAACCGGGTGAATCCGAAGAGTTTTCAGGAGCTTAAGCTCAACCGCGTTTGGCATTACACGAGTGACTTCATAGGGGCCAATCCACTTTTCAGTAAGCTTCTTAGAAGCGCAATTCAGCATTTGAAGATTGTCTGTAGAGAGCCAGACTTGCTGGCCTACAACATAGTCCGGGGCAGGATTTCTGTGCTTATCTGCCTGAAGCTTCATATTACATTTGGCCTTCTCAGAAGACTCAACAACTTTATTAAATATGGCAGCAAAGTCTTTAGCTGCTGGGGCTACAGTCTCAACTGGTTCTACACCCATACGAGGGGAATAACTCCGGGTAATTCCAAACAGGGAATCAGTGGTCACTTCCGAGACAGTGTTGTTCCAAATGAACTGGGCGATCTTGATCCATTTAGCCCAGTTGTTCTGTCGATTGTTTACATACGTTCGGAGGTACTGATTAATTTCACGGTTCAATCGCTCCATCTGACCATCGGTTTGTGGGTGAAACACAGTGGACATTTTGCGCTTTATGCCTAAAAGTTTATACAACTCCCCCAGGAAGTTGCTTGCAAAGACCGACCCTCGGTCGGACACCACAGAAGAGGGAAGACCATGCTGACACCAGACATGATCCCTAAATAACTCAGCAGTCGACAATACGGTCTCCTCCTTGGTACAAGGTACAAACACGACCTCCTTTGAGAACCGATCGACAACCACTAATATATAATTGTAACCGAGAGACTCTGGCATCTCAGTAAAGTCCATGGTGACATCAAGCCACGGGCCACTAGGGGTGGGAAGAGGAACAAGGCTTCCAGAAGTTTTCTGATTCGATACCTTGGACTGTTGGCACTTTTGACAGTGCTTTACGTAGGTCTGAATCTGTTCCTTCATTCCTTTCCACGTGTAGTGCTTCCTGAGTGCATTATAAGTAGCTTTTACTCCTTTATGACCAGCAACAGGAGTGTCATGAAAGTCCATGATAAGTGACTGGCGCTCTTTGTAAGTCTGATCAGTAACGTCGATTGACTTAATAGATACAGGGTTCAACAAGGTTTGATCCTTGTTATCTTCAGAACTAGAGACATAATAGTCCGATCGCCTACTAAGCGGATCTGCAACGTGCATCTGGGTTCCTTTTTTATAGATAAGCGAGTAATTAAAGCGCGTCATCCACATTTGCCAGCATGCTTGGCGTTTAGAGAGATTCTGTGACTTTGTGAAATACGTTAAGTTGTGATGGTCCGTGTAAATCTCGAAAGCATAAGGAGTGGCTTCAAGATAGTGGCACCAGGCCTCAGTTGCTTTTATGATGGCCAGCATTTCTTTGTCGTGAATAGGATAGTTTCGTTCAGGAGGTGTCATGGAGTGTGACATGTACGTGACGGGTCTGAATTCACCATCTTCGCATTTTACGGATATCACTCCCCCGACGGCGAACTCGGATGCATCTGTTTCCAGGCAGAATTCACAGTCCTGGTCAGGGTACTGAAGTACCGGAGCATGAGTAAAGGCAGCTTTCAAAGCTTCAAACGCTGCGCGTTCCTTCTCTCCAAAGTTAAATACAGTGTCTTTACACGTTAAGTCCATCATGGGCCGAGCCATAATTGCATAATCCTTAATAAAACGCCGATAGAAGTTGCCGAGTCCCAGGAACGCGTGAACCTGCTTTACGTTCGTTGGCTCAGGCCACTTTAAAATAGTGTTAACCTTTTCAGGGTCCATTTTGATCCCGTCACAAGAGACTATCATACCGAGGAAGTCAACTTCAGTGACTCTGAAGCGACACTTCTCGGGTTTGACAAACAGATCATTGTCTCGTAACCATTTCAAAACTTCTAGCACGATCTTATCATGCTTTTCCTGATCATCCATGTCCATAAATATCATAAGGTCATCGATATACACCATGCAGACATCCGACATATCGTGGAAAATCTCATTCATCATCTTCTGGAATGTCGTGGGTGAATTACAGAGACCAAAATACATAACAAGCGACTCAAAAGCCCCTTTATGCATTACAAACGCAGCTTTCCATTCATCGCCTTCTTGAATCCTCACGTTGTTATATCCCCACCTGTCATGATCGGTTCTCCTCGACAATCTTACTAGGAGGTCCAGGGTTGCAGGGGACTAATGAGGAGGTAAGTCCAGACACTAGTAGGTGCTAGTTAGTGTGGACAGTCAAGTCCGGGTCATACAGATGAAGTCCGGGCACTAGAGAAGCACTGGGAGTAAGTCCGGACCATGGGAAAGTGGACTGGAGTAGCGCAGCTTGTCCGGACAAAGGACATCCCAGAGGTGAGATAAGTCCCTAGAGGTCTAGCATCAAGTCTGGGACAGAGGTGGCTTTTGCCCTTGTGCGAGTAGGAGACTTGCTAGGAGCGGACATAGGACCAAGGGGACGAGATAGGACGGAGACCGGAGTTGGCCGGAGTTCAGGAGTTCAGGTGAACAGATGGATTAGGAGAGCATAGTGGGTAGTACAGAGGGAGGAGTATCTTAGTTGAGATTTGATCTAAGGATCTACTAGGCCAGAGTTTGGTAGTTTATATAGTAAAGAGACTAGAGGTGAGTATATACGGTGACAAGTAAACACCTTAGCTGGGACAAGGGATAGAGCAGAAGCAGACAGGAAAATAAACTAGGTACAGGAAAATAAACCGGAGCGGAAGCAGACACGGGGAACTAGGATTACAGGGACGACGGAGGAAAAGCAGGGACAAGGGAACTAGGCCGGAACAGGACAGGTAAGGGTCAGAGGTGGACTTAACTAATGTTACATAAGTCCGGAGCGATGTCCAGGACCGGAGGAAGTGGAACCGGAGGAAGTGCACGAGCGGAGGGAGGGCAGAGTAGCCAGAGGAAGGTCCAGAGTTGGACATAGGAATGTCCTAAGCCTTTGGTGGACCTAACAGAGGAAGCGGAGCAGGAGCAGGAGCAGAACTGAGCCAGAGTTGGGCTATGTCGCAGACCAGACAAAGGGAGTGGCCAGACTGAAACCGGAGTAGCAACTAATCGTAGGTACAGGTCCGACACAGAGGAGTTAGACTGTGGATCTGTCTGCAGGAAGACAGGGGTTAGTCCTGAGGGTGGAGATGGACATAGGGACCGGAGTTGAGCTGGAGTGCAGCTATGGGGCTGGAGATGGCTGGACTAGATCTGGAGTTGCATCTATGCCTAAGGAGAGGTCAGGCGGGCCAAGGTTAGACCGGAGTTGTGACTGGGAAAAGTATGGATATGACACCACCGAAGATCCATCTTCATGAAGAGTTTACAACCTTTGAGCTTGTCAACAAGCTGAGAGATAAGCGGTAGCGGATAGTTATTTTTAATTGTCCAGTCGTTTACGTAGCGGTAATCCTGTACCATGCGCTTCTTGCCATCCTTCTTGGGAATAAAGAAGACCAGTGACATCTGTTGACTAATAGAAGGCCAAATATACCCTTTTGCGAGCTGATCATCCAGGAAGGATTCGACTTCTTTTTGCTCATCAACAGAGAGCGGGATAAGTCTTCCCTTTTTGGGTGGGAAGTCTTCTTTTAGATCAATTCCATGATCCCAAGGCTTCCTAAGCGGCATGCGCTCTGACGACTTTTTACTAAATATGTCTAAGAACTCCCAGTATTCTTTAGGTACTTGCTTTGGGCCTCTTCTAGGGTCAACTCATCAATAGTGACCTTCGATTCATGTGCCTTCAAAGCTTGAACCCAAGTTTCCTGAGATTCGTTTTCTTGTAATAACTTAGCAAAGCGTGTCTCCAGAAGTGACTTGCATTCCGGAGGACACCGAGTTAAATTAACTTTGCCAGTAACCCAATCTATATCGGGATTGTGCTTTCTAAGCCAGGTGTGGCCGAGGATAAGAGGAACTTTTCCAAGGCAGGTGACTGCACACCAAAGCTTTTCAGCATGCTTTCCAATACCAATGGTAAGCAATACATAATGCGTGATATCGCCCTCTTGATTCCTTGTGCCATCTATGTTAAGCACTGGAACGGGCTTTACCAGCTTAGATAACTGCAACCATCAATCAAGAGCCCAGCTCTTGTCAACAAAGCAACCAGTAGCGCCACTGTCTAGCAGAGCATCTACTTCAATAGTATTAAGGGGTCCGCAGATGCAGACAGGCACCGTCACTTCACGTTCCACTGTGAAGGACCTTCGTAAGTCCATGGGAACTTCCGAGTTGCTGGCGGGACTTTCCGGTTTCTCAGATGCCAAAGAAGGAGAAATATTGTCTTTATTCAATCGGGAATTAAGCATGCTCAATTTTACATCCGGCGCCGAGCCCTTTGCAGGGACCCCCTTAGATGGTACAGAACAGTCCGAACCACAGTCCATAGTATCAACTGACAAGACAGAGTAGCGAGAAGGAGAAACAGAAACAGGAGAAACTACAGAAGACACTTTTTTGTAGGTTTTTGTAATTTTACTACACAACAAAGCAACGTGGTATTTAAATATTTCAGAAACAGCAGGAGATGTAGCACGAGATAGTCTATAGTCCAAAATACGTACAGCTGTGTCCAAAGAAGACTCAAGAGCGAGGGTGCCCGACACGTCCTCACTCTCTAATCTTTTAAATCTTTGAAGAATGCCTGCATTTCTGCAAAGGTCATTCCTCGCACTGCGTTTAACTGGTCATCCTCCGGTTGGGCCTGTGCTGCCCATGCTTGTTGTTGCCCACGATGAGGGTGGCGTGGTTTGGTGCACTTGCGTGCAATATGGCCAAATAATTGGCAATTGTAGCATTGGGGCCCTTTACCCCTTTGCTGAGACGATGCATCTGTGGCTCCTATATCCATAGGGGTACCGCTGGCCGATGCTGAAGACGACAAATAGTTTTGGCCCTGGTAGTAACGGGCCGGTGACTGTGACTGCATATGATTAGAAAGAGCTCCTGTGCTCTCCCTATTTCCTTAGCCTGGCATAGGTATCACGATGCATGTTTTGAATGTAAACTTGCTCCAAGAGTTTCCTCTGGAGCGCTCTCTCAAGCAGATCCTTCACATAGTCATCCACGCACCGACTCTGTATCTTAAGTGCTTCGAACTGCGCTAAAAACTCGTCAATGCATTGACGAGGGCCCTGGCGGAGACGTAACAATTGAGCTCTTGCCCACTCCTGGTTGTTTCCAGGGAGGAAGAACCCCTCTATTTCTGCCTCAAGGTCCGGCTTGGTGGGCCATGCCGGTGGCGGGGATACTGCTCCCGGGGCAAGCGGCGGAGCGGCCACGAGGGCGGCGTGGGCTGCCATACACTGGTCAAGGCGGACCTGAGCCCATCGACCAGCTTTTGGGCCCGTGAGCCGAGAGTAGACAGTGGCTGCCACTGTTGTGTCATTGGCCCCGTCCATCGTGATGTCAATCCACACCTTAAGTTTGCTCCACCACTCGTGGAACTTGGTGGGAGAACCATCGAAAGAGCCGGGATCCATGACCACCTTCTTGCATGCCGGTGGTGCTGGCTGAGGCTGTGCAGCCACAAGGGCCACGATATGGTTCTGGAGATCGATCTGCCCCTGGATGAGCTGACCGAGGAGAGTGTTGAGGTCAGCCATTCTTCTGACTCAGTAGGGGTGGAGACAGGAATAGGGGGTAGGTCTTTGTTTAACCGGTTGGAGACAAGAGGACTGGAAGGTGCGACGGCGAGCGAGAGGTCTGGCAAGGGCGGAACAGGAAGGGAACAGTGGAGGCCGAGGAGGACTTGGATTTCAAAGTCGCTGGTAAGGTGACTGTAGGCGGCAACGGCGGTGGTGAACTGATTTTCCTCTTCGAGGGCGGTTTCTCTAGCAACAGCTTCTTTGCTGGAGACAGGGCGAGGGCCGTAGATGATCGCCAAGCGCTCTTGTTGCGCTTCGACGAGGTGACAGGGAAACTGGTAAGGTATGGTGGCTACTTGTACGGGGTAATGTATATGTACAGCTATATGGGACTAGATCCCCACAGGTGTTCCACTAAACTAAGCGTAAGACCTTGTTTGCCTGTCGTGCTCGCCGGGTCAGGGCAGTGGCACAGCTATGCAAAGTACAAACGGCTAGTGGCTGCAGATCACAGGTCTACCTCTGCACGGATGCAGGAACTACTTGGTAACTATAGCTCAATCGCCTTGAGGCTGCGAACCTTTCTTGAACGGGCGCCGCTGTTCAGACACCAGGCACGACCCTGGGCTGGTGTACAGTATGTAAAGAGGCGGTGCTAAAAACTCCCAATGCCGAAGCACTATGGGAATGGCACTAAAAGGCTGGCCATGTACGAAACGCAAGGTACGAAGAAGAAGCTCCTTAACCCTGGAGTCCGGGTACAGTTGTCTTATAAGGCTAGACGAGTGCGTAGTAGAGCGAAGTAAGATGTTAGATTCAAGCTCAGGTGAGACAACCCTAGGCGAAGACACCAAGGACCCTACTACACACTAAGACTCTGAGAGGATAGGATGCAAGAACTAGGGCAATAACCCAAGATGAGCTCGAATGAAGAGCCTCTGGGTGCTGGATTGCACTGTATATATACTACTCTACACGAGGGCTATGCAAGGCTATCCATGAGGCTACATACTGTGCAATGCTATGCTAGTGATGTCATAGTGGAGCTAAGGCTATGCGGGATGACATCAAGGGAGGCAGCGTGTACAGCATGAGGTACAGGTCTAGACTAAGGTAGATAAGATATGGCTGTACACTACGATAAGATAAGACACTATCTAACCACAGATTAGATAAGATAAAAAGTTGGACCATTACATCATGAAACATTGAGAAATGCTTGCAGTGTCACGTCAAGACAGGGTAGACAGGCAAGTGTGGTAAGGACTGGATAGAGACTAGACCAAGGGTCATAGTTAGCAGAGGCATATCTGCACGACCATGACTGGAGTAACTGAGAGCGACTGGAGTTGAGCTGTAGGGCTGCAATATGACCAGAGTAACCAGATATGATCCGGAGTTGGACATGGTCATAACAGTATCCCCCCTTTAGGGGCCGAACCCATGAGGCCCCAATGAGGCTGTCGTGTGGTTGCCTAGAACAATGCAGAGTCTGGAGTGAACGTCTGAGTACGAATTTTGGATTTATAAAGATCAGACCGGTTTTGCTTTTTACCCCCAGTTTCCTGCCATTGATTTCAACATGTCTACCACTGCCAAGTCCACCACCCCCACTGTCCCCTCTGCAGTTGAGTCCAAGGACTGGACCAAGGCATCAACACTGGAGCTCCAGTCCAGTAGTGAAGATGAGGTGTCCGTCCTTGACGCCAAAATGAAGGAGAGGCATCGATGCAAGCAGGTCAAGAAAGAGGAGAAGCAATGCCAGGAAGAGGTGGAGAGGCAAGCGTGCAAAGAGGCGGAGGCAAGAGCTCGCAAGGAGGCAGGGTGTGCTAAGGCAGAGGCAGAGCAGAAAGTGAGAGAGGAGGCGGAGTGCCAGGTGCACGAGCAGGCAGAGAAGGACAGGGTGGAGGTGCAGCAGAGGGCTGCAGAAGTCGCTGCGAGGCAGAGGGCATTGGCACAGGAAGCGTCAAAGAAGTGAGCAAGGGAGGAGCCAGAGGCGGGTCTGAGTGGTGACCGGAGTGATGACGTCTGGTAAGTAACCTATTATATTTCTTTTGCTCTCTTTTCTTTTTTATTAACTTCCTGGCAGGTGCCTCTGTTGTGTGAAGCACAAAGCTAAGTGTGAAAGGGACCCAGAGAAGCCCAAGCAGCACATGTGTATGAAGTGCACCAGGCTCAAGGAGTGGTGTGAGTGGTCAGAGGTGGAGAACACTGGGTCCGTGTCCGGTGGCGATAAGGGCAAGGGAAAGGCAGTCGTGACATCACTGCGAGGAGGGGAGAAGAGGAAGAAGAAGAAGATGGTCGCCAAGATTGTCATTGATGATGACAACATCGTTGAGGTGCTGGGGCCATCTGGGCAGCAGTCCAGGTTTGACCCTGGACCATTCCTGGAGCAGTTGGACAGGCTGACCGGGGCTGTCGAGGAGATGACTGGGCAGATGCGCCGGGTCACGGATGCCACTTGCTCGGTGGCGAGGGGTAATGAGCGACTGACGGCTGGCCTCAAGACCTTTCTCGAGGAGTGCCGTTTCTTCACGGTGCCCTGGGACAAGGATGAGGAGTCGGAGGACAGTGAGGCAGAGGTCGACCTGGAGGAGATCGAACAAGAGGTCCAGGGGCTCCATGAGGAGCAGGAGAACCCTGGCAGTGCTGTGCTGGAGTAAGCAGTCTGGTCTGGACCTTGTAAATTAGAAAATGTAATTAGTTTGACTTTTTGTTTATAAGGAAAAAGTGAACTGAGTTTGAGAGTGATATTACAAGTTAGAGTGAAACAGAGAGGAGAGACAGAGCGAGAGACAGATAAGGGAAACAGAGGTAGGAGTAATGCTACATGCATCAGGAAAAACTGGTAATGCCATAGATACTATAGACTGAAACCTGGTACTATTTATGTGCATGGGACACTATAGTAGATATTTATTACCATGTATTGCATAAATGGCAATATAAATTTACCTAGTCATCATTAGCATTCTTAACCTAATCAAAACTAGGGTCCTTAACCTAATCACAACTAGGGTTCTTAACCTAATCACAACTAGCATCCTTAACATAATCACAACTAGCATCCTTAACCTAATCATAACTAGTGTTCTTAACCTAATCCTAACTAGTGTCCTTAACCTAATCATAACTGGTGTCCTTAACCTAATCATAACTATCATCCTTAACCTAATCATAACTAGTGTCCTTAACCTAATCATAACTAGCAACCTTAACCTAGTCATCACTAAGCTACTTTACCTAGTCACAATGCACCAGCACTCAGTAAACTAAGAAATTCAAATA
>Ga0307518_10002158_pt1 | contig 14428 bp, 14 predicted proteins | sample 25_EM_MG_FD_203889 | JGI IMG/M metagenome (GOLD analysis project Ga0307518, IMG submission 203889) | Populus trichocarpa ectomycorrhiza microbial communities from riparian zone in the Pacific Northwest, United States - 25_EM | ecosystem: Host-associated > Plants > Roots > Unclassified | place...
TTAATTATGTTTAAGAATTAATTTGGGTCCAATTGAAGGATTTAATTAAGTGCAAGGACTTAATTATACTTTAAATGGGTCAAATTAATTTTATTTGAGGCTTAATTGGTGAAAAATTAAGTTTGGGAGCCTAATTTAGGCTTAATTGAGGATTTTGGAATTTTAAGAGACCAAATTTAATTTTTACCAAGTTAATTGATTGAAATTAGGGGCCAAATTGCAAGAAAATTGAAGTTTTGGGGTCAATTAGGGGTTAAATTGAAGAATTGACAGCCAAGGACCAATCTGCAAAAGGCGCCAGACTTTAGGGGCTTAATTGACAAAAATCAAGGGTGAAATTGAAGAAATTGAAAATTCAATGGTCAATTAGGGGTTAAATTGACAAAATCTGAAACCAATGACCATATTGTAAAAGGCGCGTAACTTCGGGGTTCCAATTGAAGTTCATCAGGGACTTAATTGCATTAAATTCAAAGTTTATGGTCAATTAGGGGTTCAATTGGAAGCAATTGAAAGATGGAGGACTAAATTGAAAATTCAGTTTAAATCCCTAATTCAACCTAAAACGGAGCCGTTTTGAGTAAAAAAAAAGAAAGAAGAGGACCAGACAACGCGCCATCTGGTCACTGTTTATTGTCTTCTTCTTTTACCCGAAAGAAACTACTTTAGAGCCTTATTTGCAAGTGCATTTAATGCTTGATTTCTCCATCAAATCGAACAAAACTTGCACGAAACGGATCCCCTGCAGTTCCTCTACAACCCCATGTGAACTTTTCAGGATGAATGACAGCACGACGACACCGATGACGGCGTGAAGAGGTCAACTCAGGCAGCTTTTTCCTGCAGATTTGACAACTCAGGGAGGCTACTTTAAACCAATGGTTGAGATCCTTACCAACCAAATCAATGGCTGAAATTTTACCCCGGTGTAAACGAGATTACCCTCTTCCACCGCCTATAAATAGAGGCGAAGTTGATGGCCTGAGGGAGGAGAAAATCGAGTCCAAAGTTGACAAAAAACCAGCCTCCTCCCCAGTTTTTTTTCTTTTTCTGCAACAAGTCTCTCTCTCTCCATCGTGCTCTCAGCGACTCCAAGCCACGCTGCCACCAGCTCGTCTTCCACTCTCTCCACCACATTTATTCCTCTCCATCGAAAGCACCTCCTTTTTCCTCCACAATGGTAGTAGCCCATCAACACCATCATTTTCATTTTCTTCCTTTTCCAGTATCGGCAGCAGCAGCACCGACCTCCACAGCCACAACCGGCTTTACCACCGTCATTTCCATCAACCCAGCTCCTTACCAGCGACAAAGCATACACCACCGGTCCCCCCTCTCTATCTCCTACGAATTTTCTTCTCCTTCTTTCTTCCTGCTCTGCCACCTATAACCAGTTCCAATCGCCGGTCTCACCACCGCACGACGTCTCCTCCGTGGTCAGACCACCACCGCGCCTGGTAGCCTTCTCCTCCGCCCATCTCCAACTTCTGCAACCATTTGGTTGCATGCAGAACGTGAACAATAACTGTTCACTTTCTGCAACATAACTCTTTGTAATGCATTAATATAATAATATATTATATGTTATTATTATATTTAAAAAAAACAAAAAAATTCAAAAATACTTTGAAATTTTTTTTTTGATTTTTCTCGTATATTTTTCTACCAATTTTGCATAATACCAGGCTATATATTTACACTGTAAAATACAAATCCGGCATTAAAATACCTGGTTTTCTCCGAAATATTTCAAAAAAAAATAAATTTCAAAACATTTTCAAAAAGAAAAAAAATATTTTGTTGCATATGGCCAAATCCTAAAAAAAATTTTCAAGCATATTCTTCATAAAAAACAAAAATTGCATCTTTTTCATGAATAAAAAAAATCCAAAAATGGATATCGTAACCAGTTTATGATTATCCATTAGGATTTGGCCAACATGTCAAAAATCTTTTTCCAATCTTTTTTTATGATCCAGATGTAGACTTTAATATTTGTGGGGTGTAAAATTACACGATAAAGTACACCCTCAGGTATTAAAGATACAAGGTGTAGAAATGCGATGCTAAAATTCAGACTTTAGAACTGCTAGGTTTTAACCCGATAAGGTAGAGACTCTCTCATGAAGAGAAATTTACCTTGAGCCTTAGAAAAGACTAACGAATAGAAACCCGACTTATAAAAAAACAATCAAACAACAATGCAGCTTACCTTAGGTAGGGTGCACTGGGGGTGATGCGTCTTCCCCTTGCACAACCAGTCCCTTACTTAGACTCTCGCAGACCACAGGTTCCTAGTGACCATAATACCAGGTGACGACTCCTAAAAATTAATTATAACTTTATGATTAAATCCAAAAAACCTTCCCAACACACCACACCTCACACCAAAAGGCATGACAAGAGCTTCCGTCATCGCCAGACGACATCGTGTCGGCTCGCACCCCCGTGACAATATACACCTTGCTCATCAAAATTTGAACTCAAGTTGGAGCTTGTGTCCTGTGCTTTTGGATAGGTACTAGATCCATCAACATTTAATTTTTTCATAGTGATGTTTAGAAGTTAGTTTGATATTATGATATCGTAAAATGTTTTTTTATTTAGAAATGCATTAAAATAATATATATATTTTTTATTTTTTTGTATTAGTTCATCAAAAAGATTTAAAAATATTAAAAAATCATTTTGAGAAAAAAAAACTAATTTTTTAAAATATTTTTCAACCGTAAAACAAATTGGGCATTCGTACATTTATCTCCACGTGATTTACAGACCCACACATGAGATAATTTAGTTTTTCCAAAAGTGATACCGATGAAAAAGAAAATTTGGACGGAAGTGTTAGATTTGTGCACTAAAGTCGGACTTGCTATATTACAGACTGACCGCCAAGGACGCTCCAAGAGAAAATTCCAAGAAATCCAAATTCTTTCGCTCTCTTTTTGTTTGGTGGGAAATAGAAGCGAAGCCACCAATAAAGGACAGGAAAAGAAAGTCATAAAATGAACACAGAAACAATGCAGCGGAATCGTCAGGGTCAAGGGTCGAGAACTTCCAAGCCTGCCACCATTCATAGCTGTGCTCAATCGGGAGATCTTCTTGGGTTCCAAAGGTTACTCAGTGGAAACCCTTATCTCCTCAATGAAAGAAACCCTGTTGTAAGATCCCATTAGTTTCCTTTCTTTAATTCTCATCATGTTCATGATTCTGTTCTGTTTCCGGGTGGGTTTTTCTATGTTCTGTGAAAATGGTGTTCTTTAACGGGTATATTGTGAAAATGAAAGATCTTGCTTCATTTTATCTCCTGGGTTGGTTCGTGTATTTTTGCTCGTTTTGTTCTTGTGATTGATTGGTGGATCTGTTATGGACACAATTGAATGGAAACTGGTGAATTTGTTGTCACTTGTATGGTTGACTATGGTATCTGTGACTGAGTTAAAGAAAGAAGAAAAGTTCATGCATCTTTTTATCTGGCCGTATTTTATTTTCTTTAAATTTTAACTTGATTTGCTTAATTGCAGATGGCGCAGACTCCACTTCATGTTTCTGCTGGTTACAACAGGGCTGATATAATTAAATTTCTTCTTGATTGGCAAGGAGCTGAGAAGGTTGAACTGGAGCCTAGGAATATGGTAAGCGAAGAGTACATGCTTATGTGTCAGTTTCCTGGTCAAATTTTATACCAATTGCTTAGATCTTTCTATACATTTATGCAAGCTTCTCTTGATTAACACATCTGATTTCGTTGTGGTTGTTATCATCCTGAAATTTGCAGTATGGAGAAACTCCATTACACATGGCAGCAAAGAATGGTTGCAGCGAAGCTGCACGGTTGCTTCTTGCTCATGGTGCTATTATTGAAGCCAAAGCGAATGTCTGCTTTCTTGGCGCCATGTTACCCATTTTTTGTTTTGTTTCAAATTAAAACTGGGAACTTTGGAAGACAATTTCTAATATGAACTGCTTTTTTCCTACTTGTCTTATTCTTGCAGAATGGAATGACACCGTTACACCTTGCAGTTTGGTACTCAATCAGAGTGGAAGATCACTCAACTGTTAAGACATTGCTGGAGTATAATGCTGATTGCAGTGCAGAGGACAATGTATTGTAGATGCCAGTGCTCAATTTTTTCCATTTTAAATTAATTTTCTTTATTATAAAACACTGGTAATTTGTGTAACCTTAAATTTTCAGGAAGGCATGACTCCTTTGAATCATCTCTCACCAGGTCCAAGAAGTGAGGAGTTGTGTAAACTATTGCAGTGGCATCTTGAAGAGCAGAGAAAGAGAAAAGCACTTGAAGCATGCTCTAAAACAAAAGCTAAGATGGATGAACTTGAAGATGCTTTATCAAATGTTGTGGGGTTGCATGACCTCAAGATACAACTGAGAAAATGGGCAAAGGGGATGCTTTTGGATGAGAGGCGCAGGGCCCTTGGTATGAAAGTTGGTCTGAGAAGACCGCCTCATATGGCTTTCTTGGGTAGCCCTGGAACAGGTATTGGGATGTTTGATTGTTTCTGTATCATTATGCTATTTCATCATATTCCATAAATCATTCTTCAGTCCTGAAATCCATAGAAAGAAAATGTTGATCTAATATTTTAGTTTTACTATGCTATTTTGCCTTCTCTTCTGGTGAATAACTTATGATCTTCCTTTTTGCAAGTGTTTCAGAATTCTCAAATCCCATTACTATTTAACAATGATTTAATGATTGCAATCTCATGTGTATTGTCAAACTTGTGTCATTAGCTTGGATTAACTCTTAACACTCTTGTGTTGTGGAGACAGACAATGGAGTTCTGAGCAAAATTTAATAAGGCCTTGTTGCCAAAAAATTGGCTCGATGCCCCCTTTTGTATTCCACTATTTACTGAACCACAGTTTTCATTAAATTATAGACCAAAATCTCTTTTTCCAGATAAGTCAATACATCCCATTTTGTTTCTGAGATTGTTCTTCTCAAACATTTGCAAGTTTTCCCAGTTAATGCTACCTGTACCTTATAGTTTACGTTGCCAGTTGGCTTCCCCTATTAGATGTGAAAAGGAAAGACTAAGCTGCTCATGATGTTCTCGGGTGACAAAAAAGATTATCATTCATTTCTTCAGTTTATCAACATGTATGCCTGTTGCTCTCTTGTTTAAACCCTTAATATTTCTCTTTAGGGGTCCGGATCTCAATTTTTGCTGAAAAGTGGTAGAGAAGTACAAGAATAGTCAACTGATTGATTTTAAATTATCTTGTGATTGAACCTCAAATTCTTCTGTATATCTTTGATTAAGTCATAAAGTGAGATGATAAGTATCATATTCTATAGGTAAGACCATGGTAGCTCGAATACTTGGAAGATTACTGCATATGGTAGGAGTTCTACCTACTGACAAGGTAACAGAAGTACAACGTACAGATTTGGTTGGTGAATTTGTTGGTCACACTGGACCCAAGACTAGAAGAAAGGTTTGTTGCTGGGGTTTCTGAAATCAAATGTCAGCTTTCTTGGCAGATAATGTAATGCTTTCTTTTGCCAAACTAATTTTCAACACCTGTTGCAGATTGCAGAAGCAGAGGGAGGAATTCTTTTTGTGGATGAAGCATATCGGCTTATACCATCGCAGAAACAGGATGAGAAGGACTACGGGATTGAAGCCTTAGAAGAAATTATGGCTGTTATGGACAGTGGAAAAGTCGTAGTCATATTTGCTGGCTATAGTGAACCTATGAAGCGTGTGATATCTTCAAATGAGGGTTTCTGTAGAAGGGTTACCAAGTTTTTCCATTTTAATGACTTCTCTTCTGAAGATTTAGCAAATATTTGCCACATCAAGATGAATAATCAGGATGAAGGGAGTTCGCTGTATGGTTTTAAATTACATTCTTCATGCAGTGGAGATGCCATTGCCGCCCTGATCAAGAGAGAAACAACAGAAAAGCAGCGTAGGGAAATGAATGGAGGTTTAGTAAATGTCATGTTAACTAATGCTAGAGAGACTTTGGATCTCAGGCTTGATTTCAACTGTATCGATACCGATGAACTGCAGACCATCACCTTAGAGGATTTGGAAGCTGGCTGTCAACTGTTATAGTCATGATAAGGAAAGAATGTTCGAGTAATATATTTTTGGTAGTCTGGTAGGATTCCATTGTTTTCTAATGTTTATATCCACGTTCCTCCAACTGTCTTGGGGTCTAAGTTTGTCAAAGATTTTGCATATCCTGTCCATGATCAGGAAAGAATGTCCTGTTTGTTGTTGTTTTAGTTTATGAAAAGAGGGAAATGTCCTCATGATAGGTATTCCCTCAATCTCTTATTAATTCATTCATATGGCCATTCATTATGCCTGTGCCTTCTTGTTGTTAATCTTTTTCAACTTATGCTTACAAATTTCTTTGCATTCTGTAATTGTAAAACCTTTGGCATTAGTAATTCTATTATGATTCCCTTCTTCATCTTTCCTACTCTCTCTCTCTCTCTCTCTCCCTCTCTCTCCATCGTGGGGTGTGGAGAGAAGCAATTATGGTCTCAAGTTCCCTATCGATTATACTCTCACTGCCCACCTCTTCAATTTGAACCTCTCATTTATCTTCTACATCCACTTCTCTGAGGCCTATACTAATGTTTAAGAACAACTCAAAGCCAGTCAAAATTTCACCTTTTCTTTGCTTTTCTTTTCAACGATCTTCAAAAGTGTTTGCTTTTTCTTCCAATAATCAAGATGGGTCAGCAGAACAGTTCTTAGAAAACAATTCTATTGTGGATTTCATGAAGTTCAAGAGAGGCTCTGATAGAAGCAGTGGTGAGTTGCAGACTGCTGCTGTTGTTTATAGAAAGAGACTCCCTTGGTCCATTCTCTACCCTTTTTTTCAGGTACTTCTTTCTCAATCTTGGCTTGTTTCAATTGGGTTTGATGTTTTAGTCAGCTTACTAAATTATTTATTGTTTGCTTTTGTTCATATACAATTTTGCCCGTGCTGGTTGATTTGGTTCTACAATTCACATTGCGGATAAAGAGCATGTCCTACTTTGTTTGAATATGGTTTTTTCATTTCTCTGGTGTTGTTTAAGATTGATTACAGACGGTGTGTATATCTGATCTTATACGAAGGCTACATTTATTTTTTAATTATTTGATACTTCTAGTTATACTGATGCAATAAAGTTTCTAGTGATTTTGAGATTTGTGGAACTCGAAATAGATTTTTAAAAAACAAATTTAGAATTTGACCAGTTGAATTAGATCCCTCAAGATTGAGATATGATTTAATATTGCAAGTGGAATATGGGTGGAGCAAATTTTGGCTCCAACCCAATCCATTAAATTTTTACTTTTGAAGAACATAAAAAAAAAAAGAAAAAAGTTTAACACCATTTGGTATGTGGATGTGTTGCATGCTTACTTCCCTCGTGATGAAAAAGTTTATCTTATATGAATGAAACTTTAGTAATGAAAATTTTATTCGAATCTTATTGAGACCAATTTAAACTGATTTAAATGAATAGAATTTTTTTATTCGGGTTTTAGTCAAATTTAGGTATTCCTTAAAATAAAAAAGTTAGATCTAAATAAAATATGGATATTGCCCGACTCCGCTTGAACCTTATTTGAACTATAAAAATAACTTTAAAATTTAAAAAATATATATTCATACCAAGTTTCACTCTCTCAAACCTTCCATATTGCTCTCTCATCACTGCCATCTTGTTCTCTCATCTTTGGTTGCTTTTGTTATTGCCATTGTGCTCTCTCCTCTTTGACGACGATCCAGTGGCTATGTTTTCCTCTGCTTCAATTGCATGTAATTTCCTTCTCCTTTAATTTCCATTAGTAATGTAATTCTCTCTCTTCTTTTTTTTTAATGTTACAGCTTCTTGGAGTCTGGGATTAGTGATGAAAAGTCTGATTTGAGGAGTGTGTGAATTGAGATATGAACAGTTGGAGGAGAAAGTAAAAGATTAAGTTCGAAAATCATGTAAAATAGCAAGAAGTAGACTTTAAAAAATGAGAAGTAGTGTCATCTTCACAGTTCAACAACATAAATTGATATGGGCTGCTGCTTTTCGAATCATATATATAATTCCATGGGTGCCAATAGGGATTTGGGGAAGAGATTGTGTTTCTACTAGTTTCTGGAACATTGAAATGAGATATATGTTGTTAATATATCATTGAAATGTGTTGCATCCATATCCCTGTTGAGAATATAATGCTTTCTTTGGATAGCAGGTTGTTTCTCTCTCTAAAGAGGTATCTTGAAGGCTGTAGCATGGCTCTTGCTTGTAGTTCCCATGTCATCTCAGTTTTGGTTTGGGGTGGGTTTGGGTTAGGTCGAGTATGGGCATGGGTGCCCGATGGATACTTGAAACTTGGTTGAGTCGGGTTTGATTTATAAGTGATCAAGTTTAGGTAAAAACAATCTATTCATGTTTAGGTATGGATATTGCAAAACCGGTTTGTGGGTACTTATTGTCATCCATAACTTTACATTTCACAATTTCCATTACAACTCTAAAAAAATTAGGTTTCTTATCATGATTTATTGTTTATATAAACATTAAAGCATCTTAATATATATATTTTTAATTGTGTTATAACAATTTCATAGCGTAGTTGAGTTGGTTAGCGCATGAGACGAACAACATATCATGGGTTTGAGAGCTAAGGTGGGCAAATATGTTTTTTTGTATTATGACAGACAACCTGTTGTTTATCATATTTTTTATTAAAAAAAAAAAAAACAAGGCAGGACCTAACCCTTGTATTGTGATAAACAACTTGTCATCTATCACAATTTATTTTTTAAAAAATAAATTTTTTTGACTATTAATAAAAAAATATAAAGTAGGGTTAGACATACAAGTAGGGTTTCCAAGCCTATACGCATTTGATTTGCTACTAATGGGCCAGGCTACGAGCCTAGCTCTTGCATTGTAAAAAATGATTTGTTGTCTATCATATTTAATAATAATAATAATAAAAGGTGGACAACATATTATCTATCCGTTTAATAAAAAAAATAAAAAAAAAATCAGATATGCAAGTTAGGTCTCAAGACCCACGCGCGTCTGTCCCGCTATTAGTGGGCTAGGCACTAGGCCTACCCTTTGATGTCTTTTTTTTGTCTTTTTTTTTTAGAAACTCAGAAAATTTTTACTACACTCACTTAGTCTTGAGTTTTAATATGGTTTTTAAATGCTATTATGAATTTTTATTTTTATTTTAATAATTTGTTTCCAATTATTATGTATATGATCTAAAAGTAATAATAGAATTCGATTGAAATCCATTTTTTATTATTAAAATTTTAAATAAAATTTGAACACAATTTTATCACATTTAGATATACTATTTTGAGATTGTTTGTTAATTTATTTTAACAATCATGATTTAAAAAAAAACATAAACAATAATTCTAATTAAAAATATTATATTGGCTAAAATAAAAAAGAGATATATTAATAAAAAAATTTATCTCGATGAAATAAAAAAAACGAGTGTATTTCTTGGTCTAGTGTTAATGCCATAAAAATTTCTAAGATCTGTATATTTTTGTTATATTTTAAAAAAATTAAAATGCCCACGACATACTGTATACATACAAACTAATATTAACAAAAAAAAAAAAAAAAAAGTGCTCCATTAATATGATTGGATATTGAAATAACGATCTTCCCTCCAATACTTAATAACCGGATTTGTTTTCTCTATGTTTTCGTTCTAGCTAGAAAATAACTCTCATAAACATAAAGAAAAAAATTAAGATAACTATCACACGTCATGGTTTATTTTTTTTATGAAAATTATATATAATCTTGATGTATTTCTTATTTTTTTCAGTAAAAAAATTCTTCTATATTTTTTATAAATGAACTCATTATTCCATTTTTTTATTAAGAAAAAAAACATGATATTTAAATGAAAGCAGGAAATGGAGATTTAAAATGATTTTCTAATATGGTAATTGAGATTAAAAAAAAATGAACTTTTAACAAAATCCAACTTAACCACTGACCTTTTACCTTTTCTTTTTTTGATACCTCAATCTATGAGGTCAAAGCAATTAACTGACTTTTTTAGGCTCTCCACTCAAAATAAAATGAAATAATTATTCATTTTTTTTATCAATAAAGTGAGGAATTTAGTTGGAACTTACTAATAGACGTTTTACAGGTAATGGAGGATTCTACTGCACAAGAACGACCACCCAAAAACACACATACACAGACATGTTTGATCACTAGCAGTTTCTTACGAGTGTCATGTTTCCATTCCCTCCCTTGGGATCTAAGAATTATCAGTGTTCTTCTGGATGCTGCTCTCATGCGTAAGAGATGCTAATTATAAAAGAATAATTGAATAGCCACTTCGAGGGAGCTAAGTCCTCCTAGTACTAGATCTGTATGGATAAAATTTTGCATACCTTTTTATTCAATCTCACAACTTAAATAACAAAACAATTACTGAAATTAAGCAACAATTAACAACCCATAATTAATACTACTCTGTAACAGACTCTAACATAACTCCCAAATAATTAACTACATAATAGTCCTATTTTTCTAAGACCCATGTTTAGGTCACCTTAACAACCCAAAATTAATAACGACTGCGTAAAACCTTCTAACGTAACAGCCAAATAATTAACTGCATAACAACCCCATGTTTTCAAGACCCACATCCAGATCACCTAAGGCCACGTCCTAACAGACCCATGACAATCCTTCCCCCATCAGAAAACCTTGCCCTCAAGGTCAGGGAAGTCTTTTTGCAGCTTATGAAATTCAACCCAGGAGGAATCATCGATCTCCAGCCCTTTCCATTTAACCAACAGCTCACTGACAGTGCGTCCATTCTTCTTCTTGAGGCGTCGCTGTAAAATTTCTTCAGGTTCAGCTTGTGGACCACCTCTAACAGTTAATGGAGGAATAGTAGTCACCAGCATATTTCGAGCACCCAGCTTCTTCTTCAAAATCAAAACATGAAACACGGGATGAAGGAGGGAGGTGGAGGGAAGGTCCAAACGATAAGCAACACCACCAATTCGCTCTACGATTTGATAGGGTCCATAAAATCTAGGAGAAAGCTTGAGATTTTTGCGCTGCACAACCGAATGTTGTTTATATGGCTGAAGACGAAGGTAGACCCAGTCTCCTATTCAAAATATCGTTCAATACGTTTTAAATCTGCAAAACGCTTCATCCTCTCTTGGGCCACCTGTAGGTTCCCACGTAATAGGCGCAAGATCTGATCCCGGCTCCTCAGGGTGTCTTTCACAGATTGAATTGCAGCTGTCCCTAGCGAATGAGCCAACAAAAGTGGGGGTGGGTATCCGTAAACTGCCTCAAATGGTGAAAGTTTAGTAGAAGCATGAATGTTGGTATTATACCACCATTCTGCAAGAGGCAACCAACGTAACCACTCCTTCGGTTTATCCCCAGAAAAACACCGTAAATAATGCTCCACGCATTTATTCACAATCTCTGTTTGACCATCTGTTTGGGGATGATAAGCCGACAAAAATTTGAGCTCAGTCCCATGCAATTTAAACAGCTCTTTCCAAAATAGGCTAGTGAACACAGGGTCTCTGTCACTAACAATAGAGCTAGGCATTCCATGTAGTTTAAAAATATTGGCAATAAAAATCTGTGCGATTTTAGTGGCTGAATAAGGATGCGCAACTGAGATGAAATGCACATACTTACTCAATCTATCAACCACGACCAAGATCACATTGAACCCATTAGAAAGAGGCAACCCTTCAATAAAGTCTAAGAAGATATCCGCCCATACCTTTGTAGGAATAGGCAAAGGTTGGAGAAGATCTGCGGGGTGGATGGTCTCATTTTTATTGTGTTGGCAAATATCACACTCTTTAATGAAATTCTTAATGTCAGCCTTCATGCCCATCCAATAAAAATTAGCTCTAACCCGAGAGAGAGTTTTATGGAATCCTGAGTGGCATGCTTGAGGGCTTCCATGAGATAAGTGGAGCAACTAATTCTTGAGAGCAGTAGAATCACTAATATACAGTCTGCCCCTGTAAAATAACAACCCATCCTTCATGTCATATTTGGTCTCATCCAAACTATGTCCTGCAAAATCAGAAATCAGTTTTTGTAATTTGGGATCCTCTGAATAGGAGTCCCGTAATTTTGAAATCCAGTTATCAGAAGGGAATGACAAGGCAGTCAGCATTACTGGTGCATTGTCAAATTTCCTGGACAAGGCATTAGTGACCAGATTTTCTTTGCCTTTCTTCTATTCCACCAAAAAATCAAAGCTTAACAATTTAGTTAGCCATTTCTGCTGCATGAGTCCCTACTTTCTACTCAAGTAGGTATTTAAGACTTTGATGGTCTGTTTGCACTCGAAAAGTTTGCCCTAAAACATAAGAACGCCACTTCTTGACTGTTAAAACCAAGGCCATAAGCTCCTTTTTCATATATAGAGAGGTGCAAGGCCTTCCCATGAATGGCCTGACTCATAAAGGCAATGTGTCTTTATTGTTGCATCAAAACAGCACCTACACCACAACCAGAAGCATCACATTGAATAATAAAGGGTTTAGTAAAGTCAGGAAGAATTAAGATAGGGGGGTTAGTCACAACATTCTTAAGGGCAGTGAAAGCTTCTTTAGTTGTAAGGGTCCACTCAAAGGAATTTTTTCGGAGTAAAGAAGTTAAAGGAGTGGCAATAAAACCATAACCTTTGATGAATTTGCGATAATACCAAGTTAGACCAAGAAATCCCCTTAAGGATTTAAGGGTGGAAGGAAAAGGCCAATTTAACATAGATTCAATTTTTTTAGGATCAACCTGGACTCCATTTTTAGAGATTAAATGACCAAGATATTCAATCTATTGACAACCAAAGGAACACTTAGGTTTTTTTGCAAAAAGCTAATGATGTTTTAAAATATTCAATACCAATGTTAAATGGTGTTGATGCTCTTCCAAATTTGTGCTATAAATAAGAATGTCATCAAAGAAAACTAGCATGAATTTTCGTAAGAAGGGCTTAAAAATATGATTCATGAGAGATTGAAAAGTGGCTGGAGCATTTGTAAGGTCGAAAGGCATTACGAGAAACTCGTAATGGCCTTCATGAGTGTGGAAAGCAGTTTTTGGGATATCCTCGGAGTTAACTTGAATTTGATGATATCCGGAACGTAAGTCTTATTTACTGAAGATAGTTGCCCCATGCAACTCATCTAGAAGTTCATCCACAATAGGAATAGGAAATTTGGCCTTAATAATGTCTTTATTAAAGGCTCTATAATCAACACAAAGACACCAACTACCATCCTGTTTACAAACTAAAAGAACTGGAGAAGAAAAAAGACTATGACTAGGTCGAATGATACCCGAACTAAGCATGCCATTAACAATTTTTTCAATTTCAGTTTTTTAAAAATAGGGGTAGCGATATGGTCCAACACATCCTAGTTTAGCCCCTGGTTGGAGAACAATATTGTGATTGTGGTCACGATTTGGTGGAAGTTCGGTGGATTCACCAAAAACTTCTTGGAATTGGTAAAGTAAATTAGCGAAGAAAGGGTCAGTTTCAAGAGTAGAAATGCAAAATGCATCAGGTGGAAGTAGCTGTAATACTAAACCCTGCTTGTCTTGATTCATAGCCCTTCCAAATTGCTCCCTATTCATCAAGGAAACTTCTGTAGGTGTAATGCCCTGTAAAACATGCCTAGAATCCAAGAGATTAAATTCCATGCGTAATTTAATAAAATCCTATAAAATAGGCCCTAAGATATTGAGCCATTGAACTCCTAACACAATATCACAACTACCCAAAGTCAAAACATAAAAATCTTTGTGATAAGTGTTACCCTGCATGTGGAACGAAATATCCACACATTTCCCTGTATTGCACAAACTATCCCCATTGGCTACTCTCACCAAGAGTCTTGTTGTTGATTGTAAGTGAAGATGCGTTCGTTGCTAAATTGAGGGGTCCATTAAATTATGGGTGCTACCGGTATCGATGAGGATCACCACAGCACAACCATTAACATATCCAAGAATGCACATGGCTTTGGGGCTCGGAGAACCTATCAAAGCATGAATGGAAATCTCGGGTGCAGTTTTCGAATTCACCTCACTTCCTCCTGAAAGACTATCGGCTTCTTCCAAAAGTCAAGGCTGCTGAATGGGTTGCAGCTCTTCCCCCTTCGAATCTTCACATTCCATTATAAACAAATGAGCTGATTTGCATTTGTGGCCCGACCCCCACTTTTCATCATAATTGTAACATAATCTCGTTGCTCACCTCTCTTTCATTTGTACTGGGGACAAATGTTGGATTGGAACAAGTGCCTTCATATCTGATGTAGGGGAGTTAGGAAATGGGCATGGGGAAATAGATCCCAACCGTGAACTCCGCCTGAAAGCAACCACATTTTCCTCCT
>Ga0307518_10002159_pt1 | contig 14427 bp, 15 predicted proteins | sample 25_EM_MG_FD_203889 | JGI IMG/M metagenome (GOLD analysis project Ga0307518, IMG submission 203889) | Populus trichocarpa ectomycorrhiza microbial communities from riparian zone in the Pacific Northwest, United States - 25_EM | ecosystem: Host-associated > Plants > Roots > Unclassified | place...
AGCGAGTGCGGCAGCAGTACGAGCACGAGAGCGCGTAGTCATGGTCATAAGGAAATGGAAACTAGTTTGCATACAAAGTTTTGTATAGTGAACCCACACAAGTGTGAGTCTGAAATACTGTCAAGTCTGGTGTCACGCACCAAACAGGTTTGGTACAGTGAACATGGAAGATAATGTCAATATCAAACGATCCTGATGTGAAGGATGAGCACGACGGAGCCTCATCGTAGCCATCTATCGCACAAGAAGACTATCCTGATGCAAGAGACGACTGCCAACATCTAGCAGTCATCACTCGCACAAGAACCGCCAAGAAGCAGAAGAAACTGAAGGAATAACGTCCATTATGGTATGAGAAAGGAATGCGCACTACTGCAGTCCAACTCCCATACCAGAATGAGTAAAGAAGCTGAAGAATTGATGGAAAAACAAAGGAAAGAAGAGAAGAAATGATGTTGGTGCTCAAATGTCATTTTTACGCGCCCAGTGTGTTATGACCATGTCCATCTCCGGGCCTTATCTGGTTACTCTGGTTGCATCGCAGCACTATAGCTCAACTCCAGTCGTGCATCACTTACTCCGATCACGGTCGCGCAGATATACCTCCGTTAAGTATGACCCTTGGTCTAATCTCTATACAGTCCTTACTACACCTCGCCGTCTACCCTGCCTTGACATGAGTTCTCCGTGAACTCGATATATCCTATACCTTGTAGCATTTTCACCGGACCAGACTTTATTTTACCCGGACCTGACCTAGTCTTTACTCCGGTCGTTCCTTGTCCGCCTTTAAGGCTGTTTACTTGTCACTGTAAATACTCGTCCCTAGGTCTTACTTAGTATAAGTACTCTGTAGTTTATTCTGTATACCTCAGTCTGAAATCAACCATAGTCATCTACTCCTGGTCCTGTCCGTCTCTATCTCTGTCTCTGTCTCCTCTTCTTGACCGGAACCTATGCAAGGGATCAACGCTTGTTGTCCTTAGTCGTTGAATCCAAGCAGTCACCAACTCTGGCCGGACTAATCTCTCGTCCAGCCCTCTGCCCTCTTTCTTCATCCGTCTTCATCCGGACTTGACCGGACCCCCTACCGGAGTAGACCTGGACTTGACAGTATTTCAGACTCACACTTGTGTGGGTTCACTATACAAAACTTTGTATGCAAACTAGTTTCCATTTCCTTATGACCATGACTACGCGCTCTCGTGCTCGTACTGCTGCCGCACTCGCTGAAGAAGCAGGTGCAGTAAATGACCTTCATTTCTCTGCCACCCAGCAAGCCCTGTCTAACCGCAGGCAACCTCTAGCTTCTGTTAGCCAATTCCGGAGCTTCACAGCTCGAAACCCCACAGTGTCTGTGACTCTGCGTCGAGATGCTGCGTCTCAGAGCCTTCGTGGTTCTGCAGACTTAGGTCACCATGAATCTGTCTCTGGTGATTGGTTTCCCTACCATCGCGACTCCACCCCGGAGTGTCGCGAACCCGGTCGCTTCCAATGGTTCGGCCCTGAGGACGGTCCCGGAGATGATCCGGATGACCCCGGAGATGACAACAACAACAACAACAACAACAACAACGAATTTCTTGATGCCATGGAAGAGCTAGACCCTAGTCTGGCTGTCTTCCACAATCTCGCCATCGCCGTCAACTGCCTCTCCCACTCCTCTCGTCGTACCAACGACTCCTCTTCCTCCTGTGCCAAGGTCCGTGAGCCGGACACCTTTGATGGCACGGACCCCAAAAAACTCCGGACCTTCTTGGTCCAGTGCGAACTGTGCTTCCAGGATCGTGCTAAGGCTTTCCGCCAAGATAGGGCAAGGGTAACGTTCGCCCAATCCTATCTAAAAGGTATGACGCTGGAATGGTTTGAACCGGACCTCCTCAACTCCGGTAATCTGGCTGACCGCCCACGGTGGATGGACAGCTGGGTCCACTTCGTAGCAGAACTCCAGAGTACCTTTGGTCCTCACGACCCAGTTGCTGATGCTGAGCACCAGCTCAAGCATCTCCGGATGAAAGACTCGTACCGTGTTACACAGTACATCGTGGATTTCAACCGACTCGCATCACAGGTCCAGGATTATGGAGATGGCGCACTCCGTCGCCTCTTTTACTCTGGTCTACCGGACCGCCTCAAGGATGAGATCGCTCAAGTCGGGAAACCCCTGACTCTGAATGGGTTGAGAGCTCTTTGTCAAGAGATCGACGCGCGCTATTGGGAGCACAAAGACGAGATCTCTCGTACCACGAAGAGCCAACCTACCCCGTCCCCCACCAAGCCCTCCAACTCCGGAGGCAACTCATCCCACTCTGGTCAGGAGAAATCCAAGACTGGTAACTCCTCCAGCTCCGCCAACTCTGGCTTGTCTAAGGCGACCAGCAACCAGCCCTTCTCCGGTTCCAGACCGGACTTAACCAACAAGCTTGGTAAGGACGGGAAGCTAACTGCTGACGAGCGCAAACGGCGGCTCGATAACAACCTCTGCATGTTCTGCGGAGGTACCAGTCACTTTGCGGACAATTGTCCAAAGAAGACCAAAAAGGCCAAGGCTTGCGCTGCGGCCATCGCTGCTGAGTCCGGTAAGATGGACTCTACTAACTCGGGTGCCAACTCCGAGTCAAAAAAAGAGTAAGCAGCTCCCGGCCCTCCGCACAACCGGCGAGCTGTGTTGACTCCGGAAGTGCACCCAAGGAGGCTCGCCTCAACGCATCCGCTCTTTACGATCCGAATTCCCTTATGCCTCATGTTACCCTCTTATCATTTGACTTACCTAAAACCTGCACACTTGTGGACTCCGGGTCCACGCATTGCTTTGTAGATATACAATTCGCGCACAAAAACAATATCTCCACTTACTCCGTTCCTCTGGTTACTCTCCAGCTCTTTGACAGTACATCAAACTTTGTAATTACTCAAGCCGTCGACCTATCAGTGAAATTCCCCGCATCCAGTGATGTCACCCCTATGACTTTTTACCTCGCTCCGTTAGATTCTGAATGCATGATTGTCCTTGGACATAACTGGCTCACCCACTCAATCCATTGATTGATTGGGTACTGAGCAGTTTAACTTTCCAGACCCCTGCACAAAGTTTGCTAGCGCCCCTGTCGACTCCCTCTCCAGTTCTGTCTGGTAACCCTGACTCTGGCCTCTCCGGCCAGTCTACCCCAGGCCCAGCGCCATCTGTCGACACTCCGCTTTGCACCCCTCCGCACATCTCTCTAATCAACACAGCCACATTTGTGCGTGCGTGCAGTTTAGAAGGATCCACGAAATACCAACTCCAGCTGCGTCCAGCCGACTCAGCAAAGTTCCGGTCTTCTTCCACATCAACTCCGCCGGACCTGGATATTGTCCCTCCGGAATATCGCGACTACGCGGATGTGTTCAGCAAGGCGAAGGCCTCTGAACTTCCCCCGCATCGCGACTATGATTTAAAGATCGAACTAGAAGAAGGTACTTCACCACCCCTGGGAACTCTTTACTCACTGTCTCCGGTTGAGCTCTCCGCTCTCCGGACTTTCATCGACGAGAATATCAATACAGGTTTCATCTGCCCAGCCTCTTCCTCTCACGCTGCTCCGGTCCTCTTCGTCAAGAAAAAGGATGGCTCACTCCGCCTCTGCATTGACTTCCAAGGCCTAAACAAAATCACCAAAAAGGATCGCTATCCACTCCCCCTTATCTCTGATCTTGTGGACTCACCCAGCCGTGCTAAAATCTATTCCAAGATTGATCTCCGGCACGCTTACCACCTAGTCCGGATTGCTCCGGGCGATGAGTGGAAGACCGCCTTCCATATGCACTATGGGTCCTATGAGTGGTTAGTAATGCCCTTTGGCCTCACTAACGCCCCTGCAGCCTTCCAGCGCTTTGTCAACACCGTCTTCGCTGACATGCTAGATGTCTGCGTCGTCGTGTACCTCAACGACATCCTCATCTACTCCGAGGATATGGAGTCCCACCAGCAGCACGTCCGGGAAGTACTCTGCCGTCTCCGGTTACATAGTCTCTTCACCAAACCGGAGAAGTGTGAGTTCCACTCGGACTCGGTAGAGTATCTTGGCTATCGCCTCTCTCCGGACGGTTTGACTATGTCTCCGGACAAGATCCAAACCATCTCCGGCTGGCCTGAACCTCAAAAGGTAAAGGACATCCAGTCCTTCCTAGGCTTCGCCAACTTCTACCGCCAGTTCATATTCAATTACTCGGACATTGTGGTCCCTCTTACCCGGCTCACCCGGAAAGATGCTCCTTGGAATTTCTCCGAGGACTGTCGACGTGCCTTCAATGCTCTCAAGAACACCTTCACCACTGCGCCCATCCTAACTCACTTTATTCCGGACACCCCTATCATCGTGGAAACGGACGCCTCTGACTACGCTGTCGCTGGTATCCTGTCTATCACCTGCTCCGACGGAGAGATCCGTCCGGTAGCATTCTACTCCTGGACCTTGACTGCTCCGGAGTTGAACTACAACACCCATGACAAAGAACTCCTTGCCATCTTCAAGGCATTCCGGAACTGGCGCCATTACCTTGAAGGCTCCGCCTCTCCTATAGACGTTGTCACGGACCACAAAAATCTCGAGTACTTCTCCACCTCAAAAGTACTGTCCCGCCGGCAAGCCTGGTGGTCTGAATTCCTATCTCAATTTAATCTTGTCATTCGTTTCCGCCCTGGAAAACTTGGTGCCAAACCAGACGCTCTCACTAGACAATGGGACATCTACCCCAAAGAGGGGGATAGTGGCTACGCCCGGGTTAACCCCCAAAACCTTAGGCTGGTGTTCACTCAAGAACAGCTCTCTAACTCTCTTCGCGCTACTTATTTAGAGTTTCCGGTCCTCCGTGCAGTCGCAATCATGGACGTGGAAACACTCCATAGCGACATCCTCTCTGCACTACCCTCTGATCCCATTGCCCAGGTCCACCTCGCAGATCCACCGGACTCTCGCTGGTCCACCGACGAGGTTGGATTCCTTCGACTAGATGGTCGCATATATGTACCAGACTTGGATGATCTCCATCTCCGGGTACTCCAGTATCGACACGACCACCCACTCGCTGGTCACTTTGGGCAAAACCGGACTCTAGAACTAATCCAGCGTGAGTATACCTGGCCTGGTCTCCGGACCTTCGTCAAGGACTACGTCCGGTCCTGTACCTCCTGTGCAAGAGCTAAGACGCCGCGCCATAGACCCTACGGACTGCTGAAACAGCTCCCCGTACCGGAGAAGCCCTGGAATTCCATCTCCATGGATTTCATCGAGCAACTCCCTTCATCCACTGGCTTCACAGCCATCCTGGTTGTGGTAGACAGGCTTTCTAAACAAGCCATATTCATCCCTACTCATGACACCATCACTAGCCTGGAGCTTGCTAAACTCTTCCTGCTCCACGTATTCTCCAAGCACAGTGTTCCTGCCCATGTCACTTCAGATCGTGGTACAGAATTCATCTCACACTTCTTCCGGTCACTCGGAAAGGCTCTCGACATGTGCCTCCACTTCACCTCCAGTTACCACCCGGAGGGCAATGGCCAGACAGAGCAGTCTAACCAGACACTGGAACAGTACCTCCGGATCTACTGCAACTACCAGCAGGACAACTGGGCGGACCTACTCCCACTGGCGGAGTTCGCATACAACAACGCACCTAGTGCTACCACCGGAGTCTCTCCATTCTTTGCTAACAAGGGCTACCACCCTAACATCTCTGTCTACCCAGAACACGATATGACCTCCGCACGGGCTCATGACTACGCAGTCGACCTTGAGTCACTGCATCAATACCTTTGAGAAGAAATGGCCAACGCACAACTTCGCTACCAAGGTCCGGCTGATGCCAAACGAACTCCAGCACCGGACTTCAAAGTAGGCAAACAAGTATATGTGAAAGCCAAATACTTCCGGTCAACACGACCATCCAAAAAGCTATCAGAGAAGAACCTGGGACCCTACACTATCATTGCACAAGTAGGCTCCCTTTCTTTTACGCTCCGCCTTCCAGACTCCATGCGCGCCGTTCACCCCGTCTTCCATGTCTCCCAACTCGAACCGGCCATACCCAACACCATACCGGACCAGATACAGCCGCCTCCGCCACCGGTCGAGGTAGATGGTGACCTGGAGTTCGAGATTGCTGAAATCATCGACTCCAAGGTTGACCGTCGACGCAAATCGTGCAAGCTTTTGTACCTGGTATGTTGGTCCAGTTACGAAGGAACTGACAAAGAAACGTCATGGCTTCTCGCCACTGAACTTGGCAACGCTACAGAACTCTTAGAAGGTTATCATGTCCGGTACCTGGACAAACCCGGACCACTCGTGTCCATGTAGTATTACTCTCGCCTCCGTTTCTTTTATCTGTTTTCTCTTATCTGTCTCCCCTATCTGTTTCACTCTGTAATATCACTCACTCTCAAATCAAGGCCACTTTTCTTATAAACAAAAAGTAAAACTAATTTACATTTCTATTTACAAGGCGCCAGACCGGACTACCTACTCCAGTGCAGGACCTTCCTGCTCCTCCAGGTCCTTCTGGAGCTCCCCCAACTCCTGGTCAATCTCCTCCGGATCGACCTCCTCCTCGCTCTCCTCCTCCGACACGATGAACTCCAAGGTGAAAAACTGGCACTCCTCGAAAAATGTTTCGAGGCCGGCGCTGAGTCGGTCGTTAGACCGGGATACAGACTGCATGGAGTCCGCGATCCAGGCCATCTGTCCAGTCATCGCCTCCACTGCGGCTGTTAACCTGTCCATCCACTCCAGGAATGGTCCAGTGTTGAAACCGGACCTCGACCCGGACGGACCCGCCACCTCCACAACTTCGTCGTCGTCATCAACGACCTTCGCCATCTCCTTCTTCTTCCTCTTTTCACTGCCTCGCGGTGATGTCGCTGCCTCTTTCTCTTTCGCCTCCTTCTCTTTCGCCTTGCCCTTCCCTTTGTCCACTACTGGACCTGGACCTCCCACCTCCGGCCACTCACACTTCTCCTTCAAGCTGGCGCACTTCATGCATGCCTGCTGCTTTGGCTTCTCCAGGTCGCGCTCGCACACCATGCAACGCACGCATCTACAAAAGGAGTCAGCAAAGTAAAAAAAAAAAAAAAGAGAGCAGAAATGATTTAAAATAAAACTTACTGGACCTGCTTCCGGTTCCTCCCTCGCTCTCTTCTTCGACGCCTCTTGCGCCGCTGTTTTCTGTTTGGCGGCTACCTCCACCGCCCTCTGTTTGGCAGCCTCCTCCGCTGCCTTCCTCTGCTGCAACTCCACCCGTGCCTGTGACTCTGCCCTCTCCTTCTTCGCCTGCTCGCGCGCCTTGCACTCTGCCTCCGCCTTTACATGCTCCGCCTCCTCGCAGGCCTTCCTCTCTGCCTCTTCATGAGCTCTCTTCTCCTCTGCCTCCCGGTGCTGCCTCTCCTCTCTCCTCACCTGCTTGCGGCGACGGTGTTCCTTCACCTTGGCGTTGAGAACGCTTGACTCGTCCTTGCTACCGGACAGTAGCTCCAGTGTGGTGGCCTTTGTCCAGTCCTTGGACTCGACAACGGCGGGGGCAACGGGGGCAACGGGGGTGGCGGACTTGGCTGGTGCAGACATGTGGTTAGAAGGCAAAAAACTGGGAGTAAAAGAAAAAAAACTGGTCTGATCTGTATACATCCAAATTTCGTACTCAGACAATCACTCCGGACTCCGCATTGTGCTAGGCGACCACATGACAGCCTCATTGGGGCCTCATGGGTTTGGCCCCTAAAAGGGGGATACTGTTACGACCATGTCCAACTCCGGATCTTATCCGGTTACTCCGGTCGCATTGCAGCTCTGCAACTCTACTCCGGTCACTCACCACTTACTCTGGTTGCACTCGCACTGATACCTTTCCGTTAAGTACATCCCTTGGTCTATGCTCCATTCACTCGTTACCACACCTCACCGTCTACCCTGCCTTGACGTGAGTTCTCCGTGAACTCAATATATCCTATACCTTGTAGCATTTTCACTGGACCTGACCTAGTCCTAACTCCAGCCATTCCTTGTCCGCTATTAGGTTGTTTACTTGTCACCATATGTACTTGACCCTAGTTTCTACTTAGTATAAGTACCCTCTAGTTTATCTTGTACACCTCAGTCGGAAATCATCTAAGTTACTACTCCTGTCCCCTTGTCTGTCTCTGTCTCTGTCTCCACCTGACCAGAACCTATGCAAGGGATCAATGCTCGTTGTCCTTGTCGTTGAATCCAATCGGTTGCAACTCCGGCCCGGGATAACCTCTGCCCAAACCTCTGACCTCTGCCCTTGTCCGTTTTCGTCCGGACTTGACTGGACCCCCTACCAGAGTAGACCTGGACTTGACAGTGAGGCGATATCCTAGTACATAGTGAGTGGAATATTCCAAGTGGCTATGCACAAATTCAAATACCGCCAACCTTAAACAACCTCACACTCAGCAGCAGCTGGAAGAAAACCTTTGTCAGCCTGCATAGCCACCACTTCGGACACTGAAATAAACTAGCAAATAATCGGTACAACGTCCATCTTTTCTAATAAAATATATCGGACAAACAACAGTTATGTAAGCAGCGGAGACATGCTCTCATATTAGTATACCAAATACAAAAACTAGTCATGTCACTCTGGATTGACATATCTCTCACTACCTCATGGTGTCAACACTTTGCATCAATCATTGCTTGCAGAGACCAGTCGCTTTAACCCAATCCGACATTCGAGATACCACCCTAAAAGCATTTGGTGTGAGGCCCTGCCTCTGGCAAATCCAAGTAGCTGAGGCATTGCTAAAGGGAGAAAACGACGTCATTTGCATGGCTGGGACAGGGATGGGGAAGACACTCACTTTCTGGATTCCATTGTTGTTCCGACCTGACGGGATACAGATCATTGTAACACCATTGAATCTCCTGGGACAGCAGAATGTTGAGTCTCTTGCGAAGGCAGGCATAAGAGCCATTGCCATCAGCGCTGAGACAGCAACTGCATCCAATCTTCATGTGAGTTCCTCACGAGAAACCTATCTCAATCTCACCTTTATACCAGGCAATTGGTCAATTTCATTACCGTGTGGTCATTGTTAGTCCCAAGCAACTTATGAAGCCAAACGGTGGGTTCGAGAGGTTGTTGAAGACCCCCCCATTTGTCTCGCACCTTATTAGCATCGTGATGGATGAAGCCCACTGCCTCGCCAAGTGGGGTGACTTTTGTCCCGAATATCAAGAACTTGGCCGGCTTCGTTACATCCTTCCATCCAACGTGCGCATATATATAACCTCAGCAACCCTCACAAAAAGTACACTTTCCAACATCACTCATCTTCTTCACCTGCGGCCAGACAAACTGGTTACTGTACAGTGCTCAAGTGACCAACCAAATGTCAAAGTTGGTGTCAAGAAGATAAAGTACGCACTTAGCAGCTTTACAGATCTTGCATTTTTGATCCCAGATGGGTTCAAGGAGGGCGATCCTCCGCCACCCAAATTTTTGATCTTCTTCGATGATATCCCTGAGTCAATCAATGGAGCACAATACCTTTCCAAGCGATTACCACCAATGCTAAGGCATAAAATTAAGTGGTTCAATGCAGACATGACGACAACTTACAAAGAAAATGAAGTCAAGAACCTTGTTGATGGTGACACATGGGGTTTATGCACAACATCTTCATTTGGGATGGTGAGCTGATGGTCACGATCAGTGGTCCGCATATTACTCACCCAAGTTAGGGATTTGACATCCCAGATGTACAGCTTGTTATGCAGTGGCGAGCAACCTGTAATCTCTCAATGCTTTGGCAACGCTTTGGCCGTGCAGCGAGAGACAAAAGGCTAAATGGGACTGCCATTCTATTCACAGAGAAGGATTGTTTTGACGATGAGCAGGCAGCAAAAGCAGCTTGGAAAAAAAAGCGTGAAGAAACGCGCAAACAAAAAGCAAACGAACCCACATGTGCATCCTCACATCCTGCCAAACGCGCTGTGATAAGTAGGCTGAATCAACCCAAACCCGGTGTTACTTCTGTGCACAACATTGTTTCACACAATCACAGAAATGCGGACAGAGAAGACTCTTCTGATGGGGAGTCAAATGGAGATTTTGCAATTGGAGAGGACTCACAAGAAGGCACTGCAGAAGTGCCAGCATTACTAGCGGCTGGCAGTTTCCTTGAGGTGCTATTGAAGGCAGAGATGGAACGGTGGGCTGCCTCACAATCCAACAAACAGCTGGGACGGAAGAGGGAAATAGATGCTGGGGTCGACTTTCTCATTAATGCTGAGAGCTCTGGGCTGGGATGTCAGCACAAGGTGTTTGATCTTTGTTTTGATAACAGTGGTGCAGGTGGGAAATTCTGCATTTGCATAACACGATTACTAACTGTCCACGTAGCTTGTAGTTGGCACCTGCAGTGCAACGTAGATGAGCCAGATGGCTGCCCGTGTTGTCGCCTCATGCCTCCTTCCATCTGTTGTGACATTCACCACCCATCTGAATTCAGTATCTACGACACACCGGAGGTCTCAAAACCACCCGCTGCACCACAACGTTCACGTATTACCAAATACACCAAAGACAAGCACGACTTTCAACTCGTCAACGCCCTCAGCGGCTGGCATGAAACCAAGACTGCTGATGTGTATGGGTGGCCTAGCCTCAATGATCTCGGGCCCTCGCTTGTCATGCCCAATGCGATTCTTGACCGCATCATTGACTGTGCTCATCACTGCAAAATTTTAAACGTGCAAGACCTCCGAAGAGAAACAGGATGGTCGGATGCAGAGATGTTTGGAGATGAAGTTATTGCAGTTATCATGCAGTATGCAGCCCCTCTTCTGCCCCCCTTTATTTCGACGCCATTAAGACCCAACACATCCAGCAGTAACACTGCGAGCAACCTAAGTACTCCTCGACCTGAGTCTCCTTCTCAGCCTGGCCCTTCAGCCAGTCTGCCTAAACGCCAGATTAAGTGTGGGGCCTGTGGTCAAGGAGGCCACAATGGTGAGTTCATGATCCCTCCTGTTCTATCTATACTGACTGTGTTTTCCTTAGCATGAAACCGCATCTGCAACATGCATCCTTCATGCACTCAGGCAGTGACATCAGGCAAAGAGAATGTATGTTTGAATTCATTGCCCCATAGATGCAGCTGATTGCCTATATAACTAGATCGGATTGTCCTGAATCGCGTGATGCGTCTCATAACAGCTCAACTATCACATCGTCCGTTTCTGCTAGATCTTGCATAGTATCTTCTTCTAGTAGGCTGTCATCTTCTCTTTCCTGCTCTCCCTTCGGTGGTTCATGTTTATCCATCATTTCGCAACCTTTGTCATTCAAATCTAAAATTTCCAGCCGGCTTGTCCTTCCCGATAATACCACATGCGGTGAGCTCTTTGCTAGCCTTTCACAGAGGCTATCAAAGGTCCTCTTCATGTCAGGCTGGCTGTGCCGTGTAGTAACATGAGTGTGCTGAAAATTCTTTTGCACCTGGACCTGAGTATTGTGGTAAACTTGCACGAGCGGTGATTCAAGTAGCACATGTTCAACTGTCCTGTTTGGCCCCTTTCCACCATTCTTTACCTTAAGATAGTGTATCAATAACAGTGCCAATTACATCTGTAGTATGTCCCTCACCTTTGTGAATAGATTATTCAGCTCAACACACCAATCTACTGCTCACCATTTCATTGGCTTTCCAGTTGGATTAACAAGAAGGTGATAATGGATGGCACACCTTATGTAAACATGCAGTCAGATATGAGTCGAGTGGAATTGAATTTCTGATAAGGCATACCCAAGGCGTGGCGGATACAGAAAATGTACATCAATTAGAAACTTGGTCATATGGGTGGCATACTTGTGTTTACCAACTGCCTTGAGTATCGGGATCCAGCTGACAATGCATGTTTCAACACGACCAATATCACCACTGTTCATTGCATGAGACAATTCCTCATAGAGAAGTACTTGTGCAGTAGTTGCGAATTTTCAAACTGCACATCTCGCTCTTTTGAGGGCTTCTGTCGTTGTCGCTGTAGTCGGTGTGTTGCCACATAAACATGGACCATCTCATCAGCAATCGCTTTGAGATCATTAAGTGTTAGTTTGGATTGCGCGAAAGCATTGAGGTCAGTATATGTCGAGAGTTTATTTGCGACATGTACCCTCCAACAATCTAATCAACAACAAGTGCCCGAGTGACCCATGAGCTGATGCATTCGTCAAAAGCCTGGTTTTGAGGAGTAGATGCCAGTTTCTTTGGGTCAAAGATGTGCAATGTTGCGCATCAGGCAAGTCTCATCCTCATGTGCAGCAGATGGAAGGATGAATGTTCGCCATAAGGCATCTGCACAAGCCATCTTCAGATGAAACAGCCCAGGGAGGAAAATAATATGCTGCAGACAGTTCCATGGAGTTGATTCAATTGAGCAGTGTAGTTGGGCAGCACGGAGTCTCTTGCCAGTTCCCAAGTCTCCATGCACCAAAACAACATGCTCGGAAATGTCAGGGGACTGGATTTCGCTTGCAGACTGCAACACAGGATCATTTATACCACCTTGTGCAAGTAGCTCAATGACGGAATGAATATTCCCGCTGACTGTTGAGTTGTTCACATCCATTGCACGTGCAGCATAGATGGGAGTCTTCACAAGTGGTATTTGCTCAACAAGCTCAGGGTCTGAGAGATCTGAGAGGAATTGGCGGAAATATTCAGGCCCATAGGTGCATAGGTCTCAAAGAAACATCCATGAATTAAACCAATCACGACGGGAAATGATCGAGTCTCGTGGCTCAGGATGGAGCTTCACCAAGTCCTTCCATGTTCGTTTTGGAGGGACATCACCCGAGCAGATATGCTGATTTAATGGTGACACTTTCCACAGAGCTTCTGAACATTTCAGGTCATCAGTGGTCACTCCATGGAAAAGGGGGAAAAGTAGTCCAGATGTGAGGTGCTTGAGTGAGTCATTAGACTTTTCGATTGTTGGTGTTTGCGTTTTCAGATCAATGTCAAAGTTATCATATGCGTAAGATGTGAGGAGAGACTGGCCAAGGTTGCGCAGAGTTTTTTGCGATTCAGCTGACAATGATCGCACAGCCGCATTGATGGAGTCTGTTGAGATGGATATTCCAAGTCGTGCGAGTGTATCAATGACTTTTTGTGGTGTGTGTGCAGACTGCATGAAAATACCGAGGATGCTTTGCAGCGGGTTCACTTTTTGGTTCATACAATGCATCAGGACACTGATAACAAGCATTTTTGTCTGACATGAATGTGTGTCAATGCATTGTAAAGACAAAGTAAGCTAGCAATTACCAACCATGAGCTCCTGTGTAGATCGGCGATCAGCTCGTCCATTCTTGACACTAGTAGAGGCCACCCCCTCTTCATCTGATGTAAGTCTATCAAGGAAACCTTTGAGATCAATCTCCTCAATCTCGTCCCAGTAGTGATCATGATTGGAGGTGCGTTCTGATCCCATCTTGATATCTGCCTCCGTTCCCCTGTCCGGATGCCCACCACATTCCATCGCCATTCTAACCAATGTACCAAGGAAATCCCACAGTTTCGGAGCACGATTGCCTATGTCCTGAGCCATGGTTTTAATGTCGAATTCTTCTAGCTGCTTCGTTGTTGCACTTCGTGTGTTGAAGCAGTGCCAACCAGCATGTTTGGAAGTAAGGGAGAGTAGTTCGCTCTGGTAGGTCTTAGTAATATTTCTCGTGCACCAGTGGATTAACGGCTCGTTTGTCTGATCTTGAAGCGGATGGGCAACTACTGCAGAAAAGATGGCACCGGAGTTCTCAAGTAAATCTTTCAGGAGTGGGTGATTATCATATTTCCTGGAGGTAAGAATTGAAATCAAAAATTGGGATACTGAAAGCTGACAGGTTTCCAAGGCTTGGAGGATGATGTAGTCCATTGATGTGGCAGACAAGATAGGTGTAGATACACGATCAGGAGCGTCTCCGCTGCTTACATAACTGTTGTTTGTCCGATATATTGTATTAGAAAATATGGACGTTGTACCGATTATTTGCTAGTTTATTTCAGTGTCCGAAGTGGTGGCTATGCAGGCTGACAAAGGTTTTCTTCCAGCTGCTGCTGAGAGTGTGAGGTTGTTTAAGGTTGGCGGTATTTGAATTTGTGCATAGCCACTCGGAATATTCCACTCACTATGTACTAGGATATCGCCTCACACTCGAAGCATCGGATGGGAAGGAGCCTGCAGAAAATATAGAATTTCATGTTTACTGAAAATGTAATATTACCAAGTATGGTAAGCTTTGATACTCTATATAGTAATGCCCCTATGTGGCCAAATTTAGGCTGTGTATGGAAGTTGTACTCTTGTGAGTTTTGTGGAAATAAAATTTGCTCTTACAGTTTTGTTCCTTAGCTCAAATGGAGCA